>WNFZ01005274.1_pt1 | contig 11864 bp, 10 predicted proteins | sample 5400081 | NCBI WGS metagenome assembly WNFZ01 (sample SAMN13153365, study PRJNA577476) | soil metagenome | isolation source: 80 cm soil or saprolite under grassland replicate 1 | place: USA:California | collected 2016-06-15
TGATCTGCGACAACCTGTCGGCCAACAAGACCCCCGCCATCCGCAAGTGGGCCCGCCGCCACAAGGTCGAGCTGTGCCTGACCCCGACCAGCGCCTCCTGGGCCAACCCGATAGAGCCACAGTTCGGGCCGCTACGCACGTTCACCATGGCCGACTCCAACCCGGCCAACCACCCCGCACTGACCCGCGACCTGCAGGCATACCTGCGCTGGCGCAACGCCCACGCCCGTCACCCCGACGTGCTGGCCGCCCAACGCCGCGAACGCGCCCGCATCCGCAGCGAACGCCAACAACGCTGGGGACGCCCCAGCCAGAAAGCCGCCTGAGCAATGACCCGCAAACCCGGCGAACGTTCATGGTCACCCCGCTCGGCCGTGTTTCATGAGTTCCGTTCCAGGCAGCGCAGCCAGATGTTGATCGCGGCGACGTGGACGGTAGCTTCGTAACGCACGGCGAGTTTGTCGTACCGCGTGGCCACGCCGCGGTGCTGCTTGAACAGGTTGATGCCGCACTCCACGGCATGGCGCTGCTTGTACGCCTGCTTGTCGAACGTCGGCGGCCGACCGCCCTTGGACACCCAGCTTGCGCCGGTTGGCGGCCTGATCGTCCTTGACCGGGATGACGCACCTGATCCGCCGGCGGCGCAGGTAGGCCTCGGTTACCCTTCGAGCTGCACGCCTTGTCACCCAGGACCCGGTCCGGACGGGTACAGGGCCGGCCACCGTCCAGACGGGCAACCCGGATTCGCTCCAGGACCGCGGTGAACTGCGGACTATCGCCGCGCTGCTCGGGATGCGGTACCTCACCGGTGCCGAGAACACCCTGTGTTGGGTCGCCGGCGGTCGAGGCTTCGCCTCACCACTCAATTCCGAGTACGTGCGCGCCGAGTACGGCATCGACTGAGCACTTACAGAGTCCGGCTTTGCGAGAGTGCCGGACTCTGTTGACACGTACGAGCCTGTTTCACAAAGCTGTGCGAGCGGGCGGGGAAGCTGCCGTCGGCTGTGACGCCGCGCGGGATGGGTCGACACTGCGCTGGTCGGGGGACGCGCTGACAGAGGGTCGAAGCCACAGCGACGCGTTGGTTGGCTGCATGGTCGCCTCGACCACCGCCAGCAGCTCGCCGGTCAGGCTCTCCAAGTCGATCTGCTGGCGCAGCCGCGCGCTGAACGTCTGAATCGTCTGCGCGGCGTCATGGCGGCGCCGGTTGAACCGCCGGTCGACCGCCCGTTGGATGCGGCGGCGGGCCGGCTGGAACAGCGCGGCCACCGCCAGGGTCGCTCCCGCCGCCACCAGGGGGGAGTCGCGGCCGAGCAGCTGGCCAAGCCCCAGGACCACGCCGGCGTAGCCGCCACCCAACAGCAGCGTGAGCAGCCCATAGGCCAGCGTGCGGCTGATGATGCGGTCCAGGTCGTACAGGCGATAGCGCAAGATCGCCGCGGCGATCGCCAGCGGCATTGGCGCCACGCAGACGGCAAGGAGTTCGTCAAGCAGTCCCGGGCTCCCCATTGCCAATCCAGCCACCACGATCGGGACCATCAGCGCCAGCGGCGCCGCCGCCAGCGCCACCCACCGCAGCTGCTGACGTTCCACGGCACGGGCGTGGCGGAAGCGCACCACCAGGGAGGCGGCGCCGACCACGGCAGCGAGGGTGGTGACGGCCAGGCCTACCTGGTTGGCGGCCAGCAGGGCACCGCCAAGGCCGCGGAAGTCGAACGGGCCGTTGGCCGCCTGATACCGCGGGTTCACCAGCCCGGGTGCCAGCGCCACCGCCACCAGCACGGCGACCAGCGCGGCCACCATGGCCCTGGCCCACCAGCGCCAGCTCGGCGAGGGCAGCGACCCGGTCGGCGTCAGCAGCAGGACAAAGCCGATCAGGACCAGCGCCGTGAACACCGTGGCGGGGTAGTACAAGACCACGGAGGGAGTGGCTGGCAGGGCGCCGGGCCGGGCCAGCAGCCCATAGGCCAGATACCCCGCGGCCGCTCCGTTGGCGGTTAGGGACAGGCCAAAGGCCAGCAGCAGCCAGCCCACCGGGTGAAGTGGTCGACGGCTGGCCAGCACCGCCCCGGCCGTGCTCGCGCTCACCATCGTCAGCACGGGGACGGCCGCGAAGGTGCCGAGAAGGACCAGGTCGGGCCGGCCGGCTTGCCGCAGCAGGTGATCTTGCCAAGAGACCACCGCCAGGCCGAGCATGACCAGCGCCCACAGCATCCACGCCAGCCCGGCCGGCCACCGGGCGGCACGGGTAAATGCCATCAGCGTCACCCTTCCAGCGTCGCGGATCACGTGCCAGTGTGGGCGGCCTGCGTCCTGGTAACGTTACGAACGGTCGATCGGCCGAACCCTCAGGGCTTTGTGAAACAGGCTCGTACGGGTCAATGCCTGCCGGCAGCCACCTACGCGGCCCGTACCTCCCCCACGATCACGGTCACGTTGTCCTGGCCGCCCTGGTCGATGGCCAATGCGATACGGCGATCGGCGATCTCGGCCGGGCCGCCGGATGAGCTGAGGGTGGCGTGGACGGGGTCATGCGGAACTACGAGCTCAGCCCGTCCGAGCACAGCAGCAGCCGATCACCGGGACCGGGGCGCCGCTGGCCGACGCCATGATCATCATTGCTCGGCGAACCCGGATCGTGCCCTGCTTCCCCGCGGCGGTGCACCTGGCTCGCAAGGGCGCGCAGGTGACCGTGCTGGAGAAGGAGACCGTCGGCTGGGGCGCGTCCGGCCGCAACGGCGGCATGTGCACCACGGGAATGGCCATCGGGTTCCGCACCGCCGTTGCCCGCTACGGGATACCGACCGCGAAGGCGCTGTACCAGTCCTACAACGACGCCATTGACACGGTGGAGAAGCTGGTCACCGAGGAGGGCATCGATGCCGACTTCGCCCGTACCGGCAAGCTGAACCTGGCTTGCAAACCGGCGCACTACGAACGGCTGGTCCGTACCCACGAGGCGTTGGCCGAGCTGATCGACTACCCGACGATGCTGGTGCCCCGCGCGCAGCTGCGCTCGGAGTTGGGCTCGGACTACTACCACGGCGGGATGGTCGACCCGCAAGGGGCGGGCCTGCATGTCGGCAAGTTCGTGCGTGGCCTCGCCGAAGTGGCCGCGCGGCTCGGGGTAGGCATCCATGAGAAGACCGCGGTCACCGCCGTCCGCCGGATCGGCACTGGGTACCGGCACGATGTCACCACGACGGCCGGTACCGTGCTTGCCGACCAGGTGTTGGTGGCCACCAGCGGGTACACCGGCTCGCCGTTCCCGTGGTTGCGTCGCCGGGTTGTGCCGGTGGGCAGTTTCATCATCGTCACCGAACCGCTCGATCCGGACGTCGTCGATGAGCTGATGCCGACCCGCCGGATGGCCTCGGATTCCAAGAACCTGCTCTACTACTTCCGCATCACGCCGGACAACCGGCTGCTGTTCGGCGGGCGGGCGCACTTCGCGCTGTCCAGCCCACAGTCGGACGCCAAGAGCGGGCGGATCCTGCGCAAGGCGATGGTCGCGGTGTTCCCGCGGCTGGCCGGTACCCGGGTCGACTACTGCTGGGGTGGGCTGGTCGACCTGAGCCTCGACCAGCTGGTGCACGCCGGCGAGCACGACGGGCTGTTCTACTCGCTGGGCTACTCGGGGCACGGCGTGCAGATGGCCACTCACATGGGGCGGCAGATGGCCGAGGTGCTGTCCGGCAACCCGGCGGCGAACCCGTGGCGGGGACTGCGCTTCCCGTGGGTACCAGGGCACTTCGGACCGCCGTGGTTTCTCCCGCTCGCCGGGGCCTACTACCGCCTGCTCGACCTGGTGAAGTAGGGGTCGGCCATGGTCCGGTTCCTGCTGCGCCGGCTCGTCGTCCTGGCTGCGACGCTGTTGGCCGCGTCGGTGCTCACGTTCCTGGTGCCGTACCTGCGCGGCGGGGACACCGCACGGACGATCATGCAGGCTCGCACCGGCGACCAGGCGGTCGACCCGGCCCAGGTCGCCGAGCTGCGCGCCGAGCTGGGTCTGGACCGGCCGCTGCCGGTGCAGTACCTGCAATGGCTGGGCCGCGCGGTACGCGGCGACTTCGGGTACTCGTTCACCAGCCGCACCCCCGTCGGCGAACTGCTCGGTTCGGCGCTGCAGGTCTCGTTCAGCCTGGCCCTGGCCGCCCTGACCATCGCGGTCCTGGCCGCGGTACCGCTGGGGTCGCTGGCGGCCGCCCGGCGCGGCAAGAAGCTGGACAACGGGATCACCGTGCTGACCCAGAGCCTCGTCGCGGTGCCGGAGTACTGGCTGGGTCCGCTGGCCGTGTTGGTGTTCGCGCTGCGCCTGCACTGGTTGCCCTCGGCCGGATGGCGCACACCCGCCTCGATCGTGCTGCCGGCCAGTGTGCTGGCCCTGCGGCCCATGGCCTACTTCACAAGGGTCACCCGCGCGGCGATGGTCGACGTGCTGGCCGCGCCGTACATCACCGCCGCCCGTAGCCGTGGGTTGAGCTATCCACGCACCTTGGTACGCCACGGGTTGCGCAACAGCATGCTGCCGGTGATGAGCCTGTTCTCGCTGTGGTTCGCCGGCCTGCTGGGTGGTTCCATCGTGGTGGAGGTCATCTTTGCGGTGCCCGGCATGGGCCGGCTGATCTACCAGGCGGTGGTCAACAACGACGTGCCCATCGTCCAGGGCGGCATCCTGAGCATCGTCGCGCTGTCGGTGCTGCTGACCACCCTGACCGACCTGCTGTACGCGGTCCTCAACCCGGCGGTACGGGTGAGCGGCGATGGCTAGCAACGCCCTGCCGCTTCGGTCCGGTGTGGACGGTGTCGCCCGCGCCACCCGGGCCGGGCTGCGCGCCCTGCGCGGCCGCCACTGGACGCTCGCCGTCGGCGGCGTCATCTTTGCCAGCGTCGTGGTGATCCTGGTGCTGACGCCGTGGATCGCACCGTACGACCCGGCCGCGCAGGACCTCACCCACCGGCTCGCCCCGCCCAACACGGCGCACTGGCTGGGCACCGACCAGCTCGGCCGGGATGTGTTGAGCAGGCTGATGTACGGCGGCCGATTCTCGGTCACGGTGGCCGCGATCACGCTGGTGCTCTCCGCGGTCGTTGGCACCATCCTCGGCACGGTCAGCGCACGGATCGGCGGCATCGTCGACGAGCTGCTCATGCGCCTGGTGGACCTGCTGATCGCGCTGCCGGACGTGGTGGTCGCGCTGTTCCTCATCGCGGTGCTGCACACCGGGTTCGGTACTGTCGTGCTGGCGCTGACCGTGGTCGGCTGGACCCCGTTCGCGCGCCTTGCCCGCGGGCTGGCCCTGGACATCAACAAACGGGAGTTCATCGAGGCCGCCGACGCACTGGGCTGCTCCCGGTCGTTCATCGTGTTCCGGCACATGATCCCGAACGCTGCCCGGCCGGTGCTGGCGATGGGGTTCCTGCGGTTCGGACACAAGCTGATCACTGTCGGCGGGCTGTCCTTCCTAGGGCTCGGTGTTCAGCCGCCCAGCTCCGACTGGGGCAGCATGCTCCTGGACGCGCAGCCGTACCTGGAACGCGTACCGCTGCTGTCGGTGCTGCCCGGCGCGGCGATCTTCGTGACGGCGTTGAGTGTCACTCTGATCGGGCAAGGAATGGAGATCCGACGGCAGCGCCGTACCGAGCGCACTGGCACCGAACCGACCACCGCTGAACCCGCGACCGCGGAAGTCCTCGAAGGAATCCGTCAATGACCGACCCGACCACCCCGACGATCCGGCGCGCCACGCTCACCACCCAGGTCGCCGAGCAGCTCCGCGCCTGGATCCGCGACGGCACCCTGCCCGCCGGCACCCAGCTCAACGAGATGGACCTGGCCGAACGGCTCGGGGTCAGCCGCGGACCGCTGCGGGAAGGACTGCAACGGCTGATCCAGGAGGGCCTGCTCAACAGCCAGCCGCACCGCGGGGTGTTCGTTCCGGTCATCAACGATGAGGACCTGCTGGACATCTACTTCGCCCGGGAGGTGATCGAGACCGCCGCGGTACGCCGCATCATGGCCGCTACCCGCCCGGCGGAGCTGCTGCCCGGCCTGCAACAGACCGTCAACGAGATGGCTCGTGCGGTGACCGGGGACGACTGGCCGAAGGTCGCGGAGCTGGACATGCGGTTTCATAGCCAACTGGTGGCGGCGGCCAACAGCCCGCGGTTGAGCCGCATGTTCAGCACGGTCATCACCGAGACCCAGCTATGCCTCAACATGCTGGCCGGGGTCGAACCGGCCCGTCAGGACCTGCTGTCCGAGCACCGCCTGCTGGCGGAGCTGATCGCCGGAGATGACGTGGAGCTGGCGGCGCAGACCGTCGCGGTGCATTTCTCCGACGCCGTCGACAGCCTGCGCAAGCGACTGCGGCAGCTGGTCAACGACAACAACCGGGAAAAGCGATGACTGCGGTGACCCAGGCGGTAGTGAACATCCGTAACCCGTACTCCGGTGAGACCGTCGGGCAGGTCCCGGCCTGCGGGCCGGCCGAGGTTGACGCCGCGTGCGCGACCGCATCGGCGTACCTGCGCGCCGACGACTTCCCCCAGCACCGCCGCGCCGATGTCCTGCAAACCGCGTCCGGTCTGGTCGCCCAACGGGCCGAGGTGCTCGCCCGGCTCATCTGCGCCGAGAGCGGCAAGCCGATCCGCGCCGCCCGGTCCGAAGTGGACAGGTGCGTGGACACCCTGCGGTACTCGGCGATCGAGGCGGCCACCCTGACCGGGGAGATGGTTCCCGCCGCCGGGTCCCGCAACGGGCAGGGCCGCATCATGTTCACCATCCCGGTACCGGTGGGCGTGGTGGCGGCGATCACCCCGTTCAACTTCCCGCTCAACCTGGTGGCGCACAAGGTGGGGCCGGCCATCGCCGCCGGTTGCCCGGTGGTGCTCAAGCCCTCCTGGCAGGCGCCGCTGTCGGCGATCGCGCTGGTCGACCTGCTGGTCGAGGCGGGCCTGCCGCCGCAATGGATCAGTGTGGTCACCGACTCGGGTAGCCAGGCCGGTGCGGCACTGGTCCGCCACCCGGTGCCGCGGTTCGTGACGTTCACCGGCAGCGCCCCGGTCGGCTGGTCGATCGCGGCCAGCGCACCGCAGAAGCGGGTCGCTCTGGAACTGGGCTCCACCGCGCCGGTGATCGTCGAACCGGACGCCGACCTGGACGTGGTGGCCGCCCGCGCCACCGCCGGAGCGTTCGGCTTCGCCGGCCAGAGTTGCATCTCGCTGCAGCGCGTGCTGGTGCACCACGACGTACACGCCCAGCTGCGCGACCGGCTCGTCGCCGCGGCCGACGAGCTGGTCACCGGCGATCCGGCCGCCGAGCGCACCGACGTCGGCCCGCTCATCGAGCCGCGCCACACCGAGCGGGTCCAGCAATGGCTCGCCGAAGCTGCCGCGCAGGGCGCGCGCGTGGTCGCCGGAGGCCACCCGGACGGGGTGGTGCTGCGCCCGACGGTTGTGGACGCGCCGGTCGTCCACACCCGGCTGTGGCGCGAGGAGGTCTTCGGTCCGGTGCTGGCGGTGCACCCGTACCGGGACTTCGACGAGGCGCTGGAGCTGGCCAACGACACCGATCTGGCGATACACGCCGGCATCTTCACCGCCGACCTGGCCAAAGCGATTCACGCGGTTCGGCGGCTGGACTTCGCCGGCGTACTGGTCAACGACGTGCCGACGCAGCGCGTGGACATGCAGCCGTACGGCGGGCTGCGTGCCGCCGGCAACACCCGGGAGGGGCCGCGCTATGCGGTACGCGAGATGACCGAGTTCCGCTGCGTCAGCCTCCCGGCCGGCTGAACCTGCAAAAGGAGCGAGCCAGATGCCTGCCCTGGCCGCCGAGGCGTTGTTGGACATCCGTGGCCTGCGGGTCCGGTGCGGCGACGACGACGGCAGCGTCGCGGTCGACGGGCTGGACCTGGCAATCCGGCACGGCGAGATCGTCGCGCTGGTCGGCGAGTCCGGATCGGGCAAGAGCATGACCGCGCTGGCCATCATGGGTCTGCTGCGGCCCGGCACGCAGGTCACGTCGGGGAGCATCACGCTGCACGGCACCGAGCTGCTGGGTCTGCCACAGCGGCGGCTGAACCGTATTCGCGGCCGGCAGGTCGCCATGCTGTTCCAGCAACCGAAGAGCATGCTCGACCCCACCGCCACGATCGGCAGCCAGGTAGCCGAACCGCTGCGCCAGCACCTGAGCTACGGCCGCCGCCGGTCCCGCGAGCGGGTGGTGGAACTGCTGCACGACGTCGGCATACCCGAGCCGCGGGAGCGGGCCCGGGCGCACGCCCACCAACTGTCCGGCGGGATGGCCCAACGCGCGATGATCGCAGCGGCCCTGGCCGGAGAGCCTGAGGTACTGGTGGCCGACGAGCCCACCACCGCGCTGGACGTCACCATCCAGGCACAGATCCTCCAGCTGCTCAAGCGAAAGCAGCGCGAGTCCGGGATGGCCATCCTGCTCATCACCCATGACCTGGGTATCGTCTCGGCGTTGGCCGACCGGGTCGCGGTCATATACGCCGGGCGCATCGTCGAGAACGCGCCGACCCGCACCATCTTCGCCGATGCCCGCCACCCGTACACCCAGGCGCTGCTGCGGGCCTCGCTCATGCATCCGGAGGACGGGCAGCTGTACGCGATACCGGGCAGTGCCAGCCAGGCCCGGCAGCGCGACCACGGCTGCCGTTTCCTGGGCCGCTGCGCGGTGGCAATCGAGCTCGGCATCGCCGCCGAGTGCGACCGGACGGAACCGCCGCTGCTGCCCTGCGGCACCGGCCACGATTCGCGTTGCTGGGCCAACGAGAGGGTGGCCAGCCGATGAGTGTCACCATGCAGGACGCGGCGACCCGTGCGGATCTCATGGTCGTGGAACGGCTCGTCAAGCACTATCCGGTCGGCGCCGGTATGTTCGGCGGCGCCCGCGGGCGGGTCCGGTCGGTCGACGGGGTGTCGCTTTCCATCCGCACCGGCGAGGTACTGGGTCTGGTAGGTGAGTCCGGCTGCGGCAAGACCACGCTCGGGCGGGCGATGCTCGGGCTGATCCCGATCGACTCCGGCCGAGTACTGTTCGACGGCCGCGACATCGCGCAGCTGCACGGCCGGTCGCGCAAGGCGCTACGCCGGTCGATGCAGATCGTCTTCCAGGACCCCTACGCCGCCTTCGATCCCCGGATGCGATTGGGCACCAGCCTCGCCGTGCCGCTGAACCAGCACCGACTCGGCACGCCCGACCAACGGCGCCGTCGGATCCGCGAAGTCCTCGACCAGGTCGGGCTGGACGAGTCGTTCCTACTACGTCGGCCGCACGAATACTCGGGCGGGCAGCTGCAGCGGCTCGTCATCGCCCGGGCCCTGTTACTCAACCCTCGGTTCCTGGTCTGCGACGAGCCGACCTCCGCGTTGGACGCCTCGGTGCGCGCGCAGATCCTCAACCTGCTCGTCGAGCTCAAGCAGCGACTCGGCCTGACCCTGCTGCTGATCTCCCACGACCTGCGGGTGGTCCGGCACCTGTGCGACCGCGTGGCCGTCATGTACCTCGGCAAGATCGTCGAGGTTGCCGACCGCACCGACCTGTTCGACCGGCCGGCCCATCCCTACACGCAGGCCCTGCTGTCCGCCTCGCTGCCCGAGGAGCCCACCGACCTGCCACTGGCCGGCGCCCGCGGCGAGCCGCCGAGCCCGATCAACCCGCCCAGCGGCTGCCCCTTCCATCCCCGCTGTCCCAAGGCCCGCGACGACTGCTCCGTCAACGCACCGGTCTTGCTCGAGATCGGCCCGGGGCGGGAGGTCTCCTGCTTCTACTGGGACACCTGACCGACCGCGCGAATGGAGAACCACCACATGAGCGTCGACGCGAAGCCGCGTACCGGGCCGGCACGCGCCCTGAGCTGGCAGCCTCCGGCCGGCGGCTTCTGGCGGGGTAGTTGGCGGAACAGTCAGGCCTCGCTCGCGGTGCACGATCCGGAAGACAACAGCATGCTGGGGTACGTCAGCGACGCCAGCGCCGCCGACGTCGACGGGGCCGTGGTGGCGGTTGCCCGGTCGGTGGGCGAGGACTGGCCCGCATGGCGGCGCCGGGAAGCATTGCACGCCGCCGAATCCCTGCTGCTGCAGCGTCGTGACCTGCTTATCGAGGTCATCTACCGTGAGTCGAGCAAGACCATCCGGGAGGCGACCGCCGAGGTCTCGCGCGCCGCCGAAACCTTGCGCCTGTCCGGCGAGCAGGCCGGCCAGTTGACCGGAGAGACGCTGCCGTTCGCCGACACCCCGCGCGGAACGCACCGGCTGGGGTGGTACAGCCGGGAACCAGTCGGCGTGGTGGCCGCGATCACCCCGTTCAACGACCCGCTGAACCTGGTCGCCCACAAGATGGGTCCGGCGCTGGTGGCCGGCAACGGTGTGGTGCTCAAGCCAGCTGAGCGAACACCGCTGACCGCTCTCGCCTTCGCGGAGATCCTCCTGGACGCCGGGGTGCCTGCCCAACGGTTCGCGGTGCTGCCCGGCAGCGGTCGCACCGCGGGTCAGGCCCTGGTCAGCCATCCCCTGGTCGACCTGGTGTCCTTCACCGGCGGGTACTCGACCGGCAACGCCGTCGCCCGGGCCGCCGGCGCACGGAAGACCCTCATGGAACTCGGTGGCAACAACGCGACCATTGTCCTGGCGGACGCCGACAGCGCCGCGGCCACGCGTGCGGTGGTGTCCGGCGCGTTCGGCGTCGCCGGCCAGAACTGCCTATCGGTGCAACGGGTCTACGTCGCGGCGGCTCTCGCCGACGAGTTCCTGCACCGCGTGACCACGGCGACCCGCGCGCTGCGGGTCGGCAGCAAAGCCGACGCCGCCACCGACGTCGGGCCGCTGATCGACGTGACCGAGGCGATGCGCGTCGAACGTTGGGTGCGGGACGCGGTCGCCGGCGGAGCGACCGTACACGTCGGCGGGTTGCGCGACGGCGCGTTCTACCAGCCGACGGTGCTGACCGGCGTGCCCACAGGTGCCCGAGTGCTCACCGACGAGGTCTTCGGCCCGGTGCTGACGATCCAGCCCGTGGCAAGCGCCAGCGAGGCGGTGGCGCTGGCGAACGGCACCGAGTATGGGCTGCAGGCCGGCGTCTTCACCCGCGACCTGGACACCGCGCTGAACGTCGCACGGCAGCTGCGCGTGGGCGCGGTGCTGATCAACGACAGCAGCGACTTCCGTATCGACGCAATGCCCTTCGGCGGTCCACGCCGCTCCGGCGTCGGGCGCGAGGGCGTGCGCTACGCCGTCGAGGCGATGACCGAACCAAAGATCGTCGCCATCCGCCAGCAACCGCAGGCAACCATGCCGCTCAGTTAGCTGGCGCCATCAAGGCCGGCCCGCCACGCCACGCCGACGCGCGGCCGTAGTACTCCATGCCACCCGCTACCGGTGGCGAAGGAATGCAGGGCGACCGGGCTCCCGGCTGCGCCGACAGTCCATATCGGACAATGGAGAAGCACGGCCCAACCACAACGTCCCGAGTCCCGGGCACACAAGTCTGCGCCATCCGGAGCCGACGTCAAGACCAAGCCCTACGGGTCGCCCTCCGGGCGAGTCTTGACCCCGACCCCTCAATGGCGCCTGCCGGCACCTGCCCGGGGACCCCAGAAAACCGCCCACAACTCTGCTCTCGGGGACTTGACCGCCCCGCCCCTTCAGGAATGAACCCCTACGGAACGCGATGCCGACACGCCGCGTGCCCGACGCCACCGAGGACGCCGACGAGCAGGCACCGGAGTTGCCGCCCGAGCAGCTGCCCGACGCCGCCCTCATGTACACCCTGCCCAGCCGCTACTGCCTGCCCGACATGCTCGGGGACGAAGCGTGGTCGCGTTTCGGCGCCGTGC
>WNFZ01005275.1_pt1 | contig 11863 bp, 15 predicted proteins | sample 5400081 | NCBI WGS metagenome assembly WNFZ01 (sample SAMN13153365, study PRJNA577476) | soil metagenome | isolation source: 80 cm soil or saprolite under grassland replicate 1 | place: USA:California | collected 2016-06-15
CCGCGGCGACGCTCGTGGGCCCGCGGCGTTCGGCGACACCGCTGACGACAACCGTCCGGCGTACTGTGCCGACCGTCACCTCGACCGTGTCGCCTGCGCGGACCGCCTTTGACGGCTTCGCGCGCTCGCTGTTGACGTGCACCCTGCCGCCGAGGGCGGCTGCGGTCGCCGCGCTGCGCGTCTTGTAGAAGCGCGCGGCCCAGAGCCATTTGTCGATCCGAACCTCGTCCACGGAGCCATGATCGCAGCGATTGATCAACCACCTCGTTGATTCCAAATCCGACTTGGGCGCGCGTCGGTAGCCCCTTGCAACCGCCCGAAGGAGGAGCCATGGTCGTCCGCACGCTTGTCGCCCTCGTCGCCGTTCTCGCCGTCGTCCCGGCCGCCGCGATTGCGGCACCTCCGGCGTCCTCGACCGCTTCGTGCACGATCGTCGCGGAAGGCCCATTCCTGTACGTCGACACGGTGATTCCCAATTCGGCCGTGCAGTGCGACGCGCCGCAGCGCCGCCTCAGGATCGAGACGCAGCTCACTCGGGACGGCGTCGTCGTCGTCAGCGCGTCACGCGCGTGCCGCAACGCGTCTGTGTGCTGGCTCACCGTAGACGCCAGCGCCTCGGACGCGCCGGGTGACCAACTCTGGTGCCTGACGACGAGGGGCTACGTCGGCTCGACGTTCGTGGGCGAGGCGTCGTCGTGCGAGCACGAGGACTTCTAGCGGCGAAGCGCCGGCGGCGCGGCTCTGCCGCGCCGTTCACGAACAATCACCGAAGCAGAGCTCCCCTGACCACCTACCAATGGCGAGCGCCGCAGGCGCGAGCCCCCGAGCGCGAGCGAAGCGAAGCGAGGGACCACAGGGGCGACAGGACTCGAACCTGCAACCCCCGGTTTTGGAGACCGGTGCTCTACCAATTGAGCTACGCCCCTCGGCTCGAGAAGGCGATTGTAGCTGCGCCGTTTTTCGATTTACCGCGCGCAGGTGCTTAGTGCCTTCGCGAGACCGCGCTCTCGCGAAGGCACGCTGTTGATCGATGCAAGCAAAGGAGGGGGCTCACGGGGGAACCATGGGTTCACCCGTGGAGAACCCCGGTTTTGGAGACCGGTGCTCTACCAATTGAGCTACGCCCCTCGGCTCGAGAAGGCGATTGTAGCCGCGCCCTCTGAGTAGCCTTCGGCGCGTGCCACTCGGTCTTCTCTTTCTCGTCCTCAGCGTCTGCCTCCTGGGCGTCGGCTACGCGGCGGCGCGCGCGGGCGGCGGTGCCTGGGTGATCGCAATTGCAGCGACTGCGATCGCCGTTTGGCTGGGCAGTACGGGCTTGATGATCCTCCGCCGGTCGCATCGCTGAGGAAAACGCACCGCGGCGGCGTAATCTGTGGGCGTGGCAGAGGACGTCACCGAGCTCTGGCGGACGTTCCGACGTACCGGTGACGCTGCATTGCGCGACCGGCTGATCCTTACGTACGCGCCGCTCGTCAAGTACGTTGCCGGCAGAGTCGGCAGCGGGCTGCCCGCGCACGTCGACGAAGGCGACCTCGTCCAGTACGGCCTGCTCGGCCTGATCACGGCGATCGAGCGCTATGACCCGGACCGCGACGTGAAGTTCGAGACGTATGCGATCGCCCGCATCAAGGGCTCGATTCTCGACGAGTTGCGCGCGCTCGACTGGGTGCCGCGATCGGTGCGGTCGCGCGCGCGCCAGATCGAGCGCGCAATGTCCGAGCTCGAGGCGAAGCTCGGCCGCGCGCCGACCGACGAGGAGATCGCGCGCAAGGTCGGCATCAGCACGGACGAGCTCGAGGAGAGCCTCACGGCCATCTCGCGCTCGTCGATCGCGGCGCTCGACGAGCTGTGGACGATCTCCGGCTCCGGCGGCGACCAGATCGCCCTGATCGACACGATCGAGGACACGCAAGGCCCCGAGCCGCAGTCTGCGTTCGCGCAGACCGAGCTCCGCGAGATGGTCGCCGATGCGATCACAAGCCTCCCCGAGCGCGAGAAGCTCGTGATCACCCTGTACTACTACGAGGATCTGACCCTCCGCGAGATCGGCGAGGTGCTCGGGGTTACCGAGTCGCGCGTCTCGCAGCTCCACACGAAGGCGATCCTGCGTCTGAAGGCGCGCCTTTCGGGCTCCGTCGCACGCGCGGGCGCAGACTAAGATCGTCCCCGACCAATAACGAGCGCAGGAGGACGCATGGCCCACGAGCCGGGGAAGATTCGCAACGTCGCCGTCGTCGGACACCGCGGCACCGGAAAGACGTCGCTCGTCGAAGCGATGCTCTTCCAGGCCGGTGCGACGAACCGGCTCGGCACGATCGAGGCCGGCTCCACGGTCTCCGACTGGGACGAGGACGAGCAGCGACGAAAGATGTCGCTCGCCGCGACGATCTGCCACCTCGAGTGGCAGGACCGCAAGATCAACCTGATCGACACACCCGGAGACGCAGGCTTCGTGGGAGATGCGATGGCCGCGATCCGCGTCGTCGAAGGCGCGCTCTTCGTCGTCAGCGGCGTTATGGGCGTCGAGGTGCAGACGTCGCGCAACTGGAAGCGCGCCGCCGACGGCAATCTCTCCCGTGTCCTCTTCGTGAACATGCTCGACCGCGAGCGCGCCGACTTCTTCCGCGTGCTCGGCGCGCTCCAGGAGCAGCTCTCCGAGCACTGCGTCGCGATTCACCTGCCGATCGGCGCGGAGCACGAGCTGACCGGCGTCGTCGACCTCCTGCACATGAACGCGTACATGAGCCCGGAGGGCCAGCGTGAGGAAAAGGCGACGGAGATTCCCGCCGACTTGCAGGCGCAGGTGGACGAGTACCACACGCGGCTGCTCGACGCCGTCGTCGAGACGGATGAGAAGCTGATGGAGCGCTACCTCGACGGCGAGGAGCTCGCCGTTGAGGAGGTCGCCCACGCGCTCAAGGACGCGGTCACCCGGGGCGAGTTGTTCCCCGTCGCATGCGGCGTGGCGACGAAGAACCTCGGCACGACGGCGCTGCTCGATCTGCTCGTCGAGGGCGTGCCGTCCCCCGCGAAGAAGGGCTCGCCGATCGACGTCGGCGGCGAGGGGACAGCGGCGTTCGTGTTCAAGACGATTGCCGATCCGTTCGCGGGGCGGATCAACGTCTTCCGCGTCCTCAGCGGAGCGCTCAAGGCCGACTCCGCGATGGTGAATGCGCGAGGGCACGCGAAGGAGCGCATCGGACAGTTGCTCGAGATGCAGGGCAAGGAGCACAATCCGACGAACGAGCTCGGCGCGGGTGACATCGGCGCGGTGCCCAAGCTGAAGGACACACAGACGGGCGACCTGCTGCTCGACGCCGAGCGTGACGTGGAGCTGCCGCGTATCGGTTTCCCCGAGCCGGTGATGAGCTTCGCCGTCTCCCCGAAGGCGAAGGGCGACGAGGAGAAGATGGCGTCGGGCCTCCGCCGTCTCGCCGAAGAGGATCCGACAATCCACCTCCGGCGCGACCAGCAGACGGGCGAGGAGTTGCTCTCCGGGCTGTCGCAGATCCATGTCGAGGTTGCGGTCGAGCGGCTCAAGCGCCGTTTCGGGGTCGATGTCGAGCTGCACCAGCCGCGCGTGCCCTACCTCGAGACGATCCGCAAGCAGGCGCGCGCGCGAGGCCGGTACAAGAAGCAGACGGGCGGGCGCGGCCAGTACGGCGACTGCCAGATCGTGATCGAGCCGCTCGAGGAGCGCGAGGGTTACGAGTTCGTCGACAAGATCGTGGGCGGCGTCGTCCCGCAGAGCTTCCGCCCGGCCGTCGACAAGGGGATCCAGGAGGCGATGCAGCACGGCGAGCTTGCCGGCGCGCCGGTGCAGGGTGTCCGCGTCTCGCTCGTCGACGGCTCGTACCACAACGTCGACTCCTCGGAGATGGCCTTCAAGATCGCCGGCTCGATGGCCTTCAAAAGCGCGTACGAACAGGCCGATCCCGTGCTGCTCGAGCCGATCATGGAGGTCGAGGTGACGGTGCCCGACGAGGCCGTCGGTGCGGTCAACGGCGACCTCAACTCGCGGCGCGGTCGGCTGCACGGAATGGAGCCACGCGGCGGCGTCACGACGATCAAGGCCGAGGTGCCGATGGCGGAGATCCTCACGTACTCCCAGTCGCTCACTTCGTTGACGGGCGGTCGCGGCGACTACGCGATGCACTTCGTGCGCTACGAGGAAGTGCCCTCGCACATCGCGCAGAAGGTGATCGCGGATACCCAGAAGGAGCTCGAGGAGGCCAAGGCGTAATCGTCAGCCGCGTAGCGGCTCTCGCCGGCCTCGTCCTCGCGGCGGCGGCGTTTGCGCGCGACGACGCTTCCCGCTCGACGATCCGCGTACCGCAGGACGAGCCGACGATCCCACAGGCGATCGCGAGCGCCGACCCCGGCGACACGATCCTTGTCGACCGTGGGAGGTACCTCGGCGGGATCGTTGTCTCCGCAGCCAAGCACGATCTGACGATTCGCGGAGTCGATCGCAGCGCGGTCGTCCTCGACGGCGGCGACGTCAGGCGGAACGGGATCACCGTGTACGCTGACGGCGTCTCGATCCTCAACCTGTCGGCGCACAACTTCCCGGTCGATGCGTTCCACTGGAACGGAGCCGACCGCTTTCGCGCCTCGTACCTCACGATCTGGAACGTCGGCCAGTACGGCATCTACGCCGAGGACGGCGAGCAGGGGACCGTCGACCACGACTACGTCTCCGGCGCGGCTGACGCGGCGTACTACATCGGAGAGTGCAAGCACTGTCGAGCGACGCTCTCCCACGTGGTCGCGACGCTCTCGGCCGTCGGCTACTCAGGTACGAACGCGAGCGAGGTGACGATCCGCGACTCCGTTTGGGACCGAAACGGCGCCGGCATCGTTCCCAACACCTACGCGAACGAGGCACACCCGCCGCAGGCGCGCGCGACGATCATTCGCAACGCCGTCACCAGAAGCGGTCGCGCGCGAGTGCCGATCCGCACCCCGCTCGCGGGCTTCATCGGGATCGGGATTGCGGTGGCGGGTGGCCACGAGAACCGCATCCAAGGGAATCGCGTCACCGGAAGCGAGCGTTACGGGATCGCCCTCTTTCCGACGGCGCACAGGATCGTGTTCAACCCGAGTGCTCAGCGTGACCCCGGACCGCCGTGGCGGCCGCGTGGCAACCGCATCTCGAACAACGTCGTCTCCGGGAGCGGCCGGGCCGATCTCGCTCTCGCCCGCGGGGTCGGCGCCGGCAACTGCTTCGTCGAAAACACGGTCGCAACGACCCTGCCTCGCAACGTGGGTGTGCCTCGCTGTAGCGCTACGCCGCCGACCGGCGACGCGCGGGTCGCCGCGGAGCTGACGGCCGGCATGCGCAAGTTGTTCGACGCAACGCTGCGCCGGCGGCAGCCGCCGACGTACACGTCGATGCCCGCGCCCCCGCGGCAGCCGAGCATGCCCGCGGGAAATCGCTAGTCCGCGCCGTCGCGGCCATGTCTCAGGGACTGTCCCTGGGACATGGCCGAGCGAGACGTGGGGGTCAGACCGTCGCGGTCTGCTGTGGCGCGTTCGGCGCGTCGCCGCTTTGCAGGCGCTTGATCAGGTCCGAGACGTCGGCGAGCTCCTGCTCGAGATCGCGCTGGTAGCTCTCGAGCCGCTCGAGGACGTTCTCGCTGCTGTACCAGCGGCGCCCGAACGGCGGACGGCGGAAGCCACGGCGATGATGATGTCCGTGCATGTTCACCTCCTTTCGAAACGCTTGATGAAGGCGTCCACGACAACCTGCGTCTGCTTCAGGGCCTTCGCCCAGGCGCGCAGCAGCTCGCGGCCCGCCGGAGTCAACTCGTACCTGCGCTTCGCCGGCCCCGGCTCGTCGGCGTCCCACTCGGAGCGGACGAGCCCGTCCTCCTCGAGCGCGCGCAACACCCGGTACAGGCCGCCCAGCTCGGGCCGCTCCCCGGGAATGAGCTCCGCAGCGCGGTCGACGAGCTCGTAGCCGTGCGCCGGTTGCTCGGAGAGGAGGAGCAGGAGCGCCGGCTCGAGGAACCGTTCGACGCGGCCGCGGACGTGCCACCGTCCCTGCGCGTCGCGCCAGCGGGTCCGGGGACCGTGTCTATGTGTGAAACGCATATAGATGCGGAACGACGTTACCACCTACGGCATTCCCTCCGCTAACCTCGGATGTCTTGACGCGGATTACGCGGACAGCCGTCGCCCGTTCCTGCGCCATCTGCGAGCGATCGCTCTTGATGGGCGAGCGGGTCGTTCGCTTCGCGCCGTACGCCGGCGGCGACCTCGTCGACGTCTGCTTGCTGTGTCAGGAGGAGGCGCTCGAGTCCGGCTGGCTCAAGGAAGGGGCGCCGACCACACCGCTCGTCCCCGACGAGCGGCGGCGTCGCAGCGCACTCGACCTACGCACGATCTTCGGCAACCGGCGGTCACCCGAGCCCGTTGCGTCGGAGCCGATCCTGCGCCGCCTGTCCGACGAGGAGCTCGGAATGGTCGAAGCCGCCGACCTGTTCAACGGCAGCCAGTTCCGCCGGACGATCGGCGGCGTGGCCAAGAGCCTCGGTGAGCCGCAGACGTCGATCGTCACCTTCTCCGGCGTCAATCCGGAGCTCGTGATCACGATCGCCTGGGACATCTCCTGGTACCAGTACCGCGTCACGCCGGACTCTGCGCAGCCGATCCGGCTCGCCGAACGCGGCCACGAGCTCGACGAGCTCGACGGCCGGTACAAGGAGTGGAACGCGCACGTGGAGGCGGGCGGCCGGCTCGTGCCGGACATCGCCCGCATCTAGCGCTCGCCGCTTTCGTCCCTACACTGAGAGCGAGATGATCTACTGCGTGATCCCGCGAGAGCTCGAGGCCGAGCTCTTCGACAAGATGGTCGAGTACTACAAGGACAACCCGAACGTAACCGTAATCGTCGACCGCCGAGAGGGACCAGACCGCCGCTCCGGGAAGTCCTACGGCGGCAAGCGGGAGGTCCGCGACCGTCGCCGGACACGCATTCCGGGAACGTTTCCCGAGACCGAAGCACCGTAGGCCGCTTGGCCCGTCTCCTCCTGCTCGCCTTTGTGGCGCTCGTCGCCGCGCACTCCGCCACCGCGGCCGGCGGCGCGCCGTTGGCCCGATGCGCGGTCTCGCAGCTGCGAGTCTCAGTCGAGACGCAAGGCCTCAGCACGGCTACCTGGATCGGCGTGACTCTTCGGAATCGGGGCCGCGCATGCACGCTCGCCGGCTCGGTCTCGTTTTCGATCCGGCAGGACGGACGGCGAGCGGCGGTGAGCGGCAACCCGCTGTCGGTCCCGGTGCGAGGCGTCCTCGCTCACCGACGCACGCGGCTGGCGAAAGCCGCGTGGAACAACTGGTGCCGCTCTCGCACCGGCCTCAGGCTCGTCGTTCGCTACGAGGGCGTGACGGTCCGCAAGCGGTTCGCTCGCCTGCCCGTCTGCATCGATCGGCGCCGCCCATCCCAGCTCGTGCCGATCGACTGAACTCGGTACATAGACTTGCGCCGATGGCGGTCACAGACGCGAAGACCTTCAAGAACTTCATCGGCGGCGAATGGCTCGATGCCGCCTCGGGGGAGACCTTCGAGTCGATCAGCCCCGCCGACGGCGAGACACTCGGCGTCTTCCCGAAGTCGGGTCCCGAAGACGTGGATAGAGCTGTCGAGGTTTCGAAAGAAGCCTACAAAGATTGGCGGCTCGTGCCGGCGCCGCAGCGCGGCGAGATCCTCTTCCGCTTCGCACACCTGGTGGCCGAGCACAAGGCCGAGCTGACCGACCTGATGACACACGAGATGGGCAAGGTGAAGGCGGAGGCCGGGGGCGACGTCCAAGAGGCGATCGACATGAGTTACTACATGGCCGGTGAGGGGCGCCGGCTGTGGGGACAGACGACGCCGTCCGAGCTGCGCGACAAGTTCAACATGAGTGTGCGGATGCCGATCGGCGTCGTCGGCGTGATCACGCCGTGGAACTTCCCGATCGCGATCCCCTCGTGGAAGATCGCGCCCGCGCTCGTGTGCGGCAACACGGTCGTCTTCAAGCCGGCCACAGATACGCCGCTGCTCGGCGAGCGCTTCGTCGAGTTGCTCGTCGAAGCGGGTTTGCCCGCGGGCGTGGTGAACGTCGTCCACGGCGGGGGCGGCGCGGTCGGGGACCGGCTCGTGCGCCATCCGGACGTGCCCGTGATCACGCTCACCGGCTCCCGCGAGACGGGCGTGCAGGTGATGCGCAACGCCGCCGAGTGCCTGAAGCACATCCACCTGGAGCTCGGCGGCAAGAACGCGATCATCGTCCTCGACGACGCCGATCTCGATCTCGCCGTGGAGGGGATTCTCTGGTCGGCCTTCGGCACGTCGGGGCAGCGCTGCACGGCGGCGTCGCGCGTGATCGTGCAGGACGGCGCGTACGACGCGCTCGCGTCGCGACTCGTCACGGCGGCCGAGAAGCTCCGGCTCGGCGTGGGGTGGGCGGACGACACCGACGTCGGTCCCGTCATCAATGAGGGCGCGCTCGAGAAAATCCACTCGTACACGCAGATCGGCATCGATGAGGGCGCGAAGCTGCTGACGGGCGGCGAGGTCGCCTCAGGGAACGGTCTCGGCAAGGGCTTCTACTACCGCCCGACGCTCTTCGGCGACGTCGAGCCGCAGATGCGGATCGCACAGGAGGAGATCTTCGGTCCGACGACGGCGCTGATTCGAGTGAAGGACTTTGACGAGGCGGTGCGCGTCTCGAATGGGATTCGCTACGGCCTCTCGTCGTCGATCTATACGGCTGACGTGAATAAGGCGTTCCGCGCGATGCGCGACCTCGTCGCCGGCATCACGTACGTCAATGCAGGCACGATCGGCGCCGAGGTGCACCTCCCGTTCGGCGGCACAAAGGACACCGGCAACGGCCACCGCGAGGCCGGGCAGGCGGCGCTCGACGTCTTCACCGAGTGGAAGTCGATCTACGTCGACTACTCGGGGAAGCTGCAGAAGGCTCAGATCGACATGGCGACCTAGCGCTCGCGCCGTTCGACGCGCCCGTCCGCCACAGCCCACGCATCGCGCTGCTCGACACAATGCCCGTCCTCGCGAAAACGCAACAGCGACGTGCCGGCGAGCGTGACGTCGCGTCCGATCTCGCGGACGAAGGCCCGCCATTCGACGGCGGCGCGGTCGCCGTGCACGACCGGTTCGCCGAACCACGGCTCGGCCCAGTCCTCTTCCGCGAGCGCCCACTCGACGTATTCGCGCGGCGGCTGCGGCTCGCGAAACGGGTGCGAGAGAAAGAAGCACTCATCCGCGTAGAGCTCGACGATCGGCTCGGGATCGAGTGCGCGCCAGCCACGCAGCCAGCCATCGATCCAGCGCCGGACCGCCTCCTCCGTCTCCACGGCGGGAGGCTATGTAAACGTGAGGATGTGATGCAGCTCGACGTCGAGCCCGGTGGACGTGCAGCGCGCGAGCTTCGAAATTCCGTCGCGCTCTTCGAACCGCAGGACGAGCTCCTGTCCTGTGTCATCGGCGGCGTCCAACTGGTCGAGCCGGAAGAGCAGGGACGACGTTTGCTCGCCGGTGACGAAGAGCAGCTGCGCCTCGACGTTGTTCGCGCGGTCGAAGTCTTGCCCCTCGCGCAGCTCCAGTTCCCAGTTCTGGCGCGGCGACGTCCAGTCCTCGAGCGTCGCCACGTGAACGCTCAGCGCCTCGTCGATCGCGATCTCGACCGGAACTTCGCTGCGCTCCTCTGGAGTCGGCCGGGGCTGCACCCTCAGCGTCGCCACAAGAGCGCGGTTCCCCGTTGAGCCGCAAGCTAATCGTCTTCGTCCCGCCGGAAGCGCTCGACACCGTCCGCGAGGCGCTCTTCGAGGCGGGCGCGGGCCGCATCGGCGGCTACGAGCGCTGCTCGTGGTACACCGAGGGCACCGGGACGTTCCTCGGCGGCGAGAACACGTCGCCCGCTCTCGGCAAGCCGGGCCGCGAGGAGCGTGTGCGCGAGCTGCGGCTCGAGACCGTCTTTCCCCCGGAGCTGCACGAGCAGGTGATCACGGCGTTGCGGCGTGCGCATCCCTACGAAGAGCCCGCGTTCGACGTCTACGAGCTCCTGTGAAGGCAAAACTGTCCACCGACGGCGGCGCGCGCGGGAATCCGGGGCCGGCTGCGTTCGGCTACGTGCTCGAGACGGAAGACGGAACCGTGCTGGACGCGCGCGGCGAAACGATCGGTGTGGCGACGAACAACGTCGCCGAGTATCGCGCGCTCATCGCGGGCCTCGAGGCGGCGCTCGAGCGCGGCGTGACGGAGCTCGAGGTCATTTCCGACTCCGAGTTGCTCGTGAAGCAAATGCGCGGCGAATACAAGGTGAAGAACGCAGCCCTGCGCGAACTGTCGCTTGCCGCGACGCGTCTTGCGCGCAAGCTCCGTTCCGTGACCTACACGGCGGTTCGCCGCGAGCACAACGAGCTCGCCGACAGGCTCGTCAACGAAGCGCTCGACGCCTGAACGGGCCGTTCGTCCGCAAGGCGCCGCGCTGCGGCGAGCAGGAGCCGCGCCGCGAACCGCCGCGTCCGGCCGGCGGAGGCGGGTGCGTACATGTCGGCAGCCAATCGGTGGATGTGCTCCTCCGCGAGGCCCTGTCTCAGTTCGGGGTGGGTCAGGTACATGAATGCTCCTTTCCCGAGTGTTTCGAGTTGGAAAGGTTAACATTGGAACTACTTGACGTCAAATCTTTTCTGATGGAGAATCTCGATATGGCAAAAACATCCGAACGAGATCACATCGACCGCTGGCTGGACGAGATCCGCGAGCAGTTGCCGATGCTCGACCTGCGAGTCGAGGGGATCGTCGACCGGATCAACGGCATCCAGCGTCGCGTGCGCCGGATGCTGGACGAGACCCTCGAGGAGCACGGCCTAAGCTCGGGCGAGTGGCACGTGCTCGGGAAGCTCTCCCGTACGCCGGGCGGTCGCCGCTCGGCCGGCGAGCTGGCGGCGAACGTCGAGCTGTCGAGTGCGGCGATGACGAATCGGCTCGACCGTCTCGAGAAAGCGGGGCTCGTCCGCCGGCTTCCGGACGAGCGCGATCGTCGTTCGGTGCAAATCGAGGTGACGCCGGAGGGGCGGGAGCTCTACGAACGCGCAGTCGGCGCGCAAGCTGCGAAGGAAGCCATCGTCGCGGAGGCACTCGACGAGCGGCAGCAGGACCAGCTCAACAACCTGCTACGACGCCTGATGTTGGCGTTTGAGCGCCGGGAAGCGGAGGCGTGAGGCCGCCGCGACCCGGGCTATACTTCGCGCCGCGCGGATGTAGCTCAGTTGGCTAGAGCGTCTGCTTGCCATGCAGAAGGTCGAGGGTTCGAGTCCCTTCATCCGCTCTAAAACCCCCGTCAATCGGGGGTTTTTGTCTTTGAAGGAAGCGACCACGAGGGGCTTTTCTCCCCGTTTTCTCCCCAACGTGCGGGCACCACCCGCGTGAAGTCGAAACAGCGGGCACCGAAGCCGCCTCGACAAACTGGGGGTCCTCGTTCGAGTCCAGTACCGCCCACTTGAAGCCGCTGCTAATCGGCCTCTTCCGTCACCACCGCCGCGCGCGTCGACGACTCGACGCCCGCGGGTCTTGCCACCGCGACTCGACCGTGACCTAGGTAGGCGGCGATCACGCGCGGGTCGCCCGCAATGTCCGCGGCCCGACCCGACAGGTCGCAGCGCCCCTGCTCGAGGACGTATGCCCGGTCGGCGATCGTGAGCGCGAGCTTTGCATTCTGCTCGACGAGCAGCACAGCAAGGCCTTCCTCGCGGATCAGCCAGCCCAGCGACTCGAAGAGCGCCGAGACGACCTTCGGACCGAGCCCCGTCGACGGCTCGTCGAGCAGGAGGATCCGCGGGTCTGTCATCAGCG
>WNFZ01005277.1_pt1 | contig 11862 bp, 16 predicted proteins | sample 5400081 | NCBI WGS metagenome assembly WNFZ01 (sample SAMN13153365, study PRJNA577476) | soil metagenome | isolation source: 80 cm soil or saprolite under grassland replicate 1 | place: USA:California | collected 2016-06-15
TGTAGAAAATTACGCGTGTTTGAGCCAGCGATGCGTCGGCCCGGAGTTGGCGGACGAACTCGAAGCCATCCATCGTCGGCATAAGAATATCGGTAATGACGAGATCGGGATGCTCTATTCGAGTTTTGGCCAGGCCTTCAGAGCCATCCGAGGCTTCCAGGACGCGATAAGACTCATAACCCAACACCGTCTTGATGAGTTTGCGGTTGGTCGGCTGATCGTCCACGACTAAGATGGTTGGCATATATTTTTATTTCGGCTTGCAGATTTCGGATTGACAATTCACGACGACGTGCACGAAAAGATTGCTGTCATTTTGCCGATGCCGGGGCGATGACTAACTTTGTTTACAGCGGGCAGGATTGATTGGCTGAACGAAACAGTCGTTGCACACATCGAAACTTATCCAAAGTCCGAGTTGAAGATTTATTGGATCCTTGCTTGTTCTTCCACACCATGCCGGACTATATGGTGCTCTCCCGATATTCCCGTCTCGGCCCCTTTGCTCGCATTCTCAGGCTGAATGCCGCCCAAAAAATCCCGCGAAGCTGAGAGCAGCATTGTGAACGTGGTTCCTGCGCCCTCTTTGCTCTCCACGGCGACGGTGCCATCATGAGCCTCTACGATGGTTTTGACTATAAAGAGTCCCAGCCCGGTTCCCTCGATATTTGCAGTTCCTTTGAGACGCTTAAATTCCGAGAACAAGCCGGCGAGCTCTTCCTTACGTATTCCGCACCCAGTGTCTGTCACCTTGATTGAAATGTCATTTTTAATCATTCGAGAAGTCACGATAATGCTGCCGCCGGGAGGGGTAAACTTTATGGCATTGCCGACTAAATTCCCCAGTGCTCGCTGCATTTGATCGTTGTCTCCTAACATCGGTTTTAGCTTTTTATCGAGATCGAGAGTCAAGTTGAGATTTTTGTCGCGAGCAGTAACCATCTGCCCGAGGACAACGTCTTCGGCAATCGCATTCATCTGAACCAAATTTTTCGCAGAATCTAACTTGAATGTTTCCAGCTTCGAAACGGCCAAAAAATCGGTGATCAGCTTTACGATGCCGTCGATATTTTTACGGATGCATATGATGGAGGATAGCTTATCCGTCGGACTCGTCGGGTTGCCGTAGTCTCCGGCGAGCAGTTCCGCATGGCCGAGAATGACGTTAAGTGGCGTTTTGATATCATGCGCGAGGGCACAAACGAATTGACGTTTTAACCTCATCGTCGCTTCCATTTTTTCCACCCGTCTCTTTTCTCGCTTAACTTGACTCGCCAGATGACCATAAAAGATGGAGATGCCGAACATGAAGGGAACGCGAATCAAGAAGTGTGAATTGATGGTCAACACATCCACCGCATTTGGGGATACAAACACGAGAAACACAAGGCTCAAAAGAACGCATCCGACAGCGATCTGAATCAGATTCTCCCCGATGGCCGCGATGAAGACACAGAGAAAAAACAGCAGAAGTAAGTCCCACGGTGTTTGCTGCGACAAGATCGCGGAAATAATGAGAATGGAGTCTAGAACGAGAAGCCCTGGCTCAATTAAGCGTTTTTCGAAAGTCTTTTCGGGAATGCGCTTCAGTACGGCAGCTGACACAAGGCACACTAAGATTACTAGCGCCAGCAGCGGATCGGTCAGGTTCCAATCATGTGAGGCGAAAATCAGGTAAGAAGTGCCGATTGCAACCAGCCATTGGATGGCGATGATGGCATTCCTGTCTTCTCGGATTGAGGTCCCGTCACGACCGCGCGAACTCCATGGACTCAGCCAATGCGACATTACTCCGCCGCTTGCATGTGTGATCGGCCATTCGAGCAAATTTTCATTACTCACAGACTACTCCTTCGACAATTTCCCAGATGATGATCCCGCCAGGTCGACGCTCAACCTACTCAATTCTAAAGTAAACAGCTGCAATCGATCTCCGAATCTGAGGTTTTTCCGCATCTTTTATGCCAACGTCGTGGTGCCATAAGCTGCTGTGAATTTAAGGAGTTACCTTTCAGCCGCTAATTGACGGGCAACGTGTTGGAACATTCTCGATAAATCTTACCAAAAATGAACTTTTCGAGCATAATAGAAACTAGGCGGGACACTATGCGCTCGTACAAGAGCGTGTTTTGGGTGTGTCCAGATGAATGGGTGTCGTCATCCATAGGTGACACTCGATCGAGGGAAGTTGTCGAGCCGAAGCTTGTTCCGCGGGCAAATGAGATTATCGAGTAACGCCGTAGACGCTGGAATGAGGGAGTACTGCATTTGGAGACCATTACTCCAGCGCTCTATCGCCTCGATTTCTTAGAACCCACAATCTGCTGGCGTTACGTCGAATGTGGCGATGTGCTGCTTGTCTTTGTCGAAGTAGGAGTAGCGCAGCGTCACGCCCTTTTTAAGAAAATCATCCCGCATCTCCGGTTGATTGCACACTCCCTGCGTGACTCTTTGTTTGGCGCCGGCGGCAAACTTTTGGTGATCCAGCTGTGACACGGAATATTTGACCAGCCGGTAGTTGTAAATCAGCATCCCGTGAGCGCCTTGTGCCGGCAAGAGTTCCGTTTCAACGTCAACCATGACTGGAACCGATCGGTTCAGTTCCGCGGCAACCTTGCTCAAGCGTTCCACAGACCGAGGATCCACTTCTTCGCGGAAATATTTCGGCAACACCCACCACGCCACGTAACCGGCGACAACACCGACGCTAACCCACAAGATCGTTTTTTTCATGATTAATTCGGTTTCGCGACTTGGCGTCGATTGAATCCGATCAAATACCAAGTCCGGCTGCCCCTGGAATCGCTCGCCACGATCCAGTCTGCGGGGATCGCCGTCAGTCTTTTTAAATCGCGATCCTTAATCAGCACGTAGCTGTGTTCCTGCCGCTCACGCAATTTTTCTGCTTCCGCTGGCGACGTCAGCACTGGAATCATTTCCCGTTCGCTGTAATAATTAAAGTCGTTCATTGTATCCGCATAGACATACAGAGGCGCGGTGGGTGGCACGAGCCGTTTGATCGCCAAGGAGAGCGGCCGGTCTGATTTGAATTGCTCGAGATAAGGAAGAATACCGTATGACGTGCTGATGACGATCACAACCATCAGGGTGGTCACGGCAGCGCAAGTCTGCAGCGGTCGTCGCTGCCACGCGAAAACCGCGGCGCAAATTCCGCCCGCGGCAAGGACAATGCTCGATGGTAGCATCGCCTGCAATGCGTCCGGCCGAACTATCCATGCCGTGAGCGGAAGGGCGAAGCCGGAAAGCGCAACGATAGTGAAAGATACCATCCCCAACCAGCGCAGCAGCGCATCGTGCGGCAGCGCGTTGGACGCCAGCGCATTTAGATAATTCGCGACCAGTAACGCCAGCGTCGGCAGGAGCGGCAGCAGATACAAGTCGCGCTTGGTGTCGGAGATGCTAAAGAAGACAAACACGGCGAGGAACCAAACGAAAAAAAATTGCCCGACGGGCTCGTCCCAGGCTCGCCGGTAAGGTCGGCAAGCAAGAAGTGCAGGTATTGCGAAAACTGTCCACGGTAAAAAGTCCGCCGGCAACGTGGTGAAGTAGTAATAAAAGGGTTGGCGGTGGCCGGCGCCGGCGGTGTAGCGTTTAAGATGATGAATGTAGATAAAGTCGCTCAACCACTTGCCGCCGGTCGCCTGGTTAACGAGATAAAACCACGGCGCGCCAATCAGCAAAAAAATCGGGATTCCGAGCGGCAACTTGGCATCGACGATCATGCGCCAATCCCTTCGCGCGAGCATGAGCGCGACGAATATCAGCCCCGGCAGAACGACGCCGATGAGCCCCTTGGTTAACGTGGCCAGCGCCATAAAGGCGTAGGCAAGAAGAATTTCGTAAGGATTCCCCTTGTGCAACAACAGAGAGCGCGCGCCGAAGTAGATCGACAGCGCGAAGAAGCAGCAAAAGACCATGTCGACATGCGCCCAGCGAGACTCCCAGATAACGCGCATGCAAGTGGCGAGTACCACAGCAGCGATGAAGCCGACGCGAGCGGTGAAAAAATCCCGCCCGATGAAATAAGTCGCTAAGATAAAGCCAACGCCACCCAGTGCCGCCGGCAAACGCACGGTCCATTCGCTCACGCCGCCGGCAATCTTACTGGCGATCAGCGCCAGCCAAAAATACAAAATCGGTTTGTCAGTGTACAGATCGCCATTGATCGTGGGCACGATCCACTCGCCCTTGCTGAACATCACCCGGATGATTTCGCCATAGCGCGGCTCCACGGGCGCCCAAAAATCCCGCGCCCCGAGGAACGGGAAAAATAGCAGTCCCGCCAGAAGGCAGAGATACAACGGATATTGGTGGCGAGTGTCCAAGTTAGGAAACGATGAGGCAAGAAACATCTAGGATGAAATTTATGACTGCGACGATTCCGATATTTTTCTTGATCCTAAAACGGCTACTATGCGGAATATCAGCGGGGGAAGAAAGAGCATCTGCGCAATCGGGATAAGGCCTATACTGAGCCCCGGCAACATCGGCATTTTGTCGGTGTACTCCCATCGCCTCAATATGCGCACACCCAACCACTCGACCATCACGGCCATGAAGAACCCGGTAGTAAGCATTACGAGATAACCGGAAACAACCGGCTGCTGAAACCAATTTTGTCGATGCAGTAAACCATAAGTCCATCTCCCAAGCTCGCGACAAAACAGTGCCAGAAGACTGCACTATTGTAAATTTCCATCCCAACATAAAGCGGTGCTTGGGCCAGTTCCCACAGATAATTGACTGCGACGGCGGCTATAAATACCAATACCAGCGTTTCCCATCGCCATCGGCGCCGCTTCTCAACACTTATTCGGCTAACCTCATCCATGACAATGTATGCGGCATCTTCTCTAGGCTGTTACCTCTCTAAACCGGCTTCACTGTTTCATCCAAGTTCAATTCGTGGCTTCATCGTCCTCGCTCTTGCCTCGACTCTCCTCAATGGCTTCCCATCCTTCCTTAATAAGAAAATAAACCATCGCCAACGCGGCCGCAGGATCAGCCCACCACCAGCGCTGTATTTCTTTCAATCTCCGCTCGTATTTCCCTTGGTCGGTCACCTTCTGACGCATCATTGCCAAGCTTCAATCCGATCAAGCTTCCGTGATTCAAAACCCAACGGTCAAAGCCTGACTCGTCGCAGTCGCAACGCGTTGGCGATCACTGAGACAGAGCTGAACGTCATGGCGGCGCTGGCGATGATCGGGCTCAAAAGAATTCCGAAGAAAGGATACAAAGCACCCGCGGCGATGGGAACTCCCAATATGTTATAGACGAATGCAAAAAACAAATTTTGCCGGATGTTCCGCATGGTCGCGCGGCTTAACCGCCGCGCCTTGGCGATGCCGCGCAGATCGCCTTTCACCAAGGTAATGTGCGCGCTCTCGATCGCGACATCAGTGCCGGTGCCCATAGCGATACCGACTTGGGCTTGCGCCAGCGCCGGAGCGTCATTGACGCCGTCGCCGGCCATGGCGACGATCCGCCCTTCGGACTGCAGTCGCTTCACCACATCCACTTTTTGTTGGGGCAATACTTCGGCTTCCACTCGATCGATGCCCAAGCGGCGCGCCACGGCCTCAGCCGTGGTCCGGCTATCGCCCGTCAGCATGACGATCCTAATACCCTCTCGATGCAAAATTTCGATCGCTTCCTGGGTCGACTGCTTGATTGGATCGGAAACCGCCACGAGTCCAGCCACGCGGCCGTCGATTGCGACGAACATCACCGTGTGCCCTTCTCGACGCAATTCCTCGGCGCGCGCGAGCAAAGGTGCGGGATCGATCGTCAGCTCTTGCAAGAGCGCCAGATTGCCGAGCGCAATCGAACGTCCATCCACTTTGCCGATGACTCCTCTGCCGGTTAGCGAGCGGAACTCCTCAGTATTCGCAAGCCGCACTTCTTCTTTCTCGGCTGCTCCTACAATAGCCGCGGCGAGCGGATGCTCGCTGGCACGCTCAATACTCGCCGCCAGGCGCAGGATCTCTTTGCGGTCTGTGCCCGCAACGGTGACAACTTCCGAGAGCCGGGGCTTTCCTTCAGTCAAAGTCCCGGTCTTGTCGACAACCAAGGTGTTGACTTTTTCCAAAATCTCCAGAGCCTCGGCGTTTTTAATCAACACACCTTCGGTCGCGCCGCGGCCAACACCCACCATAATTGACATCGGCGTGGCGAGTCCGAGCGCGCAAGGACAAGCGATGATCAGCACGGAAACAGCATTGACGATGGCATAAGCCATGCGCGGCTCCGGTCCAAACAGCGCCCACACGACAAACGTCAACGCGGCGAGCACGAGCACCGCAAAAACAAAATAAGCTGAAACGATGTCGGCGAGTCGTTGGATCGGCGCGCGCGTGCGCTGCGCCTCGCTCACCATGCGGACGATTTGAGCAAGGAGAGTTTCGCTGCCCACGCGTTCCGCCTGAATCACTATACTGCCAGTGCCGTTCACCGTGCCGCCGGTGACCCTGCCGCCTTTTGATTTCTCGACGGGGATTGGCTCGCCGGTGACCATCGATTCATCGATCGATGTAGCGCCGTCGAGGACGATGCCATCGACTGGAACTTTTTCGCCGGGCCGAACGCGCAAACGATCGCCGACCTGAACTCGATCCAATGGTACGTCTTCTTCTCTTCCATCGTCGTGAATCAATCTAGCGGTCTTGGGCGATAATCCAAGCAGAGCTTTTATGGCGCTGCTAGTTTGACTCCGCGCGCGCAGCTCGAGCACCTGCCCCAACAACACGAGTGTGGTAATAATCGCCGCCGCCTCGAAGTAAACCGCGACCGTGCCGCTGTGGCCATAGAATGACGGTGGGAAAATATCCGGGAAAAAAGTAGCCACTACGCTGTACAGATAGGCAGCGCCCACGCCGATGGCGATGAGCGTGAACATGTTGGGACTGCGATTCACAATGGAGCGCCAGCCGCGCTCGAAGAAAGGCCAACCGCCCCAGAGCACGACCGGCGTGGCGAGGATGAATTGAATCCACGTTAGCAATCGCGGCGACACGAAGTGCTGCAAAGGTTGCCCAGGGAGCATGTCCGACATCGCAAGGATCAAGAGCGGAAAGGAAAGTCCTGCGCTGATCCAGAACCGCCGGGTCATGTCGATCAACTCGGGATTGGGTTTGTCTTCCAGGCTCACCGTCCGCGGCTCCAGTGCCATCCCGCAGATCGGGCAAGAACCGGGCTCCGGCCGTATGATCTCGGGATGCATCGGACAAACGTACTCGACGCGTGTTGCCGGCGCGGCGGGCGCTGCGGGTTCCAATGCCATACCGCACTTGGGACACGCGCCCGGTTTGGACCCGCGTACTTCGGGATCCATGGGACAGACATAAATGCCATGCCCTGCTCTATCTATCTTTGGCGCCGGCGCCGCGTGCGCCTGTGAATGTCCGTGACCACGAGCAGCGTGTCCCGCCGCAGGCGACTTCAGGAACTTCTCGGGGTCTTCTTTAAATTTCGCCAGGCAGTTCTGGCTGCAGAAATAATAGGTTTGATTGTTGTAAACGTGGCTGCCCGCCGGATGTTCGGCATCCACGTTCATCCCGCAGATTGGATCAGTCATGTCGGTTCATGCTTAATTGCATACGTGCTTGCCTAAAGTTAAGAGCGACGTCACGCCGGCTTGGCCATCACGCGTCTTGCCCGCGGCAAAAAAGCCGGCGTTCGATCGGCATAGAGACGATACTCGTCACCGAACTGGGAAAGCACCTCATGCTCTTCGCGCCGCGCCAAACGCACATACATCGTCACCAAGATCGGAAACATAATCAATGTAACCAACGTCGGCCACTGAAGCAAAAAGCCGAGCATAATGAGGATAAAACCGCCGTACTGCGGATGGCGTACGTAGACATATGGACCGCTCACGGCCAGGGTCCCTGTGCGCTGCGCCTCGTACAAAACTTTCCATGCCGCGGAGAGTATAATGAAGCCGCCAAGAATGAGTACGTTGCTCAAAATATGCAGCGGGTCGAAGTGAGGATTTATTTTCCAGCCAAGTAAAGTATTCCACAAGTGGCCGGCGTCGTGGGAGAATACATCCATCCCGGGATACCGGCTCATCAGCCAGCCGGAAAGTAAATAAATAGTCAGGGGAAAGCCGTACATTTCCACGAATAGAGCGACGATGAACGCGGAGAAAGCGCTGAACGAGCGCCAGTCGCGGGCCGTCCGTGGCTTCGAGAAACTAAATGCGAAAATGATGAAAACTAGTGAGTTGATCACCACTAGAGACCACAATCCATAGGCGGGTTCGTCTGTCATTTTCGTGTACCTCCGTTACCATGCTTGTGCTCGTCGCCATGACCTCCATGCCCGCCGTGAAATAGATGCATCAGCGGGCAAAGCACCAGCAAGCCGTAGGGGAGAATTCCCAGCAGATGCGCCTTGTGTTCTTCCCAGAGAAAAAACGCCGCAATGGCGAGAAACCCAAGAAGCACCAAGCCGCTTCTCGAATGAAACCACGATCGTTGTTCGGAATTCATAAATTCTTCCTCTCCTCATCCGCCAAGATCTTTCTTCTTGGCCTCAAAATCTCCTCTGAGCGCTAATTTGCTTTTTTCACGCCCCGATTCATGCGCTCCGACATTTGCTTCATCATGCCCGACATGTCGCCCATCATCTTTGACATATTTTGCATCTCTTCCGGCGACATCTGGCCGCTTGCCATTATATTTCCCATATCGCCCATCATCCCTGACATCCCACCCATCATCTTCCCCATCTCCTTGGTTTCTTCGCCCTTCATCTTCCCCTGATCTTTCATCATGCCGCTCATTCCCTTGCGCATCTCCACCATTTTTCCTTGCATCTCTTTCATCTTGCCCATCATCATGCCGCCCTGCATTCCTTCGGCTTTCATTGGCATGTCTTTCTTCATCGGCATGCCTTCTTTCATGGGCATATCGCTTTTCTCCTGGGCCAACAGAGGATACACTCCAATCGCACCGGACAAGATGATTGCGGTGATTAATGTTTTCATAACGATCCCCTTTCTTTTTTTGAGTTGTTGATTGTCACTTACCAGCGTTCAAACTCGCATTGTGCATCCACGCGATGTACCAACCCCCGATCCATGCCAAAATCCCTAAATAAACTGCGCCCCAAGCCATGCTCAGCGGATTGCCCCAAACAAAACCAGGAATCAGTTCGAACAGACCGTGATGCAGCTCCATCGCTTTGCCGGAGAGCACCAATCCGTAACCGATGCAGAGCACGTAGAAGATCTCCATCCCGAGTATGCAGAGTGCGGCGTATTTTGTTTTTGATAGCATCGAACTCACCTCCTGCCATTACGGTTGCCGTGCATGAGAAGTTAGTTAATGCTGCTGGCTCTCATCGTCGCGCTTGCCGTCCCCGTGCTTCCCGGATCCGCAGCAGCCGCCTCCTGACGCAAGCATCCAAACAAACAATCCAATGAAAACAATCCAAATCCAGTTACTTTGTAAAAATTCCACGACACTTCTCCTTTCCGGTCACGCTTCCTGTCGAGGGGCACGACTCCGCGAAACTAAGTTGCTCAATCTAGATCCCAGCGGAAGATTCTTTCCTTGACCCCCGCGACACCCTTGACGACGAGCTCAACGCGCTTAGTACCATTCGCGATCCTGGCAAAGTTCACGGTTGTTTCCCGGTGATGCCCGCTCCCTTTGTTCTCTACCGCCGTTGGAAGATAGGTATTACCAGCGTCATCGCGCAGAACAGTTATGGTTTTCAGATCGTAACCGTCTAAATTGACTGAATGAGTATCCAGAACGACTTGAAATCGGAGGTCATCGCTCGTCTTGGTATTGAGGTAAGTTACTTTTACGATGACTCCTCCTCCCGAGTCCGTTCGCGTCGTATGGGGTGCGGTTGCACCGAAACTTTCACCCCCTCCGAGCACTCCGCTAAGAAGTAATCCTGCTACAAAAACTCCAATTGGTTTCACAGTGTTTCTCCTTTCATTTGTGACGGTAAAATTTGTCGATTCCTTCATTTGCACAGCGTGCAGAGTCTTCGCCTTGTCCAGCCAGCTCGTAACGCATTCGAGCTTGTCTCCGAGGATGTAAAACCTTCGGTACCCCACTGGCGCTACCGTGCCCGGTGACAACCGCAAACAAGATCAGAGAGATAATTTTTTCATTCCTTCGCAACATAACTTTGCTCCTCCGCTACACTCGTCAGCCAAACCGCTGGACACACTTCGCTAAAGGCTGCTGACAACACACCGCCGACAACAAATTGCTTGGCGAATTAGAGGCGAAGGACGGAAAGGGAAAGATAGCGTGGCAAGTCGATCGGAAACGGAGGCGACGAAACCTTGTCAAATACAGCGCTTAACCAGACATCCCCAGCCTGGTCTAATGGAACAGTCGACAAAGGCAATAGAACATTGGTGTGCGCAGAGACGTCACCCATTTGGCGCAAAAGTTCAGGGGGAACTGAAGATCCGGCCAATGACTCGGTGTGGTAATTTGAAACCATGCAATCGAGATACTCGTGCACGTAGTTGGGCGAGGCGAGATTTGAACTGATAACGTGCTCATCGGTATCGAGAGCGACCTGGTAATTTTCATGAGCTTCGATATGAAAACATCGCAATACCGCCCATGCGACGCTGTAGTAGAGCAACACAAATGAAACAAACGAGACTAGAAAAATTTTGAGACGATGGCGACTCATATACTGATTCGGACATGAGCAGGAATTATGCCACCGCTTTTTTGGCTTTAATCAACAAGTTTAGCTGAATTTTTCTCGTTGCTGCGAATCAGCGCTGCCGACTTTATCAAATCTGGCAATAAGCGAGATCAACCTTGGTCTTTGGTTTGAAAGATCATCACTACGGCTTCATTTGATAATCGTCGTTCGTCCTCGTCTCCTTGTTCCTCCACATTGTCGTTCGGCGAGCTCGGGATCATGCCCATAACGGTTCAGCTTCAGACGGACGAGCCCCCCAGGCAGCCGCCAAACCTCCCAGAGTCCAGAAAGGGCCAATCTTGAAGAGCACGGGGTACATATGCACTAATGCCCGGCTTGTTCGTGTGATTTGTCTCCCTTGAGCGAGGCTACGTAGGCCGCGAGATCCGAGACCTGCTTCACTGTGAGAACACTATTGTAATCCGGCATCTTGGACTTTCCGTCTTCCCCGACATAACCAAACTTTTGAGCGTCGGGGTCGATCACTGCGTTGGGGTTAATAATGGATTCCGCGAAAAACTCGGGTGGATGCATGCCCGCCATCTCTGACAGTTCCGGTCCAATGCCTTTTTCTCCTTCCGCGATAGAAGGAAATTTTTCGCCTTTGACTTCGTGACATTTGTAACATTCCATCTCGACAAAGAGTTTCCGCCCCTCTGTCGGACTACCTTTAGATACGGTAGACTTCCAATCAGAGGGCATGCCATGCGCCCCCATGCCCTCGTGATCAATTTCTTTTGGTCTCCGCTCCTTTGAACACGACGTAAACGACAAGATCGCCGCGACGGCCAACAACGCAGTGCGATTCATAACCTAGTCTCTTTCTTCCGGTATCAATGATGCGAAAACCTCAAATGACTCCAACTGTCTTTGATCTTGAGGCTCACCACTGCCTGCTCCCAATCCGTCAATCCTTTGATCGGCTCCCCCTTGAAGAGTGCGCCGTCTTTTGGGTCTTTCGAAAACTTCAACTCTCGCTTATGTTCAGTCCCGTCATGCGCTTTAACAGTCAACCTAGCTTGCAGATCGCTACGCTCTAAAGGCTTCATGGCTTTATCATACAAGAACACCTTAGGTTCTCCGTTCTTGTCCAACAAGAACTCAACGTGCATCCCATCCGTCTCCTGAACAACGCCGCCATGGGGA
>WNFZ01012984.1_pt1 | contig 11862 bp, 11 predicted proteins | sample 5400081 | NCBI WGS metagenome assembly WNFZ01 (sample SAMN13153365, study PRJNA577476) | soil metagenome | isolation source: 80 cm soil or saprolite under grassland replicate 1 | place: USA:California | collected 2016-06-15
GATATGGGTCCGTTTGCACGTTTGCGAAAAGGCGCGCATCTCAAAAGTCATGTTCATATGGGGAACTTCGGCGAAGTAAAGGATTCCACATTAAGTGAAGGTGTCAAGATGGGACACTTTTCCTACATCGGCAACGCGACGATTGGCGCAAACACCAACATCGGCGCGGGAACGATCACCGCTAATTATGACGGCGAGAAGAAGAATCCTACTGAAATCGGCGAGGATGTGTTCCTTGGTTCCGATACAATGCTTGTTGCCCCAATTAAGCTCGGCGATGGAGCGCGCACAGGGGCAGGTGCAGTTGTCACAAAGAACGTACCCGAAGATACACTTGTTGTTGGTATGCCAGCGCGTGCCATTCGAAAATTAGAAAGAAAGACTAGAAAGAAGTAGCCATCGAGACAACGAGACGTGGAGAAAAATTAATCTCTGTGTCTTTGTGACTCACTGGCAATTAAGGTTGATATGACGCTCACCCAACAAGATAAACAATCCCTCGTTGATTTGGCAAACACCGCACGTCAACGCGCTTATGTTCCATATTCAAATTACCCGGTAGGTTCAACGCTTCGCACGAAGTCAGGACGTATCTTTACCGGTGTCAATGTGGAGAATGCCGCATATCCGCAAACCATGTGCGCCGAACGCGTCGCGATCTTCAAGGCGGTATCAGAGGGGGAGAAGGAGTTCGAAGTTATTACTGTTGTTACAGATAATGGCGGCTCGCCTTGCGGTGGATGCCGCCAAGTCATGGCAGAGTTTGGGTTGGATACTATTGTCCTCATGGCAGATGGGAGCGGTCATATCGTCAAAGAGATGACGGTGAGAGAATTATTGCCCGAAGCATTCACGCCAGAACATTTGGAGAATCGGTAAAGAAGACAATCCGTACACACATATACGGCTACACAACTATAAAACCTGTTTACACGTTCCCTTATTTACCTGTATACTTTCTCCATGCCCGAAACAAAATTCCATTCCTTTCGAGTTGAAGCTGTCGTCCTTCGCCATGTTGATTATGGTGAAGCGGACCGTATGTTGACGCTTTACACGCGTCAGCTTGGAAAGACACGCGCCCTCGCCAAAGGAGCGCGTAAGATCGCCTCACGCAAAGCAGGTCATCTCGAACCGTTCACATACGTCAAACTCCAGCTTGCCCAGGCACGCGAGATGCCTCTCATCACACAAGCTGATACAGTGGATGCCTATCAACCACTACGTGAAGATTTGATCTTAACCAGTCAGGCCTCTTATGTGCTTGAATTGCTGGATCGTTTCACGTATGCAGATGAGATGGAAAATTCTGCCATCTTCCGGTTGCTTACCGAAACACTCTCGCGTCTTGCCTCAAAAGCTGACCCGTGGCTGGTTCTCCGTTATTATGAGATTCGCCTGCTCGACCATTTGGGATTCCGTCCGCAGCTCTTCGAGTGTGCCAATTGTGGACGCGAGATCAAACCTGAAGATCAATTTTTTTCCTTCAGCGCCGGCGGAGTTATTTGTCCGCGCTGTGGGCAGGGACTGCCCAATTTACATAACATCTCTATGGAAGCATTGCGATACCTTCGTCATTTTCAACGCAGCAGTTATGCGGATGCGACGCGTGCGCGTCCAGACCTCGAAGTTCAAAAAGAGACCGAGTCTCTGATGCAAGGATATTTCACCTATTTGCTGGAACGCGAATTGAACACGCCGGGTTTTCTAAAGAAAATAAAAGAGTAGATTTCCCTTCACCTGTAGCGGAACGGCAGCAAAGCCGAAGCGTCGTACCCTTACAATCTCTTTCCCCAATTCAAGACGAATAACCATCCGGCAAAAGCCACAACGGGTTTCATGATTCTCCATAAGAAAATTTGGAACCATTTCCATTTCAACGCATAGATCACATGTGCAATGAACCAACGTACCAATAATGTTTGTCCAAGCGCGCTTCGTAATACTCGACTCTTGAAGCCGTTAAATGAAAATTCATTTCTCTGAAATGAAGCGCCAATTTCGCGCGCCGCGATTGCACCATATCCCAAAGCAATACTGATGCCTTCCCCGAAAAGTGGATCTGCTCCGGCAGCATCACCTACCAACAACACTCGCGACGCAGACATTTGATTCCTAGGCGAAAACCAACGGATCGGGTGTCCCTTGATTTCGTAATCACCTAGATTGAATCCGATCCGCGACATCTCTTGTGCTAACGGCTCTCTTAATTGCGGACGTATTTCGTTCGCGAGCATGTTCGTATCATAGATTCCCCAACATCGCATCGGTTCTCCTTTCACCTGTGTGGGGAAGTCCCATACATACCCAGCGATGTTATTTGGAACGGGGAGGAAATCAAAATACGCGATCCCCTCGCGTCCTCCTCCAGGTTCGGAGAATTTGGGGGAGGTGCCCGCCGGGTGGATGGGCGTAAGTATCTCCAACACCCGCGCCGTCTGTACCGGAGCACTAGGGAATATACATCGACGTGTAATTCCGTTTGATCCGTCTGCGCCTATGACAATCTTTGCACGGAAGATTCCTTGACTTGTCTCAATCATCACACCACTTTGATCGGGAACAATGTTCTTCACCGCGACTTCTTCTCTAATCTCTATTCCCCTGAGCCTTGTCTTTTCCGCCAGCCAATTGTCAAACTCATCACGGCGAATGACTCGCAAGGCATGATTCTTTGGTATGCGGATGCTTAGTCCCTTTGCCTGAAACTCAAAATGGATATCCTCTACATCTACATGAGGGACTTCACTCACATCGAGTCCGAGGCGCTGAAGAATCACCTCCGCGTCGATGACGAGTCCACCCGCGCAAAGTTTGGAGCGTGGATAACGCGCTTTTTCTAGAATCAGGATACAGGTGGATAGATCCGGAAAGTCCCGCACAAGATGAAGCGCAGTGGAAAGTCCAGCAGGTCCGCCGCCAACGATAATAATGTCGCGATCCATTAGGAATTAAGCGTAAGCACCAGACCACGTCTCGAAGTGGCGCTCGTCGTGTTCATCGTCTTTATAAAAGGTAATGTACGTAAGCGCCTTATAAGGAATAAACTTTTTCTCTGTGGGATCTTTTCTCGCCAGGTCGAAATACGTGTGCCACGTGCCTGAATTGAAGTACATTTGATTGCCGCCAATATCATCAAAATCGAGAGGGATGGTTTCATGATGATGCGTATGTCCGTAGACAATATAGCGGGCGGTGTTGTCGAGGAAAGCAGGCTCCTGCAAGGCAAAATTGACGAAGGAACGATCCGTGCCAGCTGATTTTCGATTCTGTAATCGAAACACAAGATTGTCAATTGTATCCAACGAAATCACCTTGGATATCTTGATCGCCAGTCCCATTTTATCTACCATATCAAATTCAAAGGCTTTATTTGCATCACGGACGAAATCGAGGTGCAGGAAATTGTCAGCAAGTTCATCCCATATACTTTTCAAATCTGTTTCCCGCACTTGTTTTAGTTTGTTTTCCATGGTGAGTTTTCTGAGTTGTCCAGTAACCCACAGCGGCGTAGCTAGCGCCGGGCGAATGTTCGTGATGTGACGCATGTTATTCACGATTTCCGAATTGAATTCAGACCTGCGTTTCAATTCCTCTGGGTAACGATTGCAAACCTCCATTGTGAAGGCATCACCCAGGGTGGGATAGTCACGTCCTTTTTCACTGTCAAAATTGAATGCGTCGTAACAATCTCCATGACGTGCAAAGACTTTGTACTCTCGAAAGAGTCGTTCAATTTCAGGATATTCATCCACCATCCACAAGGAGTTGGAATCTAGTTTGCGCAGGTCGAATGGGAAGGGAGATGGGGGGTTGCACAAGCTCATCGCATCGATAATTTCTTGACGGATGCGGTCAAACGCTTCACCTTCCAGGTGGTAATACCAATCATGATTCCCCACCATATAATGAAAACGTACTCTCAGACGAATCTTTTCCTGACTTTTATAAGCCCGCTCGCCACTGTCATCAATAGGATCAAAATCAATATACTCGCCAGCCGATAGTTTTCGTAAAATATCCATTGCTTCTTTGTTATATGCAAGGATGGCGCGCGTGACTTCCAATAGTTTTTGCGCAAATTTGGGATCACTTGGATCACTCCAGGGACGAATGTAGTCCTTTTCGCCAGGTTCGCTGATGCGAATCAGATTCTCGTCACTCACATTGACAAACGCCTCATCTCCTTGAATGGGGAACAACCATTTTGTCGAATGAAGGGGATCGAGAATATCTCCCATTAGCAAAACATCGAGTTCTTCGATCGGACGATACCTGCCGTTGTGTAGGGAGGCAAAATGAGCATCCTGGCGCAACCGTTTTGCAAATAAATAGAATGCGCTGGCTGGAATAGACTCAGCGGTAGTGCCATCCCCCAAGTGAAGGTCACTGATGATGACGAGCATAACAACTCCTCGTAAAAGCGGACAAGTTTTGTTTTATTATAGCCCGATTGCTTGAGCAGGCGTGTATAATTTTCGTCGAAGGCCGAGTTGCCGCTTTTTATCGACTCAGCGCATATCCAACCTGAGATGTCATCATGGGCAGTAATGTCGGTTTTCGTTGTGCGCCATGCAAATCCGTAACGAATCGTTTTCATCAATCCCCGGAGCGTGCGAAAATGGGATGACGTTCGTTTGGTTTCTTAGGGCACTCAAACAGCGGTACGTCTCCTGTACCTCTTTTCCATTGCTTGTTGGATGTTACAACTAAGGAGATTTTATGGCTCGTAAAATCGTCTCGTGGGTATTGCTCATTCTAGGTGGAATATTTCTTCTCTTAAGTGTTGCAGGCATCATCGCAATTTGGGTTTACAACACGCCGTTGACGCGCGAAGCAACTGGTCGACTAAAGGAAATTGACAATGAACTTGCACAGGCACAGTCCACACTAGTGAGTTCAGAAAAAGAATTGGAGCGCGCTCTGCGCATCGTGGATGCAGGGCAGGCAGCGCTCGATAAATTAAAACAGCAAACGAATAGTGCGGGCAATTTGCTGGATACCGTTCAAAGCACATTGGATGACAGACTTCTCCCCGAACTGAAAACAACACGCGGTCGTATTACCTCGGCGCGTGGCACACTGACACAACTGCAATCGATTGTCGCGGGGCTCAAGAGCTTTATCCCGGGTATGGACCTGAGTGCCCCCGATAAGATTCTATCCGACCTCATTGCTTCTACCAATTCACTAGACGCTGAAATTTCAAATGTCGAGACTCTCGCAAAGCAGGCTTCGTTGTTCGTAAGTGATTCATCCTATTTGTTGGGCGGCGACCTGACCGAGACGCGGGATAGCCTGCAGAACTTCATTTCAGTAATACAGGATTACAAAACGAAGGTAACACAATGGCGGGAGCAGGTCGCGAATTTAACGGAAGGTACTCCACGCTGGATTGATGAGGCGTCCATTACACTGACAACCTTCCTGCTCTGGTTCGGCCTTTCGCAATTCGGTTTGATCCTGCATGGATTATCCATGCGGCGAGGAAGCAATCCGCTATCGGTGTTGCGGAGAACAAAAGTTGAAGTAAAAACCGATGGGGTGGTCAGAGAGCAAACTACTGATAGTTCAGAGCAGGAAATAACTCCTTGACTTAGAACACATGTTCTAATATAATACTTAACTATTATGTCTATCTGGCAAAAATTTTTATACCTGATAGGCAAGCGTCCAACCCCTGGCCCTCGGACCTATGAAATCGACGAAAGTTTGCAAGTTACACTTTCAACACTTGCCCAACACGAGGGTCGTCCCGAACATGAATTAATCCCTGATATCCTGGCCGCCGGCCTCAGTCAATACCGATCCGTTGATAAATTCTGGCCCAAGTGGGAGTCGCTTTCTCCACGCGAGCGGGATATCGCCGCGCTTACTTGTTTGGGATACACCAATCGCCAGATTTCCGTTCGTTTATCTCTCTCCCCTGAGACAATCAAGACTCATGTACATAATGTGTTGCTGAAGTTTGGCGTGAATAGCAAAGCGGAATTACGCCATATCTTGGCAGGTTGGGATTTTAGCAACTGGATGTAGTTCCCCCCAACGGTTAACCCCTTTCTCCCCCATTCTTCACCCGTTAACGGGATAGTCAATTCAATTCAATCACGCTATCCTGTAAAGATGGATAAACATCCCACGCTACCGGTACTATTTCCAATTGTTGAGAGTGACAACCCTTCTTCCAGCGCGCACTGGCTAAAGCCGTATCATCCTGGTCAATTATTGTTGGTAAAGACCCTTCACCAGGAACGAGAAACGATCATGGAGTTGATTGCGCAATGGGTTCTGCGTGGTCCTTTCTATCTCATCGCAGCTGGAGAATGGCTTCCAGGTCATGATGATTTGCGCTACTCAGTCTATCGACATACAGTTGCTATAGATGAAACGCTGGATAACTTGCTTCTGGCGCGGCCTTTCACTTGTTTGCAACTATTGGATTTGCTGATCGAGGCTGACAGACAGAACAAACCAGTTTTGATACTGGATTTTCTGCATCTTTTCTACAGCGCAGATATTGATCTCTCCCTTCGCTATTCCACGTTGGAGCAATGCTGTCAATATACCCAACGCCTTTCATTTTCCAATCCCATTGTTGTATTGGTACCAGATTTAGCTACAGAAGATTATCGACGCTTCTTTCCGTTTATAGCATCCATTGCAGATGAAGTTATTGAATCTAAAGAACACCCCGCAGCAGAAGCCTCACAAGGTTACCTTTTTTAGGCTTCTCTATGGGACGCAATAGCCTTTCTGCAACACAATTAGCGCACAAGCTAATCGCCTCATTAAAGCCCCTATCAGAAATGCTTCCTCCCAATTATCGAAGGATTATGGATAAGTATTATGAGTATGTCTTGAAGCATCGAGTTGTGATCCATAATCTTACCGATCATCTGCCCATACTGGCTGCGCTGATCATTATCCAATTGGAGAGAGATGAAAGACAGTCTCATGAGTTTAATGAACTCTACAGACAAATTGAAGAACTACGGCGGGAAGAGAGAATGGAAAACCGTATCGGTTTCATCAGGACTTTGAGACCGTATTCTATGCCTATGGGTCTTTTCAACGTCTGCATGAGTTGGGAGCATATCTCAGAGCAAAATACTCCAAGCAGGATGTAAGGTTAGAGCGCGTTACGAAGGAAGATCTGTTTGCTGGCTTGCGAGAACTAATGGGTATCGCAGTCTCGAATACTACGATTTATAAACATTTGTTTCAGGAAATCTATGACAACTTTTCTGATTTGATTTTTTATGATGTGGATGTCCCAATAACTGCACGATACGCAGCAGCCTATGACGTTTTCATGATGGCGCGTTGTGAAGTTGTCGCTGAACCTACTGGCAGGATCATTAGCATTCATGCACTGGACACACCTTATGAACTCGACCCTCAGCTTCCCCGCTTGAAAATATTAACTCTACAAACGAATACTGATCCGTCTTATAAACCTCCTCAATATTTGTTTGCAAAGTTTGGTAAATCTCATATGCGAACCTCATTTGATAAACCAGGTGAACTTATCAGCCTTTTAAACAGCGTCTTATCTTCCTTTGATCCGGACGTGATTCAGACCTACTTTGGCGATGCATGGTTGTTTCCACACTTGCATGAGTTGGCAAAGAAAATAGGCATTCCGTTTAATCCGAATCGGGATCAGTCTATGCCTGTATTGAAACGCAAAGAAATAAGTTTCTTCAATTATGGACATGCTCATTATCGCGCTCCTCAAACTCACCTTCGTGGACGCTGGCATATCGATGTGAAAAATTGCATGTTGTACAACCAATACCAACTGATTGGAGCTATCGAACAGACGCGCTTGGGTAGCCTTCCTCCACAGGAAGTGGCGAGACGTTCTCCTGGCGCGTCGATCGCTTCCATGCAGAACATCACCGCGATGAAACGCGGTACGCTCGTCCCGTATCAACATCAAAAAGGCGAAATTCCCAAGACATTTAATCAATTTGTCAGAGCTGACCGTGGTGGATTGGTCTTCCAGCCCACCCCGGGCATTTTCCAGAACGTTGCCGTTTTGGATTTCAGTTCCAAGATGGCTTCGATCATGATCGAATACAACGTCTCGCCGGAAACAGTGGTAAATATCACCGACAAAAGGGAGGGTTATGAGATCCCGGAATTGGGTGTAAAAATCCTTTCCCGCCTGGGACTCATTCCTCAAACATTGAAATCCATGCGGGATAAACGGCTTTCCCTCAAACGGCTTTTGAAGTCAATGGATAAAAACGATCCGCGCCACCGTGTCAGCCACCGCCGTTATAAGGCGGTTTCAGATGCGCTCAAGTGGCTGACTGTTGTTTGTTATGGACGTCTGGGTTTTGCGAATTCCACGTTCGGGCGCATCAATGCTCATGAGGTCGTATCATATTTATCGAGAAAGGTAATCACAGAAGCTAAATTCATTGCCGAAGCAAAAGGCTTTACTGTATTGCATGTATATGTAGATAGCCTTTTTATAGCGCGTCCGGATGCATCCAAAGAAGATTGTCAAGCCTTGGTTAATGAGATTGAACGGGAAACATATCTACCCATGGAATTGGAAAATGTATATTCCTGGTTTACCTTTCTCAGTTCAAGACAGAATCCAAATATATCGGTTGCAAACCGCTTCTATGGCATTGCGACAAACGGAGAACATAAAATCCGCGGCATTGCTTTGCGCCGTAGCGATACTCCTCGCTTTATAGCAAATGTGCAAAGATGTGTTTTGGAAATCCTGACAAAGGAAACTAATCCTCTCAAACTGGTTGATCGTTTACCTGAGGTGTTGATATTTATACGAGAGCAACTCAGTATTTTGAAACGTAAGGAAATACCTCTTGAGGAACTTGTCGTTACCCAGACCCTGAGTCGCGAACTGGATGGATACAGCGTTCTTTCTCCGCTTGCGTGTGCGGCGCGTCAGTTACAAATGCAAGGGAAGACTGTGAAAATGGGGCAACGGATACGGTTCCTCTATATTGGACCAGCACCCGGTGTCTATGCCTGGGGTTTGCCAAATGAGCCTGACCCACGTACATTGGATGTTTTGCGATATCAGGAACTGATGTTGCGCGCCGTACATGAAATAGTACAGCCATTAGGTGTAACCGAGAAAATTCTCAAATACTGGTTGTTTAGCAAAGCTGGTTACATCGCTCCCCCTGGGCAACTTAGTTCTACTGATCCAGTCAAGTTGGAACTGCCTTTATTTAGCGAAATAAAATATTTACGTCTAGATACATTCTAACCGTCGCAGATTATGCATTCAGACCGAGTGATACTTTTCCACCTCAATAGTCATTCCTGCTTACCCAATTCATTATCCCTTTATATTCCTATGACTATTACATGGAACAAAATATGTCTGAATCGAAACGCACCCTCAAAGTCTTCTTATGTTACGCTCACAGCGACAAAGAAACTGTCCACAACTTATATGCTCGAATCATGGAAAATGGGGTCTATGCCTGGTTAGATACGGAAGACCTTCAGCCTGGGCAGAATTGGCAACATGAAATCCGCAAGGCGATTCTCAAAAGCGACGTGGTCATCGTCTGTCTTTCGCGGGAGTTCAACAAACAGCACGGGTATCGCTATGAGGAATTGAAGATCGCCCTTGAAAGGGCAAAGCTACTTGCCGACGGTGATGTCTTTATTATCCCTGTTCGCCTAGAAAAGTGTGACATGCCCTCCGCCTTGCGCCATTTACATCGCGTGGACTTATTCGAGTCAGGCGGGTATAAAAAGCTGATACGCGCTTTGTGGAGACTGGTCGAATCAAAATAAATCGGTTTCTATGGCGATTTCCCTTTTTTGGCCTGTTTATGTTCATACATTGCTGTATCTGCCTGGGCGAGTAACGTGTCCACCGTGAATGTTGAATCCAGGTCAACCGGAATAATTCCTAAGCTGAATGATAGAGCATAACCGCGTACCGATACGAGGTTATAAGAGTCCACATTGCTTTGCAGGCGCGCATGAATAATAGCGATACTATTTGCATTTGCGTCAATGGTTAGGACTGCAAACTCATCCCCGCCCATGCGGGCGATCACGTCTGAATCACGAAAGGTTTCGGTCAAAATGCGGGCAAAATGATTCAAAGCAGTATCGCCTTCCGTATGACCGAACGTGTTATTAACCTGTTTCAAACTATCCATATCGATATAGAGCAGGCATAACGGATGATTAGCGCGTCGGGCAAATTTGAACAAGCCGTTAGCGAGGATCGCAAAGCCGCGGCGATTGTTCAATCCAGTCAGTTCATCGGTCAGAGAGAGATTGCGCAAACGGTCGTTGGCTTTCTCTAACTCCAAATTTTTTTGGTAGAGTTTATCTGCCAGCAATTGCAGATGTTCACGATGGAGTTGTCCCGTTTGAGGAAGCCTAGAGGGTACGGTAGGATGGTTAAGCGATTCCTGGACGGCGCGCAATATCTCCTGCGGTTCCGTGGGTTTTCCGAGGATGTGTTCAATCCCACTTGCTGTTGCTAATTTGTGTATTTCCGACTCGAGATAATGCGCGGTTTGGAAGATGACTGGCACGCCAGCAAGGAGAGGTTCTGCGCGCAAACGGCGGACAAGAGTGAACCCATCCATGTTTGGCATGACAATATCGGTGATAACGAGATCAGGAAGTTCGGCTCGCGCCAATTCCAGGGCTTGGGCACCATCGTCAGCTTCCAGCATACGATGTCCAAAAGAACCCAAGAGTGTAACAAACAACTGGCGGTCAGTTGGGCGTGTATCGACGATCAGGATGGTTGCCATACTTTTCTATACCTTTTGCTTGGCGTCATACAACTGGCTGAAAATTCAAAAAGTTTCTTTTAGATAATAGCATAATTTTGTAGATGTATGCATCTACCTTGCTGAGTTGTCAACACGCCTGCTATTATTAAATGAAAAATCCCCTTCCATGCAGAGAAAGAGGATGCGCTGTACTGAAGAGTTATAAGCTGATTACTCGGAGAATGGGAAGCGATCCAGCAACTCCCAACGTTCCGGGCCCCTTTGCACTGTCCATTCAAAGTGTCGTATTGTGAACGTGACACCGTTGCCGACTCCGAACGTTGGGTCTTTGATCTGGGTTGAGGTATTTTCTGGCAAATCGACAATTTTTATGTGTGGCAACCAGTTTTCAGCTTTATAGGGATAACTCTCGCATCCCATTTCGCTTGCGATCTTTCCAAGAGTATTATAGATCATTTCCAAAGCGGGGTTTTTTTCTGCAAGTAGCCATAACCTGCCCTGTTGATTGTTTACATTCATCCTGGCAATATTTCTAACACAGATTTCGAATGGGCATATCTTCTGGGCGTATTCTTCCAAGCGCTTTTTCAAAGAGGCAAAATCCTCAACATTTCGAATCGCCTGTATCGTGAGATGCAAGTCGATAATATCCTTGACTCTGTTTCGGTACAGATCAACATGGGCCTCCGCATCATTTTTGCCCACACCATAATTCCACTCGAGCAAACCCCGGTATAAGTCGTTTCGCCAGGCAGCTTGAATTTTACCTTCCAGTTCTGCTGTATCATATTTTCTCGATACGATCTTGAATTCATCACCAGCACGTTCAGAGCGGAATACCAAAAAACCTTCATCTTTTGGAAAACCCTTTAGAAGCATGTTCGAGAACCGTTTGAGATCTTGGTCTATCGCGGCGCTCCCGTAACGGGTGTTTCCTTCATGCATATTAAGCATATCTGTCAGCGCCACGCTTTGAATCACTGTATTATTCAGGTACCAATGTGCTCCAAGCCCATTGAGCGCGCTTGTTAACGTCTCTTTGGTGATTATGCTTTCTACAATGTTTCTGGTGATCTTCACCTGCTCGATTGTCTGTTGCTCT
>WNFZ01008159.1_pt1 | contig 11861 bp, 8 predicted proteins | sample 5400081 | NCBI WGS metagenome assembly WNFZ01 (sample SAMN13153365, study PRJNA577476) | soil metagenome | isolation source: 80 cm soil or saprolite under grassland replicate 1 | place: USA:California | collected 2016-06-15
GCTCGGGCAGGGACGCATCCTCACCGCCGAATCGGTGGCCCTGATGGGGCAGAACCACATTGGAGAAGTCGAGCTACGCCTCCCCGTGAGCGTCATGCCCCAGCTCGCGAAGCCAGGCGCGATCCTGCCGGGCAACCTCGACAGGTTCGGGCTGGGGTTCGCCCTGAACACGAAGCCGGTGGAGAAGGGCCGAGGCGCGGGCACGCTGTCCTGGGCGGGGATCTTCAACACCTTCTTCTGGATCGACCGCGACAAGAAGGTGTGCGCGGTCCTCATGACCCAGGTCCTGCCGTTCCTGGACGACGGACCGAGGGCGCTCCTCGAGGACTTCGATCGGGCGGTCTACGCCTGGCGGGACGGGGAGGCGCGCTGACGAGAGTCAGCGCGCGGCGGACGGAGGCTTCGCGGATACGAGGCCCTTGCCCTCCTGGATCGTCACCGTCTGGTTGGCGGCGGTGGGGCCGATCCGGTCCACCTGCCCGCTCGGCCAGGCCACCTCGATCGAATCGGCGCGCTGCTGATCGCCGAGGCCGAAGGTCAGGGCCAGCTCGCTCTGCGAGCAGTAGCTGGAGCCCGAGTGGACGAGCCGCCAGGCCTTCTGGCCGTTCGCGAGGGTGACCGTGACCCGGGCCCCGATGCCGTCGCGGTTGGACCGGGTGCCCACCGTCTTGACCCGCAGGAAGCGGCTCTGGTTGCCCCCGTCGTTGCGGAGAAGATACGCGGGGCCGTTGTTGGTGGTGACGAGAAGGTCCAGGTCCCCGTCGTTGTCGTAGTCCGCGTAGGCGGCCCCCCGGGCCACGATCGGCCGTTGCAGCGCGGGCCCCAGCTTCCCCGCCATCTCTTCGAACTTGTGGTCGCCCAGGTTGCGGAAGAGGTGCGGGGGCTGCGCGTACTTCACCTTGGGCTGCACCGCGCCGATGTCGTCGGCCACGTGCCCGTTCCCCGCGAAGATGTCGAGCCGCCCGTCCAGGTCGTAGTCGAAGAAGAAGGTGGCGAAGGCCAGGGTCAGCAGCGAGGCCTGCCCCACCGCCGAGGTGGGGGCCTCGTCCACGAACAGGCCGTTCCCCTCGTTGTGGTAGAGGCCGATCATCTCGTTCGAGAAGTTGCCGATAATCACGCTGGAGCGGCCGCTGCCCGAGTAGTCCGCGGCGTCCACCCCCATCCCCGCGCGCGCGACCCCGGTCTCGCCGAACGCGATCCCCGCGGTCACCCCCACGTCCGTGAAGGTGCCGTTGCCGTTGTTCCGGTAGAGCTTGTTGGGCTGGGTGTCGTTCGCCACCAGCAGGTCCGGCCAGCCGTCGTTGTCGAGATCGAGCAGGGCGACGCCCAGGGATTTCGAGGACGGGTTGAAAAGGCCGGCCTTCTGGGTCACGTCCTCGAACGTCCCGTCGCCCTTGTTCCGGTAGAGGGTGGGGCTCTGTCCCTGGTACGACTCGGGCGTGCAGTAGGACTTGGTCTTGCCGTCCAGGGTGCAGAACAGGTCCTTGTCGATCGACCAGCCCACGTAGTTGGCCACGAAGAGGTCGAGCTTCCCGTCCTTGTCGTAGTCGAGGAACATCGCGCTGGTGCCGAACCCGTTCGGGATGCCACCCACCCCGGCCCGGGCGGTCACGTCGGCGAAGCGGCCGTCGCCCAGGTTGCGGAAGAGCCGGTTGCCGCCCAGGGCGGTCACGTAGAGGTCGGGCCAGCCGTCGTTGTCGTAGTCGGCGGCGGCCACCCCCATGCCGTAGAGCTCCACCGCGAGGCCGGCCGCCTTCGTCACGTCGGTGAACGTCCCGTCCCGGTTGTTGCGGTAGAGGGCCGGGTAGAACGGTCCCCCCGGCCGGCCCGGCCAGTTCTTCGAGTTCACGAGGAAGACGTCCGGCCACCCGTCGTTGTCGAAGTCCAGGAAGGCCCCGCCCGCGCCCATGGTCTCGGGCAGGTACTTCTTGCCGAAGGCGCCGCTCGTGTGCTTGAAAGCGATCTTCGCGGCGGCGGTCACGTCCACGTACTGGATGGCGGGCGCGGGCGGCGCCGCCGCGAGGCGCGCGGCGGCCGCGAATCCGGCCAGGACGACGAGGAAAGGCGGAACGGAGCGGCCCAGGCGCTCCCTCACCGCGAGCCCCCGGTCGGTGCTCCCGCAGCCGAGGTCTCCCGCGGGGTGGCGCCCGCGGCCGAGCGCGCGGCCGGCTTTCGCGGGTAGGCCGGCTTCGCCTTCGGGGCCGCCGGTTTCATCAGCCGGTCCAGGGCCGAGGTGTGCTCGTGGATGGATTGGCGCTCGTTGTTGTCCTCGGGGTGGAGCTGGCGGTAGGGACCGGTGATGAACTGGGCCGCCTCGTCCGCCTTGAAGCGCCGGTAGAGCGCCTCGTGCCGCTGCGCCATCGCGCCGTCCCCCAGTCCCTGGTAGCAGAGCATCAGATTGTAGTGGGCCTGCAGGTCCTCGGGATCGATGGCGAGGACCTTCTGCAGCTCGAGGATCGCGTCCTTGTACCGCCGCTCCAGGAAGAGCACGCGCCCGATCTGGTTCACGACCACGCGGTCACGCGGGTACTGGGCGGCCGCCGCCCGCAGGTGTTGCCGCGCCTCCTCGTACCGGCCGTCGGCCTTGACCGCCGTCCCCAGGAAGAAGCGGGTCTTGGCCAGGTTGGGGTCGACCATGAGGGCCTTGCCCAGCACCTCCTCGGCCGCCGGCATGTTGCCCTCCTGGACGCGGCACCGCGCCACGTTGACCCAGCCGTCCGCGTACTCGGGCTCCATCTCGGTCACGCGCAGGAAGGCCTGCTCGGCTCCCTTCAGGTCGCCCTGGAGGAGGAGCCCGATCCCGTAGTCGTTCCATCGCTCGCGCACCGACTTGTCGAGGAGCGGCTTCGTCGCCGGCAGCGGCGCGTCCCTCGGGAGCACGCGCAACGAGGCCGCGGCCTCCGCCATGACCGTGACCGGGATGTCGGGGATGGCCTTGACCTGGCCCGACACGTCCTTGGTGTCGCCGGTGAAGACCCAGCGGCCGTCGTCGTGGCCGGGACCGATCGCGTAGCCCTGGTGCTCGGGATCGCGCGCGCCCGCGAAGGCCCACTGCGTGTTCCACCAGGCGAACTTCCTGTAGTTGACCCGGGCCCTGAGGGTCACCGTGTCGCCGCAATCCTCGGGGATGCGCAGGCGGTAGTGGATGGTGTCGGCGGCGCCCGGAGGGATGAGCCGCACGTAGGCCACGGAGCGGGTCATCCAGGCGTTGCGCTTGTTGATGCGGTTGCCGTTCTCGTCGAGCTGCAGGCTCCGGTAGAAGTGCGCGCCCGGCTCCACCGGCCCCCTGCCGTCCTCCATGAAGCCGCTGTGGAAGACCGTCCTCCCGTTCGAGTCCACCGCCTCCAGCTCCACCCACACGTCGAAGGCGTCCACGGTTCCGCCGGGGAAGAAGTGGCCTACCTTGCGCGTCCTTACCACCACCTCCACCCGCGCGGACTCGCCGCGGCGCAAGGCCGCGTCCACCTTGTCGAGGGGCGCGATCACCTCGGCGGGGGGCGCGAGGAGGGCGCCCGCGGCGCCCATGCTCATCGACTCCTCCCCCACCGCGAAGGTGCTGCTGAGGCGCGGCTCCGCCCCCATCACTGGGCGCTCCTCGCCCGGGGCCCCCTCCGGCGTGCGCACGAGGGCGAAGACGTCCACCGAGACCTGCTTGTCGCGCAGGAACTCCTGGGTGACCCGGAGCTGCTCCTCGTCCTTGTTCACGAAGGGCAGCGCGGTGTTCGCGGCCGGGAAGCGGTGCGACTTGATCTTGCCGTTCTTGGCCGCGGGGTCGTTCGAGGCCACGAGCGGCATGTGGCAGTCCGCGCACCTCTGCGCCTTGGCCGGGTAGTAGAACGACCGCGCCCCCTGCCCGGAGACCCCCGAGGCCTGCCAGTTGTCGTACTCGTTGAAGCCGCGGAACCAGCGGTAGGCATTCACCGGCACGTCGAGGTGGACCTTGTGACAAGACGAGCAGAACTCCGCGGTCTGGCCGGTGTGGAAGCTCTTCAGGAAGGTCCGCTTGTGCGGCCCGGGGTCGAGCTTCAGGAGGTAGTCGTGGCCCGCCGCGAGAACGGGGTTCTCGCTCGCCGCCAGGTCGTGGAGCGGCGGGTACTCGATCGTGAAGTCGCCCTGCCCCATCGAGCTCTTCACGTGGACGATCGAGTGGCAGGAGAGGCAGCCCAGGCCGTTCTGCGCCTCCGGGGTGTGGATCTGCTCCTTGATCGGCCGATCGAAGCGGCCGTTGAAGAAGACCGCGTGGTCGTGGCAGCCCGCGCACCACCGGGAGGGCTTGGTCCCCACCACGTCCTGCATGTACTCGACGGACTTCCGGTACCACTGGTTGTTGAAGGACGAGAAGTGGTGGGCCGAGCTGTTCCACTGGTCGTAGATGTCCTTGTGGCAGCGGCCGCAGGCCTGGCTGGTCATGAAGAAGGTGGCGGGGATGGTCCCGCCCACGTTGGTCTCGGAGGACGAAGGGAAGAACGGGCTCTTCGGCCCCGCCCCTTCTCCCTCCATCGTCTCCGGGGGCAGGGCCGGGTTCACGATGCGATGCTCGGGCGGGAAGCGGTCGGCCGCGTAGCGCGCGAGGGGAGCGAAGAGGGCCAGGAGGCACGCGGTGGCGACCGCGGGGCGGGCGGGACGGGGAAGCGCGGCGCGCCGCCCGTGCACGAGGAGGAGAAGGGCGGCCAGGCCGGCCAGCACGATGTGCGTCCAGAGGGCCCAGCGCCAGGGCCGGGTGGCCCCGACCACCATCAGGAAGGCGCCGAAAGCGCTCGCCCCCGCGAAGGCCACGGCGGCCGCGCGGAGGAGCCCGGGCAGCGAGGCCCAGTGCCGTCGGACCAGACGCCCGGCTGCCGCCGCCACCGCGAGGCCGAGGGCCAGGTGCAGCCCGACGTTCGCGAAATAGAAGAGGCTCGCGTCGCTCCGCGCCGCCAGGTAGAGGCTGTTCAGGGCCAGGACGAGGAAGCCGCCCAGCCGCAGCCGTTCGGGTCGTTGCACGCACACCGCCTTGGCATTCAGCCTAGCAAGGAGCAGGCCGGGGCGTCTCGGGCTCGGCCCTTCGACGAATCGTCCACGAGCCACGCCACTTGCCGAGCGAGCGTGGGACCGACGACGTTGGCGGGCCGTCTCGCCTCCCCGTAGGAATCACGAGCGGCGCGTAGAGAGAACGGCCCGCTACTCCGCTCGGACGGCGTCCAGGTAGAACACCCCTCCGCCGCTGAACCAGACGTAGATCGCGTGCAGCTTGCTCAGGTCGCCGGCGCCGCACGACAGGTTCAACATGTCCATGTCGACGGTCGTGGTGGTGCCTGGATTGATCCAGCCCCAGGGCCCCTGGCACCACTGCCAGCCATCACCGAGCTGGAGGGCCGCGTTCTGTGAGGTGCCACCCGCCAGGGTCTTGATCTCGAACTTGAAGCGCGTCTTGCCGGTCAGGTCGACGGGAGACGGCAAGACCACGCCGAACCACCCTCCGTCGGCCGTGGTGACCTTCAGGCTGTGGCCGCCCTCGCTGTGATAGTCAGCGGATTGCTCCACGGTGCCGGCGTTCGCTTGCCAGCTTGCCGACCCCCACCCCTCGGTGCCGGTCTCGAACGAGTACAGCATGATCGCGGCATTCGGGTTGGGCTTGACGGTCACGGTCAGGGTCGCCGGGTGGGAGACCCGGTCCCGGGCGTCGCTCACGACGTAGGAGGCCACGGCCTTGCCCGAGAAGCCCGGAGCGGGCGTGAAGAGCACGTCGCCGCCGGGTTGCAGGGCAAAAGTGCCCGAGGCGGTCGCGTACTCGGCTTGCTGTCCGGGCGTCGCGGGGTCCAGGTCGAGCGAGTCCGGCAGGAGGGGAACGTCCCCGTACGTGACGTCGTTGGCCGTGGCGGGGAGGGTCGCCGGGGTCTCGAAGGGGGTCACCGCCGCGTCGTCGTCCGCGACCGGTGGGAAGCGGAACGGGGCGCGACGCTGCATCACCCTGGCGAAGTTGCCGAAGGCCGTGCAGACCGGGCTCGGGCAGTACACGGTGAAGCCGTCGTAGTCCGGGTAGTACGAGCCGTCGTCCTGCTTGTCGGACAGGATCCAGTACAGCGCGCCCGAGCCGCCGCTCCGGAGCACCGTGTCCGTCCATTCCTTGTACACGGGGTTGCGCTTCGCCCGGTCGAGCAGGCCGAACTCGCCGAGCATCGCGCGGTCGTGGATGCGGGCGGCGTCCCGGATGTGCCGCTCGATCCAGGCGGCGCCCCAGGACGCGCTCTTCCCCCAGCCGTCGGGATAGAGGTGGAAGGACATGACGTCGACATTGGCCAGGTCGGCGAAGGCCAGGGTGTCGACCCCCTCCCCGCAGTTTTCGGTCCAATCCGTCGCTCCGGGGATGCAGTAGAAGCCCTCGTCGCCGACGGAGACCAGGTGGCTGGGGTCGATGCCCTTGACGTAGGCGCTGACGTCGCCGGCCCAGGCGGTCAGGGTGTCCGTCCGGCAGTCGCTCGACGGGGGGTAGGCCCCCGCGCTCTTGCACCGCGGCTCGTTCGCCAGCTCCCACGTCATGATCGTGGGGTCGTCCTTGTAGGCGATCCCGGTGTAGATGTTCCGGCGACCGAGCAGGTGGGCGATCCAGGCCTTGTACCACGCGCGGATCTTGGGGTCCGTGTAGAACTCGTCGTGATACCGGCCACCACGCCAGCGCACGTACTGGTCCATCCCGCCGAAGCCGTTCCAGTTGTTCACGAAGGGGATGATCAGCTCGATCCCCAACTGGCCGGCCCGATAGACGACATAGTCGAGACGCTCGAGCCCGTCCGGCCCGTCGTTGTAGGCGGGAGCGCTGCCGTCCCAGTACTGGAAATAGACGCCCTCCGCCTTGCCGTTGATGGAATTGGAGCCGTCCTGGTTGCCGATCTCGAGCGAGCCCCACAGACGTACGGCGTTGAAGCCGCTCGCCGCGGCGGTCGTCAGGAGGTCGTCCACCATCGTGCGCGACTTGTACATCAGGTAGTAGTTGCTCGCTCCCGCAACCCGGAAGGCGTTCCCCCGCAGGTAGAGCGCCCGCCCGACGCGCCGGACGAAGCGTTCTCCCCGGGAGTCGTACCCTCCTTGGGCAGGAGCGGCGCCGGCATGGGCACCCGCCAGGAGAAGCGCGGTTACGCCAACGAAGACCGCCAGGGGCCTGGACATGATGCCCGCTCCTTTCCTCCCTGATCCGAACACACCCCACTGTCGAGCGAGGGGCGCCCTTCCGCTCGGCGTGCCCCTATTCTAGTGGGAGGGCCACGGCGCCAGCGAGGGGCGCCAAGCGGGAGGCCCGCTCACCGGTGCGACGGCGCCTCCCCCTCCGCCATCGCCTGGATCTCGTTCTTCCGCTCGAGCATGAAGTCGAGGAAGGCCCGGGTGGCCGAAGGCTGGAATCGCCCCAGGGAGATGACCGCCACCTGGCGGCGCAGGCGGTGCCCTTCGATCTTGAGCTTGGCCAGCCAGCCCCAGGCCACCTCGTCGCGGACCGTCCAGGCCGGGAGCAGCGAGATGCCGAGGCCGCGCTCGACCATGATCTTGATGAAGTAGGTGTCGTTCGACTCCAGGGCCAGGGTCGGGTCCATCCCCACCTTGTGGAAGAACTGGTCCGTGGCCCGGCGGATCGAGGCCCCGCGCTCGAACAGGATGAGCCGCTCCCCGCGGATCTCCTGGAGGGTCGCCGACTCCCGGCCGGCCAGTCGATGGCCGTGGCCCACCACCAGCACCAGCTCGTCCTCGAAGAGGTCGGTGACCTTCAGGGTGGGCGAGTAGACGGGGAGGGAGGCGAAGCCCACGTCGGCCAGGCCGTTCAGGATGTCGGCCACGGTCTGGTCCGTGCTCACCGTGCTGCGGAACGTGAGGTCGATCCCCGCGTGGGCGCGCATGAACGACTCGAAAAGAGGGGCAAAGAGGTGGACGAAGGCCTGGGTGGCGGCGGCGGCGCGCACCCGGCCCACCGGCTGGTTCTCGCGGCCCAGCACCCGCTCCTTCAGGCTCTGCGCCTCGTCCACGATGCGGATGGCCCGCTCCAGGACGGCCTGCCCCGACTGGGACAGCTTCACCCCGCGCTTGGCGCGGATGAAGAGCGGCTCCCCCAGCTCCTGCTCCAGGGACTTGATCTGGTGGCTCACCGCGGACTGGGTCAGGTTCAACCGCTCGGCGGCGCGGGTGAAGTTCAGGGTCTCGGCCACCATCCGGAAGGTACGGAGCTGGGACAGTTCCATGGGTTACCCTCGTGCAGCCTCATGAACGCTACCACAACAATCGATGGGAGTGATAGCTGGGGAAGAGGTATTCGACCGCGAGGAGATCGTGGTCCCGGTCTTCCAGAAGGAGCCGGCGGACAACCGTCCCGTGTGCTACTGCTTCGGGGTCAGCGAGGATGATCTACGGCGGGAACTGGTGGAGACGGGCCGGTCCACGCCGTCGGACCGCATCACCGCACTCGTGAAGGCCTCACGCTGCCCCACGTCCGGCTCCGTGCCTTATAGTCCGAACAGCCTCGCGGTCGGGATCGCGACCACCAGCATCAGCGAGTTCTCGCCCGGGTTCCGGTCCGCCAGACTCCCGTTCGAGAGGTGGTAGAACTCGAGACCCAGACGGGTTCCCCCGGAGAACCGCCAGCCCACCTCGAGGCCCGACCGGAACTCGAGCGGGTAGCCGAGGTCCTTGCCCCCGCCCTGCCGGTAAAGGCCAGGAGCAAAGCTGGGCCTGAGCGCGAGATGCGAGCCTATGGGCAGGTCGAAGGTGAAGCCCACGTGGACGTTGAGCGCGCCCTGGTGGGTGACCATGCCGCCCACGATCGGGTGGAAGACCCACCAATGGCCCCCGCCCCGCCATTGCAGGCCCAGCTCCGCCGCGGCATGGCTCTGGTCGGCGGTGTTGTACTCGCCGGCCGAGATCGCGAGGTGCGCTCCCTCTTCCGCCGCCGCCGGGCCACTCGCGACGAGAGCGAGGAGCGCGAGCCGTTGGATCGGGGCCTTCATCGGGCGGGAACCAGGACGGCCGAGGACCAGCCGGGCAGGGTGATTCGCAGCCGCCCCCCCTCGACTCTCGCCTCGGAGCCGCCGAGTCGGTCGAGGAGGACGGTCCCATCGGGAAGGTCCACCGGCGTGGCGGGGGCGTCGAGAGTCGCGGCGCTGTCCGCGTTGTTGAGGGCCACCACGACGACCTGCCCCTCGCGCTTCCGCGCGTACACCCATTGGCGCTCCGTCACCGCCAGGTTCGTGGCGGCGCCCCCGCGCAGGGCCGGCATCTCGGCCCGCAGGCGGGCCGTTCCTGGGGAGTGCGGCCGCCGGGCTCGAAGGCGCTGCGCGCATCGCCCTTCCAGCCCCCGGGGAAGTCCCGCCGGTTGTCGGGATCGTCCCCCCCGGGCATCGCGATCTCATCGCCGTAGTAGAGGAGCGGCACTCCGCGGGCGGTGAGCAGGAACGTGAAGGCGAGCTCGAGGCCCTTCACGGTCGCCCCCGGCTCGTTCATGAAGCGCTGGACGTCGTGGAGGCCGAGGAAGGTCACGAGCCGCGAGGGGTCGCGATAGAGGTGGTCGCGGGCCCGCATCATCGCCAGGTCCCGGAGGGGCTTGCCCTGAGCGAAGGCCTCGCGGACCTTGAAGTAGCTCGGGAAGTCGAACAGGGTGTCGACCCCGGAGTCGATCCCGTCGAATCGTGCGACCCCGCCCTGGAAGAACGAGACCAGGGCCGGATCCCCGTCGAACAGCTCCCCCACCACGTTGACCTTCGGGTACTCGCGCTTGATGGCCGCCATCCAGTCGCGCCAGAAGCGGCGGGGGACGTAGGGGAGGGTGTCCTGGCGGATGGCGTCGAGACCGGTGATCCCCACCCACCAGAGCGTGTTCTGGACGATGTAGCGGGCGACCTCGGGATCGTCCTGGTTCAGGTCGGGGAGGATGTCGATGAACCACCCCTCGAGGGTCGCTCTCTGGACCTCCGGGGTCGCGCTCGGGTCCTGCAGGGTCCAGGTCTGCCAGGTGTTCGCGAGGTGCTTCGCCTCGGTTCCGTTGTACCACGTCGGGGTGGGCGAGTCCTTCACCCACGGATGGTACGGGCCGCTGTGGTTCGCCACCTGGTCCTGGATGACCTTCATCCCCGCCGCGTGGGCCTTCTCGACGAGCTCCTGCAGCTTGACCAGGGTGCCGAAGTGCTCGTCCACCCCGTAGAAATCCACCGCCCCGTAGCCGTGATAGTCGGTGATCGCCTGGCCGCCGTAGGTCTCGCGCTCGTTCAGGTGGTCGACGTTGTCGTACCAGGGGTTGAGCCAGAGGGCGGTGACCCCGAGGTCCTCGAGATAGGGCAGGTGGTCGATGATCCCCTGAAGGTCGCCGCCGTGGTAGTACCGGTCCTTGCTGCGGTCGAAGAGCCCCTTCGACACCGGGGGGTCGTCGTTCGACGGGTCTCCGTTCGCGAACCGGTCGGGCATGATCAGGTAGATCACGTCGTCGGAGGAGAAGCCCTGGAAGCGTCCCTCGCGCGGGAGCGGCCTCAACAGCTCGAAGGGCGCCTCGGCCACGCCGGTCGCGGTGCGGATGCGGATCGTCCGTGGCCCGGGATCCGCCTTCGGGTCGATCCTCAGGTCCGCGAAGAGGTACGTGCCCGCTTCGTTGACCTTCACCCCGCTCGCCACGAGACCCACCCCGACGCTCTCGATCCGCGCTCCCCGGAGGCCCTTTCCGCGCACCATGACGCGCATGGGGTCGAGAGAATGGCCGGGCCACCAGCTCGGGGGCTCGACCTTCAGGATCTCGGGACCGCCGGGCGGCGCGGCCCAAAGAAGGAAGGCGACGACGAAGAGGGCAGCGAAGGGTTTCATGCGCCGGAGAGCCTACACCACGTTGACGCTCGCACCCACCGGGGGTAGCGTCTCCTTCGACCAAATGCTCCGCGACGTCCTGTATTCCCTCCGCATGCTCCGCAAGAATCCCGGTTTCGCCGCGGTGGCGGTGCTCACCCTGGCCTTCGGGATCGGTGCGAATACGGCCATGTTCAGTGTGGTGAAGGCGGTGCTCTTCGAGCCGCTGCCCTACGCGCACGCCGACCGCCTGCTGGTGGCGCCCATGTCACTCCCGGATTTCGAGGACCTGCGAGGGAGCGTGACCGCGTTCGAGGAGAGCGCGCTCTGGGCCTCCAACGGGTGGAACCTCAGCGGCGGGAACGCCGAGCCCGAGGAGATCCTGGGGGCGATCGTGACCGCGCGGTTCTTCCCGATGCTCGGGGTCACCCCCATCCTCGGGCGCACCTTCGACCAGGAGGACTATCGAAAGCCGGTCGCGGTGATCGGCTACGGAATGTGGAAGCAAAGGTTCGGGGGCGACCCCGCGGTCATCGGCCGGACGCTCCGGCTGAGTGACTGGCCCTACACGATCGTCGGGGTCATGCCCGCGTCCTTCCAGATCCCTTCCCCCGAGTTCCAGGTCTGGACGCCGCTGGAGCAGGCGCTCGGGCCGGGAGAGAACAGCCGCACCCTGCGGGTCTTCCGCAACATCGCGCGGGTGCGCGAGGGAGAGACGCGGGAGCGAGCCCAGGCCGAGGTGGACATGGTGGCCGGCCGGCTGCAGCGCGCGTACCCGGAGACCAATGCCGGCGTGAGCTTCCCGTACGCGCCGTTGGCCGAACAGCTCCTCGGCTCCGTCCGCCCGGCCCTGCTGCTGCTCCTGGGAGCGGTCGGCCTGCTCCTCCTCATCGCCTGCGCCAACGTCGCGAACCTGCTCCTCGCCCGGACCATGGCGCGGGAGCGCGAGATGGCGGTTCGGGTGTCGCTGGGGGCCAGCCGGTCGCGGATCGCGCGGCTGCTTCTCACCGAGAGCGTGCTCCTGGCGCTCCTCGGCGGAGCGGCCGGACTTGTCCTGGCGACATGGTGCATCGGCG
>WNFZ01005278.1_pt1 | contig 11860 bp, 12 predicted proteins | sample 5400081 | NCBI WGS metagenome assembly WNFZ01 (sample SAMN13153365, study PRJNA577476) | soil metagenome | isolation source: 80 cm soil or saprolite under grassland replicate 1 | place: USA:California | collected 2016-06-15
CAATCGCGGCGGCGACAACTCGGTAAAAGCCGGTCGGGTGATCGAGATCCCGGCCCAGGATGACAGTCCGCCTTACTTCACTTTGAAACGGATTCGAGTCGATCACGTTGGCGAGAGTGTGATCGTTCTGGTGACACCAACTCCGATTCAGACCTTAACGATCACTGACAAGGCGCAAAGGCTCTCCGCTGAAACGCTCGCCTTACGGGAAAAATCATGGGGCGCGCAGACAGGGCGACTGAGTCCAAATTTAAGAAATTTTGTATGAGTTTTGGACAAGACATTGGCAACTGCCTAGCGCTCCGTGAGTCGGCGTCATCAAAAAGCCCAGATCATTTGGTGTTCTCAACCTTCCAATAACTGGCCCAAGAATTGCGCTATTTTTTGCATTTCTTGATCTCTAAGAACTCGTCCGGGATATTCATTCGCGTCTATGGGAAGCCTTCAGGTTCTTCTAGGTAAGCGATGCAACTATCTAGGGCTGTATTCGCTTTCCGCGACTTAATGATGGAAAGCCCATCAACCGGAGGTAAGCACATGTCATCCACTCATCAGAAGACGATCCTGCAACGCCATCGACTTGTTGTTATGGCTATGTTGCTGTTGCTCGCAATCGCACCGAACGCTTTAGCTGATCGAATTGCCGGGGTGACCGCTACTACAAACATGGGAGCTAATTTCGGCACCCTTCTAGCTAATACAGTCAACGGTGTTGGCCTCTCTTCCCCTAGTCTGACGGCTACTCATGCAGGTACCATTCCAAGCAATTCTTGGGTTTCAAGTCAAGGCGTTTTGACCGGTCAGATCACGTTTAACCTTGGAGGACTTTTTTCCGTAAACAGTTTCTCGTTTTGGAATCAGAATGGCGGCGGCCCGGGTGGTAACGGTTCCACGGGAATACATGGCGTCCAAGTGCTAACCTCGACGGATGGAGTTCTTTTTACTCCGTTAGTGGGTGGTCCCTCATCCTTTGCTCAGGTTCCGGGCAACACCAATCTTCCGCCTGAGATCTTCAGCTTTACTGCAGTAAGTGCAAGTTATTTTCGATTTGAGGTGCTCTCTAACTGGGGCGACACAGCTGATACCGGATTTGCCGAGGTAGGTTTCAACAATGCCGCTACTGTGCCCGAACCCACCACAATACTGCTACTTGGTACGGGACTTTCCGGCATTGCCGTCAAGCTTCGCAGGCGTCGCAAAGTTCAGTAAGCCAGAATTAGTCGACCAACGAACCCTTATCGCAACACCCGCGCATCCAATGTGATTCGCGGGTGTTTTAACATGTACTTTTTGAGGCTCTGAACCTTTTGTAGAAATCGTAAATAGAAAAATTTCATTTGCCCTATCAGTTTTGAGACCTCTGACTAACTCATCCGGCTCGGCGTGCAGGTTCCAGGTGTTGACAGGACGGGGCGTGCCGGCACGCAGGCGCATCGCCGTCCCGCTGGCATTGACGTAGGCGATAGGGCTGATTACATTTGCTAGCGGGTGCCTTTGTATGCCAGAAGACAATGCGGTCGACTATTACGAAGTGCTACAGGTCAGCACGAACGCTGAGCCGGAGACAATCAGTCGCATCTTCTCTGTAGAGTGAGTACTTTACACTAACCAAACGCCACTCGGAGTCGTATGCCGGTCCCCAGAGTCGATCCAAGGGCCTCCAGTGTCCCCAAGCCGGGGCAGGATTCCCTGGCGATCACTTACTAATTTTCTTTTCTTGCTCTGCGTGTCTTCAGAGATGCCACGACTCATCTTTTACTAACCGGAGAAAGTCTTTCAGAGTCGAAGGACAAACGACTTCAAAGCCCTCGGTCTCAAGCGCGAACTGAATAAGCTCGCGAATGTCCGGATCGTCCTCCGCATAGAGAAGGCGCGTAGGCGGCATGGCGAGAACTGTGAACCGATACGGCCTGGAGGTCAGCTTTCGACGCCGGAATCCTGGCATCGATACTGGTATCGCTGAACGATGGTGGTATGGTAACTCCCTGGTTTGTGGCAATGAGGGCAGTGAGCAATGTAAGTACAGGAATCACCTAAGTCGGACGTGCCATTGGTGAGGTCTTTACAGAGACTAAAAGGCTTGGCGCAGTTCTGACAGTTCACTAATAGAGACCATTCCCCGATGCTCCGCTCTGCCTGCATAAAGTCTAAGCTTAACAACGGTTCTATCGGCCATTCGTACCGACACCGTTGGTTCTCAGCAGTTACAGCAGTCGCACGGTATAGTTTTCAGGGCATAATGCCGCTCCTCGGGACATTGAGAGACCTGCATGTCGCAAATGACATAGCAGTTCCAATAGTTCAGCGATCCTTTGGCGTTGCAGCAGGAGTCACAGTAGGCCAACAGAGCGTTTTGCCATTCGCAAGTTATGGAACCGCACAACTGCACGTCACAGTCGTTTATTCCGCTGTCTAGTAGGTCGCGATACAACAATTCAGCATGAACGGAGGCTTGGCCGAATGGATAATGTGCGGGAACACGCTTAAAGCGGCATGGTTCTTTTTCTCTCGTCGTTTCTTTTGGCTTTGCCGGTGAGCGTGAGCTTGGTTGGCAGCGTCAGGAGCCAATCCGATAATCTTTGAAGGGTTGTTTGGGTAGTCCCGGATTCTGCCTTTGTCGTCCACAGCCACTATATAGTTCCTGGGGTTGTTCGGGTCCACCCGCATCTCAAGGCCCCGTGAATACATTACAGAGGGGTCGTTGTTTACCCACACACTGGCCACCTGCACCCAAAGGAACGGCTTCCCGTTCTCTTGGAATAGCCGTATCAGGTCCTCAGGAAGGTTGATCGTTATGCTCCGTCCCGGAAGCAGGGGGCGATCGTTTTTCTTCTGTGCCGGGTCGGCACCCCAGCCGACCATCCGTCCCGGCCCGCCTTCGTCATTGGCAGCTATGATATCGAGGATTACTCCGGTGATGTTCTTGTCGCGAGTTATGTTTGTCACCTCAAAGGAGGCAGGCCAGTGCGATTCCACATGGACTATGTCTCTTTGCCGGAGCGCTACGTCTACCATAAGCTCCTGAGCAGTGGTCACTGGGACTGAGGGAATTGCGCCGACGTCAACCCGCAGCTTTGCCGCTACTAGTTCTGTGTTAGTGTAGAAGGCGAAAGCGAGTAACACGGCCAGTAACAGCGGTTCGAGGAATCGATTTTTTGTCTTCATCTTCGACCTCCAAAGTGAGAATTGAAACCGTATGCCCATTCTATTGCTAGAGCAGCAAAACAGCAATTTTTTTCGTCGCACGGTGTCCGACCCGACACGGCTATCGGTTTGTAAGTTATATCGTGAGTGTGTGAAGTCTAAAAAGTTCCTAGTTGCTCTTAGCTCCAAGCTGGACTATCCTCACTGCATTATGAAGCCCCGATGTGAGGGCTAAGCGACAATAATAGAGGCTCGCATGCAGCCCGTTCGATCCAAAACGGGTCGGCGGGCTTTTTGATTTCCCGATTTCGGCGATCCTTGAAACGCTCGCCACTCTAACCAAGGACGTCGAAAGTGCTAATGACGAGATCAAGGAGCTTCGACGAGACGTCAAGAGTCTCACTGTTGCCGTTTCCCAATTACTTTCCGAAGTCGAGCACACTAAAGCCACGACTAAACTTGTGCTTGATAATTACGGCAATGAGATAGACCACGTCAAAGAAAATATCGCCGGTAAATTTGATGTTCTTCTCACAAGACTCGACGGAAAAGTGGCAGACTTTGAACAACGCTTTCCGGCCTTAGTGCCGAAATCCGAAAAGCGGCCAGCTTTGAAGACCAAGATCCGATGATACGTAGTTCTGGCGAGTGATTTGACACGTTCACCCGCTGTCCGCCGTCGGGCCGCGAGGAATCATCAACCAGAGACCCGCTGACCATCTTTCTTTGCGGGCTCGAACTTGATTCTCCGAGACTGAACTAGCGATCTATTTTGCCAAATTAACTTGCTGGACACCGTTAGCCGCAATGTTCACCTGAAGTGCAGCCGTATTTCGCGATAACTTTCTGACTCGCGCCAGAGTCTCACACGATCGCGTGAAGCGCCGTTGCGCTGCGCTCAAACGCTTCTCCCAATACATGCGAGTGTCAGCGTAATCGACTGCTTCATTACATTAGAATAACTCAGTTCGGCCAGACTCAATTTGAGCCAGCACAAAGCAGCGTGCTGAATCAACAACTGTTCAAGCAGCGCCGCGCCTTCGGTTCCCAACTCCTTTTTTAATGCCTGTAGTCGATGACGCCAACATTCTTTTAACGCAGCATATCTGATAGTACCTTTACATCTTGCGGACGAGGATTCTCTTTGTTCGTCTTCTCAAGCACGCTTTTGAATTGACAGCGTATCTGCTCCACCTTCCTGGATGGCGCATCATTTTGTGTCGACATTCCGCTTGCGCCTCAATTGGCGCTTATGAGTGTGACAGCCTCCGGCCAAGAGTGCTCCCTCAAGCAACAATTGAATCAGCTCTGAGGCTTGCTCTAATTGCGATTCTGATTCCTGAAACTTTGATACCTCTGGTGACTTTGTGACGCGAGCGAGGCGTTCTAGCAGAGGCGAAGTCGACTGAATTTGGGAAATCATGTGCGCGATGTCACCGCGCCCCACGTAAACAGACTTAACCTCGGAGCCGTGCCGCTCCTTCTTGTAGTAATACTGATGATTTCCTCGTTGCTCCCAGCCCATTTGTGCTCAACTCATCGCTGCCCCGCTCGCCTCTCGCAATCGCCCTTGTTCCAATCCAACCTGGGATCATTCATAACTCCCCATTTTACCGCTTTCTAGTGGTTTGGTTGACTCAGGCCGCAAGAGTTCGCAGGCTCTCCATTTCCTTTAGCCATGTAATAATTTGGTTCCAACTCGGAATGCTTTGGGACGCCAAACTTGAATAAACCATCAAAAGTTCAAGTAATGTCTGACTACTCATTCAGCTCAAAGTGCGGTTCCAGTTGTTGAGGCGACGCTGCCTGCAGGCTCGAACGACACATGGCTGACCGGCGGGCATTGACGTAGGCGATAGGGCTGATTACATTTGCTAGCGGGTGCCTTTGTATGCCAGAAGACAATGCGGTCGACTATTACGAAGTGCTGCAGGTCAGCACGAGCGCCGAGCCGGAGACGATCAGTCGCGTCTTCCGACTGCTCGCGCAGCGCTTCCATCCAGATAATCAGCAAACTGGCAACGAGAGGCGCTTCCGCGAAATCCTCGAGGCCCACACGGTCCTTAGCGATCCCGAAAAGCGAGCGCGATATGACATCGTGCATCACCAGCGCCGGCAGGATCGCTTGCGGCTCGTGGCCACCGGCGCACAGTCGGAGAACGACTTCGATATGGAGGAGGCCGTCCGGCTTACCCTGCTCGAGGCCCTCTACACCAAGCGGCGCTTAGAGTCGACGAACCCCGGAATCTTTTATCGGGAGTTTGAAGCACTGACCGGCAGGCCGCAGGAGCACCTTGAGTTTACCGTCTGGTTCCTCACCCAGAAGAAGTTCGTGACGCTCGACGACAAATCACGCCTGATTCTGACGGTCGAAGGCGCTGAATACCTGGAGCGGAGCTACCGCAGCAACCTGCAAAAGAAGCGCCTGCCAGCCGCCCCCGAGAACAGGTGAGCCTGCTTACGTAGATATTTCTCGACCTGCACTTTCTGCCAACCTGACCTCATTGATTACTATGGGGTCCTCCATATTCTTCTACTAACCATTCGTTCCAGACCCGTTACATCCGATAGAGCCAGGATTACTGCGCTCACTTTCCGGAAGATTGTCGGATTTAGTCGTTTAATCAAGTCATTGAGAAACGTGGCTCGCACACCTCCCATAGGCGCGCAACGTATTAAGCGGCAGATTTCCCTCTCTGCCGCTTTTTCCTTGGGTACCCGAGATTCGAGAGGGCCGAGCTCTTCGGCAAACGAACTCGGTGCGATTTGCAGAGGTTTACGCGTCCGCTGGATGTTCACTGGTGAAAGAGGAAGGCTGGAGTGGAACGAACCTTCCCCATTCACGAAAAGATTCAAGGGCACCTGGAAGGGGTGCTCAGTAAAAGGAATGAAGGTTTGAAAATGAGCAGCTCACCAAAAATTGTTGCCCTGAATGTTGAGGCCAACATCTATATGCTCGTCGATGGAAAAGGCCATAGCCTGGGCACGGGTACAAGGGAAGTTTGTGAGGTGCTGGCCCAAATCGCGACCGTGAAAGATGTGCCGTGTGATGCTAGTTCGTCGCAACCTCGGGCTCGCTCATCCAACGGTAATATTCGCTCGGCGATTGCCATCTGACTCTGTCTGGCTCACCGCCCGCTGTTTCAAGTAGGTTTCAGGTTTCAAGTTTTAGGCGGAGGACCGACTGCCAATCTAACGTGAACCTCGAAACTTGAAACTTGAAACTTGAAACTTGAAACTATACTGCTACCGCACCACCATCCACGTAAACACATACGCCTGCAGAAAAACCAGCAAGCCGACAAGCGCTGCCAGCGCGACACTGTGGAAAAACACATAGCGGAGAATCTTCCCCTCGTGGCCGTACCAACGCGTTGCCGTGCTCGCTACGACGATTGATTGCGCGTCAATCATCTTGCCCATCACGCCGCCGGAGCTGTTGGCCGCGGCCATCAACACGGGACTAAGACCGAGTTGTCCCGCCGTAATTTTTTGCAGACTTCCAAAGAGTACGTTGGAAGAAGTGTCTGAGCCGGTTAGCGCCACTCCTAACCAGCCCAGCATCGTTCCGAAGAAGGGATAGAGAAAACCTGTTTTCGCGAAGGCGAGACCGAGTGTTGCATCCATGCCGGAATATCGCGTAGTGAACCCGATCGCCAGCATTGCCGCGATTGTCAGCAGCGAGAAACGCACGAGCTTGAGAGTCTTCAAATAAACTCGCGCGAGCCCGGAAACGGAATAGCCCATCACCAGGCCAGCAATAACGGCCGCGAGAAAAATCCCACTTCCCGTAGCCGACAACCAGTTGAAATTGAAAACCGCAGCCTCAGCAGTAGGTTGTATTGCGACCGGCGGCATTCGAATCACAAGTTTGTCCAGTCCCACAACCGGAAGTCGGGGAAAAGAGATTCCGTCGAGAAATGCTTTAGTCGGCGGCAGACCCCACGTGAAAACAATTACGCTGAGAATTATCCATGGCACCCAGGCTCGAAGGATTTCGGATTGCGGATTGCGGATTGCGGATTTCGTGTTGCTCTGGTTGGTGGGTTCTAGTTTGAATTCTCCCTGCGTTCGTTCCCCAGTTGTCTGATCCAACTCCTCGCCAGCAAAGCGCCAGATGCGTTTGGGATGCCAAAGCTTAATAAAAAGCGACAGCGCTCCCATCGAGACCACTGCCGACACTACGTCAACCAGCCATGGCCCATGGAAGTTTGAGATTAGGAATTGGGGAATGGCAAAACAGACTCCAGCGACGAGGACGGCCGGCCAGATTTCCAGCATGCCGCGGAAACCAGCAAAGGCCCAGATTAACCAGAAAGGAACAATTAACGAAAAGAACGGCAATTGACGCCCAACCATCGCGCTGAGCTGTCTGAGGTCCAGGCCAGTCACACTCTGCAAACCGATGATTGGCGTTCCTAACGCTCCGAATGCGACTGGCGCCGTATTCGCAATCAGGGACAAACCCGAAGCCGCAAGAGGAGTGAACCCCAACCCAATCAGAATTGCTCCCGTGACTGCGACTGGAGTGCCGAACCCCGAGGCGCCTTCGAAGAAAGCGCCAAAGCTAAATGCCACCAGCAAGAGTTGTAACCTCCGGTCCTGAGTGAGTCCGGTTATGCTCTCGCGGAGGATGTCAAAAAGCCCACGCTCGTTTGTCAGTTGATAGAGGAAAATGACGTTGAGGATGATCCAGCCGATCGGCAACAACCCGTAGGCGGCGCCGAACACCGTCGTGCTGATCGCCATCTTAACGGGCATGCCAAAAACCGTTGTCGCAATGATCAAGGAGCTCGCGAGACCAAGCAGGGCTGCGAGGTGGGCCTTCACTTTCAAAAAGGCGAGCGTTCCGAGCAACACGATGATCGGAAGGGCGGCGAGGAAAGTTGATAAGACCGAATTGCTTAAAGGATCGTAAACCTGCGACCAGGGCATAGGTACGCTTATTTATCACAGTAGTCGACTGATCACACACATTATTGCAGCATCGTTCAGTCAGACGTAAGTCGTCGTCAAAATGACGAGCTATCATTCATCCTGCATAAATCCCACCGCGACTCGCCCTTCCACCAGTAACTCGGTTTCGTCGTTTGCTCCTGTTTTTCGAGGTTTCCGTAGATTTTTGCCTACTGTCATGGCGCTGGCATGGTGCTCGCTAATGGACCAGGTGCTCGAAGTCTAGAGCATGATCTTTCCAGAGATTCACTTCCTTCATCGATAAAAGGTCTTCTCTTTGCAAAAGCAGGAGTGGGCAAATACTTACCAGCCTAAGTCCAGACTTGAGACATGGCAGTGGGGATTCCCGAAGACGTCTCTCCGGAACTGACCCAGACCCTCCCTGGCGCGACCAATTCGATTTGACGGAAGTGAATTTTTTGTTTGTTGGAAAACCAGAATGTATCGCCCTCTAATAGTAAATCAAAACGGAATCTCCTAGATGTCGATCGACGCAGCAAACTGATGCACCTGACACGATCACATCTTACCGGAGTGTACATGTGGGCCGTGACCGGCCTGGGGGCGGCAGCCTGCGTTTACTCGGCCAGTCATTTACCCCTGGCCAGGATCGACGGCCAGTTTATTCTGCTGGTCCTTTCGACTGTAGTACTCGGGTCGCGCGTCGCGATTCGTGTTCCGCGCATCAATACAAATATCACTTTAGAAGATACGTTTGTATTCACGGCGTTGCTCCTCTATGGAGCAGAAGCAGCTACGCTTTTGGGCGCCCTGGCCGGTGTATCGGCCTGTTTAAGGATCAGCAAGACGCCCCGCGTCGTGCTGTTCGCGGGTGGCTCGTTAGCTTGCGCGCTGTTTATTACTTCACGAGTGCTGATGGTCGCTTTTGGACCATTAAGCGAACTGCTGGTTCATCCCCCCGCCGCAGCCATCACCGCGGTAGCCGCCATGGCATTGGTGCAATATTTTGCGCATACCGGCATCGTCGCCACAGCAAATGCGTTGAAAGATCGCCAACCTATCTGGCACATGTGGCACCAAAACTTTCTCTGGATCTCAATTACTTACTTCATGGGCGCCGCCGCCGCCAGCGTCATTGTCAGGAGTTTGGGTTCAGCTGGGTTTTTTGCATTCCTGATCATCATTCCAATTATTGCCATTGTTTATTTCAGCTACGAGCGATATCTACGCGACGTCAAAGCCTCGGCCGGTCAAGCTGAACTTGCCGAAAGAGCGCGCGCCGAAATCGAACGGGAACGCGCTGAGCAAGCAGAACGTCATGTGCTGGAGCTGAATAACTACATCACTGAACAGGAGCGCATCAGCCGGGCTTTGGAAGAAGCCAAAGAGCACTTCCGTCATGCGGCGTTTCATGATTCGTTGACAGGCCTTCCGAATCGCTCGATGTTTTCCGAGTTATTGAAAGCGGAGATCGAGAATTCAAAACATCAGAAAGACTCGCTGTTCGCGGTGCTTTTTCTGGATCTCGATCGGTTCAAGAACATCAACGATAGTCTGGGACATTCTCACGGTGATCTCTTGCTGGTTGCGTTTGCTCAGAGACTTGAAGACTGCCTGCGGCCAACAGACGTTCTCGCTCGCTTTGGTGGCGATGAATTTGCAATTCTGCTCAGCGGAATAGAGGACGCGAGCGATGCCGTACGGGTTGCGGATCGAATAGCCAGTGCATTGACTGAATCGTTTGCACTCGACAAGAACACTGCGTTTACGACGGCCAGCATTGGTATTGCCTTGAGTGCCACGCTTTACACAGCGCCTGATGATATTCTGCGTGACGCCGACGCGGCGATGTATCGAGCCAAAGAAAACGGCAAAGCTCGTTACGAGATGTTCGACCAGGGGATGCATGCGAAGGCGATCGCCCGTCTTTGTCTCGAAAGTGACTTACGGCTCGCGATAGAGCGCGACGAGTTTCGCATTCACTATCAACCGATCATCGCACTGGAGAGCAACAGGCTGGCAGGTTTCGAGGCGCTGGTTCGTTGGGAACATCCGCAGCGCGGCCTTGTGATGCCGGGAGAGTTCATTCCCGTAGCCGAAGAGACTGGATTGATAGTGGCCATAGGTGAGTCCGTGCTCCAGCAGTCGTGCAAAAGAATGGTCGCGTGGCAGCGACTCTCGCCCGCGTATCGAAGTTTGAGTCTTAGCGTAAATCTATCTTCGCGTCAGGTCTCTCAACTTGATCTCATAGAAAAGATTCGCGGCGTTATCGAGGAAACCGGTATCAACCCCCATTGCTTGAAGCTGGAAATTACTGAGAGTGTGGTCATGGAGAACGCGGAAGCCGCCACGATGATGTTTAAGCAATTGCGCGCGCTCGGTGTACAACTCAGCATCGACGACTTTGGCACCGGCTATTCGTCGTTGAGTTATCTACACCGTTTCCCGGTCAATTACCTGAAGATCGACAAGTCGTTTGTTGGCCGCATGACAGAAGCCAAAGATAATTCGGAGATAGTTCGTACCATCATAACGCTCGCGCGCAATCTGGGCCTGGAAGTAGTTGCCGAAGGCGTAGAAACTGAGCATCAGAACAAACAACTCAAAGCGCTTGGCTGCGATTTCGGACAAGGCTATCTCTTCTCTCGACCTCTTGATGGCGAGGCAGTGCCGGCGATGCTGATGAAGGCACTTGATCAAGAAGTCGAGATCGACCTTGCAACTTCTGCGTTTGACACCGCTGTAGTCACCACTGCGTATGAAATGTGAAACGCCGAATTTAGAATTTAGAATTTGGAATTTAGAATTTAGAAAGAATTTAGAATTTAGATTTCGGATTTCGGATTTCGGATTTGTCATGAATCCCCAAGGTTCTTTCCTTCCCTACCTACGTGATTCCTAGTTCCGCAGGTTAGAATCTCAGTCAGTAAGAATTTAGAATTTAGAATTTAGAATTTAGGATTGCGGATTTTGTCTCCAGCGCTTATATGCCAGAATTCTAACTTCTAAATTCTAATTTCTAAATTCTAATTTCTAAATTCTAATTGCTATGCCGAACAAATCCGCAATCCGCAATCCGCAATCTGACATTCCTCTCGTCGTCGTAACACTGTTTTTGTTCCTTACACTAATTGCGTTACGGTCCGCGGTGGGCGCACAGGAAACTAAGGGACAGCTTGTGAAGGTCGAGTACGACAGCAACAAAGACATCACTCAAATCAGCCTCAATCCTTTTATTCTGGCTAGTAGAAAGCACGAAGAGTTGCGTCTTGGGGCTATCGCCGCATACAAGGGCAAGGTAAGAGTGCGACCAGCGGAAGTCACTCTAATATTTCTCTCACTATCTGCTTCGGACACGAGCAAATATGAATCTGCCCGCAAGCTTACCGTAATAGCAGATGGCCAACACCTCGCTTTAGGTGAAGCACGGCACTCGAAACAAGCGCAGAATGGATTGTTTGTTGAGTCGCTGATGATCGCCATCCCAATTGACGTCTTCTTGCGCGTGTGCGGATCCAAGGACGTGACAATGAAGATCGGCTTCACTGAAGTCGAATTGTCGCCAAAGCAGATCGAGATACTGCGGATCGCGGCCAGCTACATGACGGAGTGAGAAGAATTAGAATTTAGAATTTAGAATTGCGGATTGTGGGCCCTGCACATGCCGGATTGAGCATGGCGGATGGTGGATTTCGGATGGCGCGCCCGAAGTGCTAAATTCTAAATTCTAAATTCTACTAAATTCTAAATTCTAAATTCCCATGAAGGCCGCGCTGCTGGTTATCATCTGTTTTTCGAC
>WNFZ01005282.1_pt1 | contig 11855 bp, 8 predicted proteins | sample 5400081 | NCBI WGS metagenome assembly WNFZ01 (sample SAMN13153365, study PRJNA577476) | soil metagenome | isolation source: 80 cm soil or saprolite under grassland replicate 1 | place: USA:California | collected 2016-06-15
TCGAACTGCCCACCGTCCAGTGTGGGGCGAACGACGTTGCGCAGCTGACGATCGAACGCCGCGAGCGTGGCCTGGTGATCCATGCCGTCAGGTAACACTGCGTGTCAAGCGGTTTTACGTGCCACGACCAGCAGGTGCGAGGTGGCGCCGAGGATCGCGGGCTCATGCTCGGTCCGCTCGATCAGCTCGAGCAGTACGGCCCGTTTGTCCGGATCGGACAGACGCTCGCCGACGTCCGGAACCCAGTGCTCGATGCCCTCGACGGGCAGGAGGTCGACGAGCGTCAACCCGGCGTCGGCAACCTCGGCGACGATCTCCTCGGGCCGGTGGAAGTAGCAGGTCGTGAAGCCGTAGGGGATGTTCTGCGTGGCGCGCCGCGTGCCGGTCGCGAGGTCGTCGCGAAGCATGGGCAGAAACCCGGGCGAGTCGATGATGCCCTTGAGCATCCCTTCGTACATCGGCGCCCACCGGCTGATCACGGCGGCGACAACGAGGTCACGCGTGACGCGTTTGGCTTCGTTGAGCGCTTGTACGCGTTCGTCGCGGGTGAGGAGATGGTAGAGCGGGCCGAGGAGAAGGACGGCGTCGCGACTGTCGTCGGGTTCGTCGAGTGCGCGTGCGTCGCCACGGACGGCGTGGATGCCGTTGGTACGCGCGGTATCCACGTGCCGCGGCACGGGGTCGACGAGCTTGACGTCGTGACCTTGCCGCATGAGCCAGGTCGCGTAGACCCCGGAAGCGCCGCCCACGTCAAGGAGTTCAGCCTTGGGCGGGAGGTAGCGTTGGAGCAACACCTTGGTGCGCAACAGTTCCATCGAGTCGATCAGTCGAGTGTCCTCACCGCCACGGGCGTAGTACTCAAGAATGTCCGCGTCCATGCCCCACGACGGTAGCCGCGGCCGACTGGACAACGCATTCGAGTTTTCACCTGTTGTCCACAGTGGAGTTGTCCACAGCCGGCGAGGCGAAATCAGTGCGCCTTCTCCGACGTCGGCCGGTACCTTTCCGCCATGGGGTGTTATGTGTGCGAGAAGCACTTGTCCGGTGACGGAGTCATCACCGCCGACGAGCTGATCGTCGTGGGGCACGTTCTGCCCGACGCGCCAGGGCGCGACGGGCGCGTCTACCTCGGCCATCTGATCGTCGAGCCGCGGCGGCACATCTCGGGTCTCGCCGACCTGACCAGCGACGAAGCCGCCGCCCTCGGCCAATGGGCCGCCAGGGCGGCACGGGCACTCCAGGCCGAACACGTCTACTCACAAGTAGTAGGCCACCAGGTGGACCACCTCCACCTGCACCTCATCCCGAGATACGCGAACACCCCACGCGAATACTGGTGGCCCAGGCTCGGCGAGTGGCCGGACGCGCCCATGGGCGGCGATGACGAAGTCACCCAAATAGTGGACGAGATACGGACGCGACTCGGTGTGGAGTGAGCGGGTCGATAATGTCGGGGCTGTACCGATGACGTATGGAGGCCACCCCGATGCACCAGCCGGCGATTCCCCACCTCACCGCCGCCGACCCGCAGCTCGCGCAGCTCGTCGAGAGCGAGGCACAGCGCCAGTTCGAGAAGGTGCGGCTCATCGCGTCCGAGAACTACGTCTCGACAGCCGTGCTCGAGGCCACCGGCTCCGTGCTGACCAACAAGTACTCCGAGGGCTACGCGGGCAAGCGCTACTACGAGGGCCAGCAGTTCATCGACCAGGTCGAGACCCTCGCCGTCGAGCGGGCCAAGGCCCTGTTCGGCGTCGACCACGCCAACGTGCAGACCTACTCCGGGTCGCCGGCCAACCTCGCGATCTACCTGGCGCTGGCGGAGCCCGGCGACACGGTCATGGGCATGGCGCTCCCCGCGGGTGGGCACCTCACGCACGGCTGGTCGGTGTCCGCGACCGGCAAGTGGTTCCGGGCCGTCCAGTACGGCGTCCGCAAGGACACCGGGCGCGTCGACCTCGACGAGGTGCGTGACCTGGCCAAGGCCGAGCGGCCGAAGCTGATCTTCTGTGGTGGCACGGCCATCCCACGCACGATCGACTTCCCGGGTTTCGCCGAGATCGCCAAGGAGGTCGGGGCGGTCCTGGTGGCCGACATCGCGCACATCGCGGGCCTCATCGCCGGTGGCGCCCACCCCTCGCCGGTCGGGCACGCGCAGGTCATCTCCACCACCACGCACAAGACGCTGCGTGGCCCACGTGGCGCGATGCTGATGTCGGACGCCGAGCACGCCAAGGCACTCGACAAGGCCGTCTTCCCCGGCCTGCAGGGCGGCCCGCACAACCACACGACCGCGGGCATCGCCGTCGCACTGAAGGAAGCCGCGCAGCCGGAGTTCCGGGAGTACGCGGCGAACGTCGTCGCCAACGCCAAGGCGCTCGCCGACGCGTTGCTGGCTCGCGGGTACGACCTCGTCTCGGGGGGTACGGACAACCACCTGATCCTCATGGACGTGACCGGCAAGGGCATCGCCGGCAAGCCCGCGGCCAAGGCGCTCGACCGGGCCGGGATCGAGCTGAACTACAACACGGTTCCGTTCGACCCGCGTAAGCCGTTCGACCCGTCCGGCCTGCGGCTCGGCACGGGTGCGGTCACCACGCGCGGGCTCGGCGTCGACCAGATGCCGCGGATCGCCGAGTGGATCGACCGGACCATCACGGCCGCCAACGACGCCGACGAGACCGCCATCGCGGCCATCGCGAGCGAGATCAGGGAACTGCTCGAGAGCTACCCGATGCCGGGCTGGGCCTAGTGCCCCGAGTCATGCACTGAAGGACCCTGTCCCGAAGGGGTCCTTCAGTGCTTTCAGGCGAGGGTGAACCGTGGCTCGCTCGGCCGGCTCTCGTTGTGGACGCGGTCCAGCGCGGTCACCACGTAGCTGTACCGCTGCCCGCCCACGGCCGTCGTGTCGGTGAACGACTGCAGCGGCCCACCGCCGGCGCGGACCGTGCCGACCAGGTGCGTCGCGTCCGCCAGGTCGCATCGTCCCGGCTGTGCGCGGCCGTCGAGCCGGTAGACCGCGTACGCCGTCGCCCTGTTGGACACCCACCGCACGCGCACGCCGGCCGGCGTGCGACTCGCGTCGGCGACCCGTGGCGCGTCGGGGCCGCGGCTCGCGAGCCGGCCGGGCGTCGGCGGGAGCGCGGGTTGCCCGTAGTGGTCGGCCTTCACGATCGTCATGTGGTCCAGCCGGTTCGCCCGGACCTGCGCGGCGGAGAAGTAGATGTCGCCCTTCACCGCCGGGTAGTCCTGGTTGAAGGTCAGCTGGCGGCTCATCTCGTTGGGGTCCTGCCACGCCGCGGGCTGCGCCGGGTTCGCCACCTTGTGGTTCGCGTGCCCGATGTAGAGGTTCACGCGCGTGCCCGACACGATCGACGACCACCACGGCACGAGCTTCGCGTAGTCCGCCACCGCGAAGCCGATGTTCCAGTACACCTGCGGCGTGATGTAGTCGAGCCACTCCTCGCGGACCCACTTGACGGTGTCCGCGTACAGGTCGTCGTAGGTCTGTACGCCGGCCTGCGTCGGCGAGCCGGCCGGGTCGGTCGAGGCGTTGCGCCACACGGCGAACGGGCTCACGCCGAACTGCACCCACGGCTTCGCCGCCCGGATCGCCGAGGACAGCTCGGACATCAGCGCGTCGATGTTGGACCGCCGCCAGTCCGCGAGGGACATGCCGTTGCCGTACTTGGCGTAGGTCGCCGCGTCGTCGAAGGTCTGGCCCGCGACCGGGTACGGGTAGAAGTAGTCGTCGAAGTGGACCGCGTCGATGTCGTACTTGCGGACCGCGTCCATGATCGCGTCAATGGTGAACTTCCGGACCTCGGGGATGCCCGGGTTGTAGTACAGCTTGCCGCCGTATGGCACGACCCAGTCCGGGTGCACACGGGCCGGGTGTGTCGGCACCAGCGCGTTGACGTCGGTGTTCATCGAGACCCGGAACGGGTTGAACCACCCGTGGAACTCGAGGTTGCGCTTGTGCGCCTCCTCGACGGCGAACTTCAGCGGGTCGTAGCCGGGGTCCTGGCCCTGCGTGCCGGTGAGCCACTGCGACCACGGCTCGAGCGGCGACGGCCAGAACGCGTCGGCGGTCGGGCGGATCTGCACGACCACCGCGTTCAGGCCCAACGTGACGGCCTCGTCGTACCAGCGGATCAACTCCGCCTTCTGCTGGTCGGCCGTCAGCCCGGTCCGGGACGGCCAGTCGATGTTGGTGACGCTCGCGATCCACTCCGCACGCAGCTGCTGCTTGGGCGTGGCCGGGTCCGGGGCACACTGCTGGCCGGCCGGGGCCGCGGTGGCGGCGGGAGCGGCGGCACCGAGTGCGAGCGCGCACACGAGCAGGACGAGGAGACGACGCATTGGAGCAGTGTGTCGCTCGAGCGACAGTCTCGCCAACCGTGAGAAGATAACGAGTCTCGCTCGATGCGCGCCCATCGTTCACCACGCGTTACGTCCGGCATGTCCACTTATGACCGTTTCTGCAGGTCAGCGGCGTAGGATGGGACCCGAGTCACAAGGTAATTCGCTTGCCGCACGACCTAGGCTAAGAGCATGCTTGTATCGACCAACTAATTGGATGATGCACGCAACAGAGGAGGCTGGTCGTGGTCGCATCGGGGATCGACCCCGGGACAGCCGAACTGACCCAGGCGGACATCGAGGCGGGCAGGCGGCTCGCCTCCGCGATGTTCGCGCTTGGCAAGCAGCAGGCGACCCTCGGCCACAAGATGAGCCGGGCGGGCGTCGACCGTTCAGCGGTGCTGCTGCTCAAGACGCTGGTCCACGTGGGGCCGAGCCGGTCGAGCGCGCTCGCGGCGGCCGTGCACTCGGACCCGTCGACGGTCAGCAGGCAGATCGCCGGGCTCGTCCGGGCCGGTCTCGTGGAGCGGCGGGCGGACCCGGAGGACGGCAGGGCAAGCGTGCTCGTGCCGACCGAGGCCGGCCTGACGGTCCTGGAAGAACAACGCAAGCGCGTTGGGCTCGCGCTTGCTCGCGTAGTACGGCAGTGGGAGCCGGCGGACCTCGACAGGTTCCTGGACCTCCTCGACAAGTTCGTGGCCGACCACGAACGCAACCTGCCAGCGGTGATCAACGAATGCGTGGCTCTCGCGCGTTCCGAAGGGGAGAAGTAGATGTCCGAGTCAACCTCGCGCGCGGTGCCCGAGGTGCAGGGGGAGCGGGGCGCCCTGTCGCACCGCCAGATCATGACAATCGTGGCCGGCCTCATGATGGGCATGTTGCTGGCCGCGCTGGACATGACGATCATGGGGTCGGCGACGAAGACGATCGCCGACCAGCTGCACGGCCAGACCATCCAGGCCTGGGTCACCACCGCGTACCTCATCACGTCGACGATTTCGACGCCCTTGTACGGCAAGCTGTCCGACATCCTCGGCCGCAAGCCCATGTACCTGACGGCGATCTCGTTGTTCCTCGCGGGCTCCGCGATGTCCGCGTTCTCGAACTCGATGTACGAGCTGGCCGCGTTCCGCGCGGTGCAGGGTCTTGGTGCCGGCGGTCTGATGTCGCTGGTGTTCGCGATCATCGCGGACATCGTGTCGCCACGTGAACGTGGCCGGTACAGCGGTTACTTCATGGCCGTGTGGGGCACGTCCAGCGTGCTCGGCCCGGTCATCGGCGGGTTCTTCGCCGGCGCCGACACGATCCTGGGCGTCTCCGGCTGGCGCTGGGTGTTCCTGGTCAACGTGCCGGTGGGCATCGTCGCGCTGATCGTGGTCGCGAAGGTCCTGAACGTGCCGCACACCAAGGTCAACCACCGCGTCGACTACTGGGGCGCGGCCGCACTGGCGGTCACCTTGGTGCCGTTGCTGATCATCGCCGAGCAGGGCCGTGAATGGGGTTGGACCTCCGGCCGGTCGCTGCTGATGTACGGCATCGGGCTGTTCGGTCTGATCGCGTTCGTGTCGATCGAGCGCTGGATGGGCGACGAGGCGCTGCTGCCGCTGCGGTTGTTCCGCCGGCCGACGTTCTCGCTGACCAACGCCGTCAACTTCGTGATGGGTCTCGGCATGTTCGGCGTGATGATGACGCTGCCGCTGTACCTGCAGATCGTGAAGGGCGCGACGCCGACCGAGTCCGGTCTGCAGACACTGCCGATGACCGCGGGCATCCTCGTGGCGTCCATGGGCAGCGGCATCCTGATCTCGAAGACCGGCCACTACAAGCGGTTCCCGGTCATCGGGCTGGCGTTGCTGTCGGGAGCGATGTTCCTGTTCGCGACGATCGGCACGGACACGCCGCTGTGGCAGACCATGCTGATCATGGGGATGGCCGGCCTCGGGCTCGGCCAGTGCATGCAGACGCTGATCCTGGCCATCCAGAACGACGCGCCACCGAAGGACATGGGCGTCGCGACCTCCGCGGCGACCTTCTTCCGGTCCATCGGCGGCACGGTCGGCACGGCGGTGTTCCTGTCGATCCTGTTCACCGTCACGGCCGACAACCTGCCGGTGATCCCGGGTCCCAGGGCCGGCGGCGGCGTGGACCTGAACGACACGTCGTTCCTCGCGAAGCTGACGCCTGAGCAGGCGCGCCCGATCCTGGACGCGTTCTCGACCGGTGCCGACACGGTGTTCCTGACCGGCGCGTTCATCGTCCTGGTGGCGTGGATCATGGTCTGGTTCCTCAAGGAGACGCCGCTGTCCGAAAAGTCGGCGATCCAGCGCACCGACGACGAGGAGGAGGCGGCCGCCGCACCGGCGATCGCCCACTGACCGGGGAGGTGAGAGCGAGCCCGCATGCCCACAGGGTGTGCGGGCTCGCTTTTCAGTGCTCTTCGCCGGACTCCTTGAGACGGGCGTAGCTGCGAATGATCTCCTTCTCGGCCTCGTCGCGGCCCACCCAGGTGGCGCCCTCGACGCTCTTGCCGGGCTCCAGGTCCTTGTAGACCTCGAAGAAGTGCTGGATCTCCAGCCGGTGGTACTCGGCCAGGTGGTGGATGTCGCGCAGGTGCTCGGTGCGCGGGTCCTCGGCCGGGACGCACAGGACCTTGTCGTCGCCGCCCTTCTCGTCGGTCATGCGGAACATGCCGATGGCCCGCGACTTGATCAGGCAGCCGGGAAAGGTCGGCTCCTGGACCAGCACGAGCGCGTCGAGCGGGTCGCCGTCCTCCCCGAGCGTGTTCTCGACGAAGCCGTAGTCGGCCGGGTACTGGGTGGCGGTGAACAGCGTCCGGTCCAGGCGGATCCGCCCGGTCGTGTGGTCCATCTCGTACTTGTTACGCACACCCTTGGGGATTTCGATCGTGACGTCGAACTCCACGGTTTTCCTCGCTCAGATTTGCTTGTGTGGGAGTGCCATTAGTCTGGCGTACTGCTGGTGACGATTGGGGAGGGCACGTGCCGCAGCCCGGGGATGGCAAAGCCTGGCCGAAGAGCGACGACGACACGCCGCGCGACAAGCCGTCCGCGCCGGTCAACGACGCCGAGACGCATCAGCTGCCGGTCCCTGACCAGCCCGAGAAGCCGGCCGCGTCAGGCTGGTTCGACCCACCCGCCGCGGACGAGCCGGCCGTCGATAGTGACAAATCGCACGCCAAACCCGCCCAGCAACGGACCCAACCGGTGAGCTGGCCAGTAGCCGAGCTGGAACGGCAGGCCAAGTCCCCGGACAGCGAGTCCACCGTGTTCGTCCGGCCGGTGGAGATCAAGCCACCGCCGTCCAACGCGACACAGGCGGCTACAGCCTTCGCTTCCCGTCCCAAGCAGGACAAATCGGGCCCGTCATGGCCAGCGGAGCGAAACAGCAAGTTCACTCGATCGAATGGTCCGATTGGCCAAGCGAACGGCCCCGCCACTCAGGCCAAGCCCACCGCGCCCAAACCAACAGACCGAGGCTGGTTCGACTCCCCACCGGGCGAGCCCACGCCCCCACCGGCCGACAAGACACCACCCAAGCCCGACACTGCGCAACCCAAGCCGGACAGCGCCACGGCCAACCTGTACCAGCCGACGGTAGAGCCCCCTAAGGCAGACGAGGCCGCCAAGTCGGAAAGAACCGCCAAACCGGACGAAGCCGCCAAGCCTGAAAGGACTGCAAAGCCGGACGGGGCTGCCAAGCCGGACGAGGTCGCTAAGCCGGACGGGGTTGCTAAGCCGGAAAGGACCGTTAAGCCGGACGGGGCCGGCAAGCCGGACGGGGTCGCCAACGCGGAGCCCGCCAAAGCGGACAGCGCCCCGGCCAAGGCCGGTGACGCGCAGCCACCCTCCGAGCCAACTCAGGCCGAGGGGGCATCCCAGGCCGCTGAGCCACCCCGAGCGGCGGAGTCAGCGCGAGCGGCGGAGCCAGCCCAAGCCGCCGAGCCGCCTCAAGCCGGGGAGCCGCGTCAAGCGGCGGAGTCATCTCGAGGCGCAGAACCACCCAACGGCGCGGAGCCACCTCACGACGCGGAGGCACCTCACGACGCCGAGCCACGCCACGACGCGGAGCCACGCCACGACGCGGAGCCATCCCACGACGCCAAGCCATCCCAGGACGCCGAGCCACCTGAGCAGGAGTCCGACTCACCCTCGACCCCCGCCACCAAGGCCGCATCGTCCGACTCTGCCGAGTCACCCCTCAAGCCAGACGCCGAGTCGAACAACGAAGACGCCGAGCGCGGCCGAAGAGACGCCGAGCCGAAAGCCCCGGCTCGTCCGGCGGAAGACCCACATACCGCCGCTGAGGACTCCCAGCCCGGCGAGGAAAACGCTTCTTCAGCGCCCGACTCCGCCATGGAGGCCGAGGCTTCCGAGTCATCGTCTGACGAGCCCGAGAAACCCCCCACTTCTCAGCCAACGCAGAGCGACGCCACCTCGTCGGTTGAATCCGCCGACACAAAGGCTGAGGAACCGCGCGCGTCATGGCCGGCGGAGGAGGCCGAATCAGACGAGGACGCGGACGAGGCCCAGGCGGCCCGACCGTCCTGGCCGACGGAGACCGCACAGACGGCCGAGCCGTCAGCTCCCAGCCAGGACGCGGCCGAGGGCGGACATGACCGCCTCTCCTGGCCCAGCGCCGAACCACCCACTCCACCGGAGACAGCACCACCCGAGGAACCCACCGACTCGAGCGCCGAGAAGACGAGCGTCTTCCGCGCAGTCGTCAAGCCGCCTACCAGCCCGGAGCCGACCCGCCCCGAGAAGGATGTCGAACCACCCGGCCGTCCCCCGGCCAGTGAGGGCGCGACGAGCGTCTTCCGCCCGGTAACCGAGCCGACTCGGCCTGACAAGCCCGCGAGCGACGGCGCGACCAGCGTCTTCCGTCCCGTCGAGCGTCAGCACGGCCCCCGCACGGACGCCCCCACCAGCCGTCCCACCGGCCAGCGGCCCGGACAGGACCAGAACAAGACCGTCGGCCTCTTCCGCCCACCGCGGAAACCGCAAAGCCCGCAGAACCTTCAAGGCCCGAAGCCGCCAGTCGACGGCCCCACGGTCAACTACCTCCGTCCGGTCCAACCAACGCAGCGCCCCGACAACCCACCGAGCTTCGTCCGCCCCCGCCAACCTGCCCCCACCGACACCGCGCCAGGCAACCTCCGCCCGGAACGCCACAGCGACTGGCCACCCCCGGAGCCACCCCGCGCGACCCCACAGCGGATCGGCCCCCACCCCGACGAACCGCCGACGAGGCGCAAGTCCAAGAAGCCCCTACTCATCGCGGCCATCTCGATCGTCGCGGTGATCGGCATCGCCGCCGGCGTCGTCTTCGGCGTCCCCGGACTCGCCCAGAAGCTCGGCCTCTCAAGCGAAGAAGCCGTCGCCGTCGCACCGCCGCCCGGTCCGATCACCTACACCCCGGGCCTGCACGGCCCGGCGTCCAGCGCCCCGACGCCGACCAAGCAAGGCGTCGAACAAGCACTCGCCGGCCCCATCGCCAACCCGGCCCTCGGCACCATCACGGGCGTCGTGCTCGACCCGGCCACCGGGCAGGCCCTCTACGAACGTGACGCGGGCAGGGCGATCACCCCCGCGTCCACCGGCAAGCTCGTCACGGCCGCCGCCGCGCTCCTGAGCATCGACCACACCCAACAGCTGGTCACGAAGGTCGTCGAGGGCGACAGCCCGGGTGAAGTGATCATCGTCGGTGGGGGTGACCCGACGATCTCGTCACTGAAACCCGGCGACGACAGCTCCATCTACAAGGGCGCTGCGCATCTGTCCGACCTGGTCGACCAGGTCAAGGCCAGCGGCGTCCAGGTCAACACCGTGTACATCGACCAGAGCCGCTATGCCGCGCCGCACATGGCGCCGAGCTGGCTGCCCGAGGACGTCGGCAACGGCTACATCGCGCCGATCGTGCCGGCGATGCTCGACGGCGACCGGCGCGACGCGACGCAGAACTACTCGCCCCGCAGCAACGATCCCGGCCGCACACTCGTCAACGAGTTCGCCAGGCGTATCGGCGCGACACCGGCGTCGAACATCGACAAGAAGGCCGGCGCCAACGCGAAGGTGCTCGGCGAGATCCGGTCCGCGCCACTGTCCCAGCTCGTCGACAACATGCTGGACCACTCCGAGAACACGCTCGGCGACGTCCTGGCGCACGAGGTCGCCATCAAGGCCGGCCAGGAGCCCACCTTCGACGGCGCCGCCAAGGCCATGCTGGACATCCTGAAGCAGAACGGTTTCGACACCGACGGCGTGGTGCTCAAGGACGGCAGCGGAATGTCCACCGAGAACAAGGTGTCGGCGAAGCTGCTCGCCCAGCTCCTGTCGGTCGCGGCCGGACCGGACGGCAAGGACAAGCGGACCGCCAAGCTCCGCCCGTTGCTCGGCGGCCTGCCGGTCGCCGGTGGCAGCGGCACGCTCGAGGACCGGTACAACCAGGGTGCCTCGACCGAGGGCCGGGGGTGGGTGCGGGCCAAGACCGGCACGCTGACCGGGGTGAACTCGCTCGCCGGCATCGTGATGGACAAGGACAACCGGCCGCTCGTGTTCGCGTTCCTGACCAGCGGCACCAACGGGAGCACGGCCCGGCCGGCACTCGACACCGTCGCGTCCGCGTTACGCGGTTGTGGCTGTGTGTAGCAAGCGTTGTTCAACATTCGTCAGGTAGCGTCGATGACATGAGCACGGCCACCAGCCCGGCAGAACAGACGGCCAACCGCAACCCGGTCGACTGGGGCGTCGCCGTGGCCACGGCCCAGCGTCTCGTCAAGCCCGGTCCCGCGGTGCCGATGGAAGAGGCGGAGCGAGCCGTCGCGCAGCTGCGTGGCGCGACGGACCACGCCGAGACCCACGTGCGTGAGCTGACCGGCCTCGGCGCCGGGCTGCCGCTGCACCCCGGCGACGTCGTGGACCGCCGCAGCTGGGTGGCCGCCGCGGCCGAGGGCCTCGCGGCGCTGACCGACGGTGCGCTACCGGCCGGGTCGAACCGGCCGATGGGCGGGGTCCTCGCGGGCAGCGCCGGCGTCCAGGCCGGCATGGTGCTCGCGTTCCTCGGCGGCCGAGTGCTGGGCCAGTACGACCCGTTCGGCGGTGAGCGGGGGACCGGGCGGCTGCTGCTCGTCGCGCCGAACATCATGGCCGCGCAGCGGGCGCTGGACGTGCCGGCCGAGGACTTCCAGATGTGGGTGTGCCTGCACGAGTGCACGCACCGGCTGCAGTTCACGGCCGTGCCGTGGCTGCGGGGCTACTTCGCGGGTGAGGTCGCGTCGTTCCTCGGCGGGCTGGACGAGACCGCCAACAACGCGTTCACGAAGCTGCCGGAGGTCATGAAGCAGATCCGCCATCGCGACTCCGACGCCGGCCCGGTCGGGCTGGTCGAGGTGTTGCAGTCGCCGCAGCAGCGGGAGGTGTTCGACCGGCTGATCGCGCTGTCGACGCTGCTCGAGGGGCACGCGGACCACGTGATGG
>WNFZ01015250.1_pt1 | contig 11851 bp, 12 predicted proteins | sample 5400081 | NCBI WGS metagenome assembly WNFZ01 (sample SAMN13153365, study PRJNA577476) | soil metagenome | isolation source: 80 cm soil or saprolite under grassland replicate 1 | place: USA:California | collected 2016-06-15
TCATCCTTGCAATGCAGTCAAAAAATCAACCTTGCATTCGCCTTGCACAGAAGTTTGGCTATGAATTCTGCGGGTATAATGACCAATATTTCCCGACTCAGGACGTGGCTTTGTTCTTTGGGAGAGCATTAAAGTAAGTCTGGAAGGTTTGCATGTTTAACGGTTGGATGGATGGTTTACTGGCGGGATTACAAACGATCAACAACATTTTAACGGCGGGTATTGCCATTACGGCGTTTTCGCTATTTTTGTATGCTCTGTCGTTTAATTTGCGTGATCGTGTAGCGCGTTCATTCGCGATCATTTTGCTTTGTGTTGTGGTTGTATTCACTACAGAAGCTTTACAAAATAAGTCCATGCCAGATTGGGGAATCGGGTTGCTGCTGCGCTTGCAGTGGATTGGCATTATTTTCCTACCTCCATCGTATTTACATCTTTCAGATGCCTTGCTCGTGACAGCCGGCCGTCCCTCGCGGGGACGCCGGCGAATTGCTGTGCGTTTGGTGTATGTTGCCTCGGTTGGCTTTTTGGTTTTGCTTTCGTTGGGATGGCTCGTTGGTGACCTTGTGAGAAATGGAAACCCTGCCCCACATTTGCAGCGTACTTTGTGGACCGAAGTATTCACACTCTACTATATTGCCATCATCAGTTGGGCAGGATACAACTTCATCCGCGCCTTCTCACGCATGTTGACTCGCTCTGGTCGGCGTCGGATGTTGTATCTGATGGCGGGCGCGACCGCTCCGGCGCTTGGTTCGTATCCGTACCTTTTGTTTGGTTCCGGGATCGCGGCGCGCTTCCCGTTTACATTCTGGAGCGTGGCGTTCGTCATTAATCTGCTCGTTGCTGGACTCGTCATTACCATGGCATACGCCGTCGCTTTCTTTGGCGTTTCATGGCCTGACCGCGTGGTGAAGAGTCGCTTGTTCAAATGGCTCCTGCGTGGACCCGTAACCGCGTCCCTCGCCTTGGCGACCATGACCATTGTGCACCGCGCTGGTATGTTATTTGAAGGAGAGACTTATTCTGCTTTTGTTCCACTTACTGTTGTCGTGACCGTTTTGTTATTCGAACACGCGATAACTTTATTTTCGCCGATTTGGGAACGGTTGTTATTCTTCGGGCACGACCGCGCTGAACTCCAATTGTTGCAAAATATTGAAGAACGATTACTGACGCGCGGTGATCTTCAACAGTTTCTTGAAACAGTGCTCGCGGCTGTGCGTGATCATCTTCAATCTTCCTGTGCTTTCGTCGCTGCGCTGGATGGAGATGAACTTTCCCTGAGTGTAGTCGCGGGAAACCGCGCCATCCTTGAGAAAGAAAACTTGGATGAAGCCCTGGAACTCTTAAATCACAATGGCGAAAACGGACGACATGAATTTATCTGGGGAGAATTTTGGATTTTGCCTCTTCATCAACGTAAAGAGAACGGCGACCGCGATGAAATGCCTCCGCTATTAGGTGTGCTAGGTATTGCTCGCAAGGCGAATATGCCTATGGATAAAGATCAACGCGATGCCGTCTGGTTGCTCGCAGATCGCGCTGCACTAGCGCTGGAAGATCGTCAATTACAGCAAAGAGTCTTTCGCTCGTTAGAGGATCTCCAACCACAGATCGATATGCTGCAGCGCATGCGCGCAATCGGAAGATATGATTCCAGTGCAAGTCTGCTGACTGAACCTTTGCCCGAAGAATCGGATTTGGCAGAATGGGTAAAGGACGCGCTGACCCATTATTGGGGCGGACCGAAATTGACGAATAGCCCATTGATGAAATTACGAATCGTTCAAATGCTTGCGGAAGATCATGAGGGCAACACGTCCAACGCGTTACGCGCCCTCCTGCGCAAAGCGGTGAATCAAATCAAGCCTGAAGGTGAACGCCGCTTTACAAGTGAATGGATTCTTTACAACATTTTGGAAATGAAATTCATTGAGGGACGAAAAGTGCGCGAAGTGGCGGGGCGTCTGGCAATGTCTGAAGCCGATCTCTACCGCAAACAACGAGTTGCTGTAGAGGCAGTCGCGCGTGCGATCCTTGATATGGAACAGAACGAAGCTATAAAGTTAGGAGATGCGTATGACAACAAATAACAGTAGTGCAAAACGAAAGTACGACAACGCGATGCCGTCCACCGATGAGGGCTGGTGGGAATCGGTATTGGCAGAGGAGCGGCTTCACGCGCCGGTTCGGCCTCCACAACCTACAACGGCAAAGCCCAAGCCTGTTCTGCAGGAAAAAGCCGAAGCGGTGCAGGAAGTTGATCTGAATCGGACAGATTGGGAGGAGGTCAAGGAGTTATATGCCAATGACCGCATCGTTACCATGAAAGTGATCGGCCATAATCGCGGTGGTCTACTCGTGGAAACTGAATCAATTTCAGGATTTGTCCCATTTTCACATCTGATTGAACTGGCTGGGAAGGATCAAGAAGCGGATCGCGATATGAGCCTGGAATCCTATCTCGGCCAATCCCTCAGTGTGAAGGTTATTGAATGTGTGCCCGAAGATGGACGCGTGGTTTTCTCGGAGCGCGCCGCGTTGGCAGAGCCTGGCAAACGCTCGGAACTCTTTCACACCCTCCAAACTGGTTCAAAAGTTAAAGGCACAGTTACCAACATCACTGATTTCGGCGTGTTCGTTGACCTCGGAGGTGTGGAAGGGTTGATCCACATCTCCGAGCTTTCCTGGGGACGTGTGTCGCATCCAAATCAGATTGTCTCGTTGGGGCAGGAAATCCAAGTTCAAGTTCTGGAGGTTTCTGTGGAACGCTGCCGCGTGGCACTCAGCCTCAAGCGCATGACAGTAAATCCGTGGGAGCGAGCGCTGACCGATTTCCCAACTGACTGTGTTTTGCCTGCTGTGGTCACAAGCGTACTATCCTATGGCGCGTTCGCGCGTATTGATGCCGGAGTAGAGGGGCTGATTCACGCTTCTGAGATGTCTCTCGAAGAGAATCAATCCCCTCGCGAGATTCTCAAAGAAGGACAAACAATACAGGTGCGTGTATTGCATGTGGATCCCTCGCATCAGCGAATGGGATTGAGCATGCAGTTACCATCTACTTCATAAATGGCTGAGCCTTTGATCCATTTGAAGATTCATATCAATTTCTCGCCTGGCTGTTTATGCAGTACTGTGTCAACCACTAATGCCTAATCATCCCGAACAAGAAAGATACGACTCAGAGGTGCGAGGCGATTGGCTCGACAGTCTCGCGCGTTTCAATCAGCACTTCGGCCGCTTCGTGCGCGATGCATTGGGAGTGCTGTTGATCGCGTTTGCATTAATGTCCTTGCTGGCATTAGGTGGTCTTACCAAAGGCATTTTGCTTACTCCTTGGGTTGCTTTGATTACTCTGTGGTTTGGGTGGGGCTCTTATCTCGTTGTTCTTGCAATTGGATATAGTGGATTTGCAATCCTGCGCCGCAATGGATTTGCCATCGGTTGGGGCCGACTCTTCGCCTTAGAACTCGCCTCTTTCTTGACCTTTGCTTTGTTCGCCGCGATGAAAGGCAATTCTCTCCTGCGGGCCGAATCTGGCATGGACGGTGGACGGATTGGTTGGGGACTTGTCACATTATTTTGGCGCATTGGTCAATTTCCTGGTACTCTGGTCTTGTTCATCTTGTGGGTGTTGGCACTGATGACGGGTCTTGGGATTTGGTCTCTCATGGAGCGTTGGTTGCTGAAGCTTGCAGGTGAGAATCAGCCTGCTGCAATCGTGATCCAGTCCGAGATCCAGCAGGAGATGCCTATTGAAGAGGCGAAACCGGAACCTTCTGCAAAGAAAAAGTCATCGAACCCACTTCCGCCCGAATTCAGAAAATCCCTCAAAGTTTCTGAACAGCAGGATAAAAAACCAGCCACGCCGCGCGAACGGGACGAACGTTTGCCTTCGCTCAATATTTTGCTGGCCGACCAAAACACTCGCCCCGATGAACGGACCATTAACCAAACGGCAGGTATGATCGAAAAGACTCTTGCTGAATTCGGTATTGTTGCAACGGTAATCGGTTTTCGTGTGGGACCCACCATTACACAATTTGCGGTACAACCCGGTTTTATGAAACGAGCTGGTTCGACAGAAGAAGAGATGCAACAAATTAAGGTACGTGTCGCTCAAATTTCTTCATTGCAAAAGGATCTGGCGCTTGCGCTTTCTGCAGAACGATTGAGAATTGAAGCGCCTGTGCCCGGCAAACCTTATGTGGGAATCGAAGTACCAAACTCGCATACCTCTGTCGTACGGATGCGATCCATTCTCGAGACGGATGCATTTCATAAAATTGGAAAACCACTGGCAATGGCATTGGGACGTGATGTGTCTGGTCAGCCTGTTGTTGCTGATCTTTCACGTATGCCTCATCTGTTGATTGCTGGCGCGACAGGCTCGGGCAAGTCAGTGTGTATTACATCTATTGCGGCATGTTTGGCGATGAATAACCCGCCGGAAGATTTGCGCATGGTGATGATTGACTCCAAGATGGTGGAATTGTTGCGCTTCAACGGGTTGCCGCATCTTTATGGAAAAGTAGAAACCAACATCGAGCGCATTCTTGGGGTACTGCGCTGGGTAGTGGTGGAGATGGAGCATCGCTATCGGTTGCTTGAAGGCGCGCATGCTCGTGATCTGGAAATATACAACCGAAAACTCTCGCGCAAAAAAGATAGTGTGCCTCTTCCACGCATCGTTGTGCTCATTGATGAACTCGCGGACCTGATGATGTCCGCGCCCGACCAAACGGAGCATAACCTTGTACGTCTCGCGCAGATGGCGCGCGCAACAGGCATCCATTTGATCGTAGCAACACAACGTCCATCCACGGATGTGGTAACGGGTTTGATTAAGGCAAACTTCCCAGCACGTCTCGCGTTTTCTGTGGCGTCTGGTGTGGATAGCCGCGTCATTTTGGATACAACCGGCGCGGAAAGTCTATTGGGTCGCGGTGATCTGTTGTTCCTAAATCCTGAGGTAGGCAATCCCGCTCGCGCACAGGGCGTAATGATCACAGATATGGAAATCGAACGTATCATTGCCCATTGGCAGAAAAATGCAGAAGTGAGCACAGATGCGCCGCCCTGGGAAAAACTGTTGATCGAACCTGAAGAAAATGAAGATGAGGAATTGATCGAGAAAGCAGTGTCCATCGTCCGACAGAATCAGCGTGCATCTGCTTCATTGTTGCAACGACGCCTGCGGATTGGTTATCCGCGTGCGGCGCGTTTGCTCGATCAACTGGAAGAAAAAGGAGTGGTAGGTCCCTCGCTAGGTGGGGGAAAAGAGCGTGATGTCCTTCTGGGTCCATTGGATGAAGAGGAACAGCAAGAGGCTTGATACGCCAAACAGTAAAGTACGCGTAAGTCAAAATCTAATACGTGAACTATTTTGCTGTTATCATTACAGGGTTGTCTGTTTGCATCCAGTTCACGGGAGAGTTTCCATACCAACATGCTGCCAAAGAAAACGTTTACCGATTACTTGCGATTATGGTTCAAGTGGTTCCTCGATCCGCTCGGCGGATTTTTTAATCGCCTGGGGCTAACACCCAACACAATGACCATGCTGGGGCTGCTTGGCAATTCCATCGGTGCGTACTATCTTGCCATCGGCCATATGTTGACAGGTGGTATTCTTGTGCTTCTTATGACTCCTATCGATGCCTTGGATGGAACGATGGCGCGTCTGCGCGGCGAGTCCAGCGACTTTGGCGCCTTCGTGGATTCAGTCAGCGATCGGTATTCGGAATTGATTATTTACGGCGGCTTGCTCTATCACTTTCTGCGATTGGGTGACGCGACCGGCGGGTTACTCGTCTTTGGTGCGGCGGCAGGTTCAGTATTAGTATCTTACGTAAAAGCGCGGGCCGAAAGCCTAGGATATGGGGCAAAGGTTGGTCTGCTTACAAGGGTGGAGCGTTATCTCGTCCTTGCACCGTCACTGGTTTTTAATCAGCTTTATATTGGGCTTGGGATTATTGCCATCTTTGCAAACATCACAGCCATCCAACGGATATGGTATGTTCGCAATCAATTCCATGCGAAAATGAAGAAACAGAAATTGGAGAACGAAAATGCCTGAAGGCTTTTTTATTGGTTCTTTTGAAGTTCGATTCTATGGCATTATCTTGATGCTTGGCGCGGTCGCAGGAGCCTTCCTTGCTACGCGGGAAGCGAAGCGGCGCAGCTATGAGCCCGAGATTGTCTGGGATTTGATGATCTATCTTTTGATCGGCGGAATTATCGGTGCACGACTATGGCATATCCTTACGCCTCCTCCATCATCGGGCATTACCGCTGGATGGTATTTCACACATCCGCTGGATGCGTTGAATATTCGCAAAGGCGGGAGATTTATATAGATCCGGATCATCGCCTCACAGGCTATGAAAACGTTGCATATTATCACCCGCTGTTTTTGTATGAATGCCTTTGGAACCTCGGCAACATGTTTCTGCTTCTATGGATTTCGCGTCGATTTGGGGATCGTTTGAAGAACGGTGACATCTTTCTCATATATCTGATCGTGTACCCCGTTGGACGTTTCCTTCTGGACTTTTTGCGACTCGACGCTTCGATGGTTGCTGGCATCAACATCAATCAGACGGTCATGGCCGTGGTTGGTGTTTGTGCGGCGCTTGCACTATTTTTGCGCCATCGTCCTCAAGTCAATACCTTTGCGAAGGTTTAATCCTTTGCAAGGTTTGTATTCATGAGTACTGTTGTCTTATTGACCCGTCAACTGTATATGCTATGCTGGAAAACGTTTCCAGTGGATAGGTAAAAAATGATCGAAACCAATGATTTGAGTAAACAATTCAATAGTGATTTCTGGGCAGTGGATGGGGTGACACTATCTGTGCAGCCGGGGCAAATATTGGCACTGCTGGGGCAAAATGGCGCGGGCAAGACGACGACTGTCCGCATGTTGACTTCGTTATTGACACCCACGCGCGGCTGGGCGCGCGTAGCTGGCTATGACGTGACCAAAAACCCTCAAGAGGTCCGCACCCATGTTGGCGTGTTGACTGAGCAACATGGCTTGTACATGCGCATGACTGGCGATGAATATCTAGACTTCTTCGGCAAGATCTATGGGCTTGACCATCAGGCAAGGAAAGCACGTAGCTCATACTTGCTTGAATACTTCGGTCTGGCCGAAGCGGCCCGGCGTCGTTCGGGAGAATATTCCAAGGGGATGAAGCAAAAGCTCGCCTTGGCGCGTGCACTCATGCATGACCCCGCCGTGTTGTTGCTGGATGAGCCAACCTCCGCCATGGACCCCGAGTCGGCGCGGTTGGTGCGGGATGAGATCGCGCGTTTACGTTCCACACAGCGTACGATCATCATCTGCACGCATAATCTTGCCGAAGCCGAATCGCTTGCCGACTCGATCGCGATCATCTATCGTGGAAAAATTTTATTGAAGGGAACCTTGGATGAATTGAAGCGTCGTGTACTCGGACCTGTGGAGTATGAAGCGAAGTTCGCATGCGAGTTCGACGCGGGAGAATTGGATTTGCCTCAAGGTGTGACTCTTGCTGCAAGAGATAGCACCAGTTTACGATTTCAAGTGGAAGCGCCTCAGATTGCGAATCCAACTCTGGTCTATGCATTGACCTCCCGCAACGCGCCGCTCGTTTCCTTCCAAGAAGTCCCGCGAAAACTTGAACATGTTTATCTCAAGACCATGGCGGAAGCGCAAGGAGTTTCTTATGCGGCGTAATTGGCAAGCAATCTGGATGGTAGCGCGCCGCGAGTTTCTGGATCAGTTCCGCGATTGGCGCATTGTTGTTCCCATGCTGCTGCTCGTTTCCTTGTTCCCATTCATCGCAGATGACACGACGCGACAGGCGATTAGTTTTATGAACCGTTACGGTGGAGATTTGATTCTCGATAACCTGATACCGTTCGTGGTGCTGGTGATTGGGTTCTTTCCTCTTTCATTTACGTTGGTTGTGGCATTGGAATCATTTGTGGGTGAGAAGGAGCGCGGAACAATTGAACCGTTACTCAGTTCTCCGCTTGAAGATACGCAGATGTATCTCGGTAAACTTTTGGTGGGCATTATCACGCCGCTCGCATTCAGTTACGCGTCAATTGGGATTTATCTAATTCTCGTGGCGCGCCGCAATGTGCAATTTCCCAGTGCGTATATGTTGGCATTGATCTTGTTGCTCACGTTTGCTCATGCCGTATTGATGGTTAGTTCTGCGATTGTTATCTCGGTCCAAGCGACAACGATTCGAGCGGCGAACCTGCTTGCTTCTTTTGTTGTAGTACCCGTGGCTTTCCTTCTACAGGGCGAGACGGTACTGATATTCTGGGGCAACGAAGATGTGCTCTGGTATGCAATTGTCGGAGTGACGTTATTAGCAGGGTTATTAGTGCGCTTGGGACTTTCTCACTTCCGCCGCGAATACTTGTTGGGCCGTGAGATTGATACCCTGAATTTCAAATTGATATGGCGAAAGTTTCGTGATCGGTTTGTGGGGAAAGCAACATCGATACCGCAATGGTATCGTACTGAGCTTCCTCTGACGCTTCGCCAGCTGCGTCAGCCGTTAATGATTGTATTCGCGCTGGCCACAGTTACGATGATTGTAAGCTATACATGGGTGGTTCGATATGTGCCCGCCTACGTAAATCTCACTCCAGATCGAATTGATACCATTCGAACGTTTGTTGCCTCAAATTTAACCAATATGGATGATTTGAGCAACCATTTACCTGTACCTGTTTTGTTCTATCACAATGCGCGCACGACAGTTGCATTCCTCCTTTTAGGAGTGGTATCGTTCGCTACGCTTGGACTGACACTTTTCATCGGGAATATTGGGCTCGTTGGCGGAGTCCTAGGTGCGGCAAGCCTGATCGGTTATTCACCATTACTGACGTTTGTCGTGGGTGTTCTCCCGCACGGAATGTTCGAATTGACGGCGGTCTTTCTGGCTACTGCTGCAATGTTAAGAGTTGGCGCGCAGCTTGTAACGCCTCAGACGGAAAAAAGTCTAGGAGAGACATTGTTGCTTTCCCTGGCGGACTGGTTCCGTGTATTTATTGGGATCGTGGTGCCTCTGCTTGCTATTGCAGCGGTTGTTGAGGTCTATATCACCCCATTCTTCATCCGTTGGGCATTTCCGTATTTATAACCATGAGGCGTAGATGCCAAAAGTCGTTATTCTCGGTTCATCCAATGCAGTGCCTTCCAAAGACCATGAGAACACTCATATGGTTATTTTGGGAAAAGAGCGCACCATCCTTGTGGATTGCGTCAGCAATCCGGTCGTACGTCTCGAACAGGCAGGAGTGGATTTTAATGACTTAACGGATATTATCATCACCCATTTTCATCCCGACCATGTTTCAGGCATCCCGCTCTTGCTCATGGATATGTGGCTCATGGGCCGCACCAAACCGATCAATATCTACGGGTTGCACTATACCCTCGACCGTCTGGAGGACTTAATGGGGTTTTATGGTTGGGCAGAATGGCCCAACTTTTTCTCTGTTGGATTTTTCCGCTTGCCTGATGCGGAAATGGCGTTTGTCATGGACTGCAACGAGTTCAAGATTCTGTCGTCACCAGTGCATCATATGATTCCCACGATTGGCTTGCGAATTGAGTGTAAGGTCCCCGCAAAAATATTGGCGTACTCATGTGATACCGAGCCGTGTGAACAAACGGTTCGCCTGGCAGATGGCGCGGATATCCTCATCCACGAGGCGGGCGGAGCGTCGTTCGGTCATTCCTCCGCAGAGCAGGCGGGAGAAATTGCCAGCCGCGCGGAAGTCGGCAAACTTTACCTCATCCACTACCCAACGGGACGCTTCGCTAACGGCAACATCGCTACAGAAGCAAGCAAGACCTACAAGGGTGAAATCATTATCGCCAAAGATTTTATGAACATTGATTTATAAAAACTCTCCCAATTTGGGAGAGTTTTTTTATGAGTGAAACATTACCAACCATTGATGTACGGTTCCCATTCCTGATATTCAGTCAAATGCCTACCAAAAATATAGGCAGCATTCGCGGGTGGTTCCTTGGGTACATGCAACAAATGCATATGAACTTCTTCAACTTTGCGTCCGCCTTTGCGGTGATTACAGCCTGGGCAGGCTGCCACAACATTATTCCAGATGTGCGGTCCGCCCATGTGACGCGGGATCACATGATCAACGGTTAAACTACCTTCGCGTTTTCCACAATACTGACAGGTATAATTATCGCGACGAAACACTTCGCGGCGGGTCAACTTGACGTGTGGGCGCGGTCGATGAACCTGCGCCTCCAGCCGAATGACAGAGGGACGTGGGAGCAGCTGCTTCACCGTCCGAATGTGTCCACGCCCGTTAACAACCATGTCAGCTTTGCCCGCTAGGAGCAAACCAACGGCCCTTCGCGTGGTACAAACATTGATCGGTTCAAAATTAGCATTGAGCACTAGCACCGGCTCGTGCATTCTCTGCCTCCATAACAGGCAGGATTATACTGCTGAATTTTTGAATTCGTAAATTTTTCTAATGCTCATGTCATGAATCGAATCGAGAGGTTAAATGAAGGTTCTTATCGCTGGCGGTTCTGGTTTTTTGGGGACCTCCCTAAAAAATTTGCTCACGCACAACTCGCATGAAGTCTTCATTCTGACACGCGGAAGCTCCAAAGGCCGGACTCAGCACCATTGGGATGGAAAAACCGCACATGGTTGGGCGCACCTTATCAATGAAATAGACGCAGTGGTCAACTTAACAGGATTCGGATTGGAACACTGGCCGTGGACAAAAGGTCAGAAGCAAAAGTTTGTGAATTCTCGCGTCCTTCCCGGACTTGCACTTGTTTCCGCGATACAGAGCGCGTCACATCGCCCGAAAGTCTTTCTTCAAATCTCTGGCATCAACCGCTATGGCTTGCGCGGCGAAGGTATCGCCGACGAATCCACGCCTGCAGCCGATGACTTCCTTGCGCAACTGACCGTCAAATGGGAAGCAGCGACTCAACCTGTGGAAGAACTTGGCGCGCGCCGAGTGGTTGCGCGTAGTGCTGTTGTCCTTGCTGCAAGGGGAGGTCTCTTTCCTCTCATGGCTCTTCCCGCGCGCTTATTTTTTGGTGGTAAGCTTGGTGATGGCTCTCAAGCCATGCCTTGGATTCATCTCGCTGATGAGGTTAGTGCACTGAAATTCTTGCTCGAAAATGAAGAGGCTCGCGGCGCATATAATTTGATTGCCCCAACAGCAACCTCCAACGCAGAATTCATGCGCACTATTGCCAGCACCCTCCATCGTCCCTTTTGGTTCCATGTACCAAAATTTTTTCTGAAACTGGTACTCGGCGAGATGAGCGTTCTCCTTACAGAAGGACGCTACTCGCAACCCCAGCGTGTTCTCGAAGAGGGCTTTCAATTTAAGTTTCCTACCATCGAGAAAGCCCTGGAAAATATATATTCGAAGTAGCTCTTTAACGCGACATGCAATTTAGAACATGTGTACTATAATTGCTCCTCTTTATTAATCCAAGAAAAGAAAGGAGGTTCAGTCTCGCCTCTTGCATAAATGCATGAGTTTGCGACTGATAACTTTTGATGAAACGAAGCATTCTATTGCTGACCCTACTACTTGTTGCCTGCTCTCCATTTGTATCACAACCACCAGTACCCTCTGGTCCGACAGCATACATTGATCCATCCTATCCCACCATGCAAGCCGCGCCTGCTGTCAAGAGTATACTTTCAAGTGGAATTGAAGTTAGTGCAGACCGCGCTTGGCGTGATGGCAAGCAAGTTAATGTGAACGTCTGCTTTACACTTCTGGATGCCTCCGATTGGTCCATTTGGGGCGCTAGCTTACA
>WNFZ01015576.1_pt1 | contig 11846 bp, 9 predicted proteins | sample 5400081 | NCBI WGS metagenome assembly WNFZ01 (sample SAMN13153365, study PRJNA577476) | soil metagenome | isolation source: 80 cm soil or saprolite under grassland replicate 1 | place: USA:California | collected 2016-06-15
ACGAAATGCCCGATCCAGAAATCGAGAATAAGGTTAAGCAGATTATCGTCGATGAATTAGGAGTAGATGAAAATGAGGTAACGCCGAACGCTCGATTCATCGACGACTTAGGCGCAGATTCTTTGGACACGGTAGAGCTCGTCATGCGTTTCGAGGAGGAATTCGGCATTGAGATTCCTGACGAAGACGCGGAAAAGATCCAGAGCGTGCGTGATGCCTACAGCTACATCGACCAGCATAAGAAGTAGTTATCAGTGAAAGGTGAAAAGTGAAAGGCAAGCGCGACGAGCGTGGCCTTGTCACTCTTTACCAATCACTTTTCACTGTCAAGGAGCGTTGATTTGGCACGACGTGTAGTTGTCACAGGGCTCGGTCTAATAACACCGGTTGGAAATTCAGTTGAAGCAACGTGGTCCGCGCTCATGAGCGGCCGCAATGGCGTGGACTTCATCAAGAAATTTGACACTGAGAAATTTCCCGTCAAGTTTGCCGCCGAAGTTAAAGAGTTCGATCCGCTAAAGTTCATCGCAAAAAAAGAGGCGCGCAAAATGGGCGCCTTTATTCACTACGCCATTGCGGCGGCGTCTGAGGCCATGGCGGACAGCGGCTTTGAGCTTACCGAGGCGGGTAAGTTTCCCGATAACATCGCTGAGAACGCGGGTACTTACATTAGTAGCGGCATCGGCGATTTCTGGGCTATCGAACGGGAGCATTCCAAACTTCTTGATGAAGGACCGGACCGCGTTTCTCCCTTTTTTATAGTTTCTGCGATCGTTAATTTGGCTGCGGGCCAGGTGTCAATTCGCTATGGAGCCAAGGGGCCTAATTCGGCGACGGCTACAGCCTGTTCGGCAGGCGCCCATGCTATCGGAGACAGTTTCAAGATCATTCAGCGTGGTGATGCGGACGTAATGATTTGCGGCGGCGCCGAATCGGCGATCACCCCGATGAGCGTCGCCGGATTCGCCTCAATGCGAGCACTTTCGACTCGCAACGACGATCCGCAACACGCGTCGCGCCCTTTTGAGCGCGACCGGGATGGATTTGTTATCGGCGAAGGCGCGGGCATTTTGATCCTGGAAGAGCTCGAACTGGCCAAACGGCGCGGCGCGCGAATCTACGCGGAGCTGGTCGGTTACGGCATGACAGCAGACGCCTTTCATCTGACCATGCCCGACGAAACAGGCTCGGGCGCCATCAGAGTAATGCAGAAGACTATCCGCGATGCCGGGATTCAACCGGAGGAAGTGGGCTACATCAACGCCCATGGAACCTCGACACCCTACAACGACAAATTCGAAACAGTCGCCATCCGGCAGACCTTCGGCAAGCATGCGTACAAGCTCGCAGTTAGTTCAACCAAGTCAATGACCGGTCATCTGCTCGGCGCGGCGGGCGGTATTGAAGGAGTTTTTTCGGTTCTCAGTCTCTATCGCAAGGTGTTGCCGCCGACAATTAACTACGTCAACCCTGACCCGGATTGCGATCTTGATTACGTCCCGAATGAGCCGCGCCACGCTGAAGTCGAATATGCATTGTCCAATAGTTTTGGTTTCGGGGGGACAAACGCGGCATTGTTGTTTAAGCGGTATGAAGGATGAGCAAACAGCAGACAGCAAACAGTCGACAGCAGATCCAATTGAGGGTTATGCAACAAAGTATATCGCTCAGCCTTGGCTGTTCACAGTCGTTCGTCTAGCTGTCTGCTGTTTGCTGCTTGCTACTGAATATTTGTTTATGAAAATAGTAGTCATGATGAAGCAGGTCGCCAACAAAGATGCGATTCTGCGGATTAATAAGGATGGCACGTGGATCGAAGAAGGTGACTTGTCCTTTGAGGTCAGCGAATCGGACGGCTATGCGCTTGAAGAAGCGCTTCGCGTCAGAGAAAAGCTTGGCGGCGAAGTGGTTGTCTGTTCCATGGGCCCGCAGCGCGTGAAGAGTGTTATCAAAGACGCACTTGCACGCGGCGCCGATCGCGCGATTCATGTTACCGGCGACAATCTCACACATCTCTCGCCTTACGCTGCTGCCAGCGTGCTGGCCGAGGCCATTCGCGCTGAGCAAGCGGATTTGGTCTTCACCGGCTTGCAGTCGGATGATTTCGGCTACGCGCAAACTGGCGTCATACTCGCCGAGCTGCTCGGTTTGCCGCACGCCACGATCGTTATCGAAGTGGATGCCTCGGGCGAGAAGCTACGCGTAAAGCGGGAACTCGAGAGCGGCTGGTATCAATGGTACACGATGGCGACACCGGCGCTGCTTACAATTCAGTCGGGCATTAGCCAGATCCGTTATGCGACTTTGAAAGGCATCATGGCGGCGAAGAAGAAAGAGATAAAGGAAGTTATGCCACCCGCGGAAATCGTGAGTCGCCCGTCGCATCAGAAAATCGAAAAGATTTATTTGCCGCAGAAAACCAAGCAAACGCAGTTGCTCGGAAATGGCGACGCAAAAGCTGGAGCGGCTGAACTGGCACAAAAGCTACACACTGAAGCGCGTGTAATCTGACGTCAGCAGAATCTAAGAACAATCTTGCAAGAAAGGCTCAAGAAAATATGAAAACCTCACTTCGAAGAATCGCAAACATTCTGTCCAGCGCTTGCGCGCTTCTGGTGATTTCGGCGTCTCTATCGTACGGCGTCGCGCCCGTTCAAAATCAAAATGCAGACGACGTCATGGAGTTAATTGGAGCGGGTAGTTCTTACTACATCAAACATGATTTCAAGGCTGCCATCGGTCCGTACCAAAAGGCCTTGGACATGGAAAAGCAGAAACGAACACTCAACAAGACGCTTTGGAAAGTGCTCATCGATAATCTGGGAATGGCATATGGGATCACGGGGGATCTGGAGAACGCGAAAGAGACATTCGAATACGGAATCTCCAAAGATCCCGAGTATCCTCTCTTCTACTACAACATGGCCTGCACCTATGGCGAGCTGAAGAATATGGACAAAGCCATCGAGTACTTGAAACTCGCCTTCGAGAGGCGGGAGAACATGATTGCGGGAGAGCAGATGCCCGATCCGGCCACCGATTCCTCTTTTAAGCGATTCCTGAAAAATGAAGATTTTCAGGCTGCACTGAGGGAACTAAGACAAAAATGAGCCAGGGAATGATTGTTTTCGTTGAGCATCGCAACGGCGTCCTCAATAGGACGTCGCTCGAGGCAATTGCCGCCGCGCAGAGTCTCGGGTCGCAACTGCAACAGTCCGTCAGTGCCGTCCTCCTTGGATCTGATGTAAACGCCCTCGCGCAGGAGATCGCGAGCTACGACCTTGCCAAGGTAATAATGGCCGCCAACGATAAGCTTGCCGACTACACTTCAGACGGATACACGGACGCGATGGAACAGGTTGTCAAGCAGCTGAATCCGCAACTAATCGTGATGCCGCATACCTATCTCGTGCGAGACTTTGCGCCTAAGCTCGCGGCCCGTTTTGGTAAGTCTTTAATCAGCGACTGCATCCGCGCACAAGTGTCCGATAGCTCTATAATGTTCACCCGCCGAATCTTCCTCGGAAAGCTCGATGCTGATGTCGTTTCAGACGGCGAGCCGCCGGTTTTTGCGACGTTTCAATCGGGCGCGTACAGACCGGATCAGGCTGCGAAGGCAGGCGTGTCTCCAATCGAATCGATGGAAGTCGAGGTTGGTGAGATCCGCATGACGCCCGAGGCGCCCTTCCAGGAAGTGAAGCAAGCCGTCGACTTAAGTAAGGCAGATATCATCGTGGCTGTCGGTCGCGGTATCAAGAGCAAAGACAATCTGGCGTTGGCTGAAAAGTTGGCGGAAGCTCTTGGTGGAGACCTGGCCGCTTCGCGCCCCATTTGTGACGCTGAGTGGTTGCCCATTGATCGCCAAATTGGATCGTCCGGCCAGACCGTGGCGCCGAAGCTTTACGTCGCGCTGGGCATCTCCGGCGCGATTCAGCACCTCGTGGGTATGAAAAACTCAGGAACCATCGTCGCCATTAACAAAGACCCGGAAGCTCCCATCTTCGACATTGCTGACTACGGAATCGTCGGTGATCTTTTCGAAGCTGTTCCGGTGCTGACTGAAGAGATTAAAAAAATCAAGGGTCAGGTCTAAGCAGAGTTGCCGCGGATGAACGCAGATTAACGCGGATTGATCGAACAACACAAAGGTGGTCTTCCTTTTCTTACGCTGCTCATATTCGCGTCATCCGCGTTTATCCGCGGCTAATTTTGCACTTCCGACCGCATCTTGCATTTGTTTTAGAACATCCTCAGGCTTCCACTCATTCTCGCGATAGACCTTAACTACCTTGCCATCCGGGGCGATCACCGCCGTACGCAGCGAATGAATGACCTGTTCCTTGCCGGAAGACGAGTCCAGGTAATATCGAAGCCCGAAAAACTGCGCGATACCTTTCACTTCATCCGCACTTCCAGACGCAAACTCCCAGTGGGCAAAATTCTCATCAGAATACTTGCCCGTATACGCAGCTCCATAACTACGCAATACTTTTGGCGTGTCGTATTCCGGATCAAAACTGATGCTCAGCAAGTGAGTCTTCTGGTAAACGTCAGGTTGTTTTTGGAGCTCCTGGTCGATGGTCGCGAAGTTAGTGCTCATCAACGTGCACTGGCCCGGATCCTGGCAACGCGTATAGATGAAGGTCAAGAGAAGCACCTTGCCCTTGTAGTCATGAATGTGAATTGCCTTGCCATCCTGATTGATGAGCCGGTAGTTTGGCACTTCATCACCTGGTTTTGCTCCGATACGCTCGCCGCTCGCTGGACTGATCGTGTCCGGCCCCTCCTTTGTTATCACCACATCTTCGAGCCACGATTGCGTGCCATCTACAATTAGCGTAGCCGTAATTTGATCACCTGGCATAACTTCGTGCGGAGCCTCGAAGACCCAGGCCGATCCTTCGCCGACGATGAACGGCATCGTCATGCCAGGCATGTAATCTTTGATGTCCTCGTGCGCGACGGTTACAAGGTGCTTATCTTTCTCGACAAGCACGACCTTGCCTTTCAAGTCGTAATGCTTCTCCGTTGCCGATCTGACTCGCGCGCGCGGTTGGCAACCAGAAAGGCATGGCAGCAAAAACAGAACGGTGGCAAATAGAGCTATCGGGAAAAGTTTCTTAATGTTCATTGGTCGTTGTGCTTAGAAATGCAATTTAAAATTCGTCGCCATAAAACCATACGAGTTCCAACGACAAAATTATCGGCCAGCCGCGCGGATTCTCCTAACCGGCATTGGCAGCTGCCACAACTGTCGCTAACGAATTCACACAATCTCGGTGTAACCTAGAAGTGACAAAGTTCCAACTGAGAAACAGAGATATCGCTCCTGAACCTATTCATGCAGATAACCAAAGACGACAGGTCCGAATCCACGCGAAGAACAGAATTACTTGACGGCGCGGCCATCGCTGACGAGATCAAGCAGGAAGTTACGCGCGAAGTAACGCAGTTATGGCTTCAACACGAGGTGAAACCATGCCTCGCCGCGGTTCGAGTCGGTGACGACCCGGCGTCGGCTGTATACGTGAGAAACAAGATCCGTGCATGTGAAGAGGTAGGAATACGCTCCGAACATCAGGCGCTGCCGGCGAAGACCACGCTGATTGAATTGCTCGATCTGATTACTTCACTAAACCTGCGCAACGATGTGGACGGTATTCTGGTCCAATTGCCGCTCCCGGCAGAAATGGAAGAGGCGCGCATAATAGAAGCGATTGCTCCTGAAAAGGACGTCGATGCCTTTCATCCTGTAAACGTTGGCAGGCTGGCAATGGGTCGACCCGCTTGTGTCGTTGGTCGCAGTCAGATCGTAGGGCGTCCGGTGGCGCAGTTGCTCTTGCAGAGAGATGCCACGGTGACGATCTGCCATTCCCGCACGCGCGATTTAGCCGCGGTAACGAGGGAAGCGGATGTCCTGGTAGTGGCGATTGGTCGGCCCGGTTTCATTGGCCGAGAACACATAAAGCCCTGCGCGACGGTGATCGATGTTGGTATGAACAACGTGACTGACGAGGCTACTGCCCGCAAACTCTTTGGCGCTGACATTGAGAAGAGGTTGGAGACTATTTCAAAACGCGGTTACACGCTGGTTGGCGACGTCAATCCCGCAGAGGCTGATGAGGTTGCCGGAAAGCGCACGCCGGTGCCCGGAGGCGTGGGACTGCTGACGGTGGCAATGCTGATGCGAAATACAGTAAAAGCCGCGAGAATGAGGAGAGGCGTGGGGGAAACAGTAGACAGCAAACAGTAGAAGGTAGACAGCAATAGACGTTCGACCATTAAGACAATCATGGTCCGACGACTTGCTGTTGAAAGAGGTTCAAAACACTATTCGATTTCTATCCGGCTGTTTGCTGTCTACTGTCTACTGTCTACCGAGTTATGCTCCGTGTTGGCTTAACAGGATCAATTGGCGTGGGCAAGTCGTTCGTTTCCGGCGTGCTGGCTGAACTTGGCTGCCGCGTGTTGGATGCCGACGAAATCGCGCGCGAGGTGGTCGCCCCCGGTTCGCCTGCTTTGCGGCAGGTGGCCGGGGCGTTTGGAGCAGAGATTCTTCAGAGCGACGGCACGCTCGATCGGTCAAAGCTTGGTGCGCTGGTCTTCGCGGATCCGGACAAACGCGTAAGCTTGAACTCGATTTTGCATCCCTACATCATTGCGCAACAGGACCGACAACTGCGAAAGTGGGAAATTGAAGTACCTGACGGGATCGCCGTTGTCGACGCGGCCCTGATGATCGAGTCAGGCGGCTACAAACGTTTTGATAAACTAATCGTTGTTCACTGTCGCGACGAGGTGCAGGTTCAGCGTGTGATGGCCCGTAACAACTTAAGCCGCGAAGAGGCAGAAAAGCGGATCGGTGCGCAAATGTCTCAGGCAGAGAAGAAAAGGTTTGCCGACTACCTGATAGACACCTCCGATGGCTTTGAAGCGGCACGCACGCGGACCTCTGAAGTCTATGCAATGCTGCTCACTGAGTTGAGACGAAAGAGTATCGAGGCCCGATCTGTTTGAAACGCTTAAAAATGACATTCGGATTCAACGTGGAAGTGCAACATATTCAGTATTCGCGTTTCATTCACACTTGGCTTCAGCCGGGTAATGATGGGCGAGGAATAGGGAAACCGTTCAAACGGTTTGCCGCTCTGATTGAGCTGCCAGCCACCAGGCTGAAGCCAGGTGTGAATAAGTTAAGCCCGGGAGCAACGTCCCGGAATCGCCTGTGTTGCACTTCCAACTTGAACCCACGCGTGTATTCACTTTAGTTGTACGCAAAAGACTGATTCGATTCGATGAGCTTTACTAAGAACATTTTTAGAAAGCGAGGAAGGTTCAGCACATGGCTGGCAAGTGCACTTCTGGCCGCACTGATGCTTAGCCACGCTGGGTGCTTCCTTGATGAGAAGCTCGAGCCTTACTACGGCCGCGTTGTGGTGCCGCGAGATCAGGAGTTCCACTGGAGCGATGGCGGTCTTCCGCAAACGTTTGATCCTGCATTTGCGGCAGCGCCGCCCGACACGGATCTGGTAAGGGCAATCTTCGAAGGGCTTACAGATTACGATCCGCGGACACTGACTCCGGTTCCGGCCGTAGCCACCCGTTGGGAGCAGTCAAGTGGCGGTCGCGTCTGGACGTTCTATTTGCGCGACGATGCTCGCTGGTCAAATGGTGACTTGGTTACGGCGTCGGATTTTGTGCGCTCATGGCGTCGCACGATAAGGATCGGAGACCTGGCCCCACATACGGAACTCCTCGCCAACATCGAAGGTGCCAATATCGGACCCCCGGGCGCTGCAGCCGCAGCGCGAATGCCTGCCACGCCTTCACAATCAGAGAAGCAAATAACAACCGAAGCTGATGAGGTGAGCGCCGGCCGCGCCGATGCATTGAGAGCGAGTAATCGTTTCGGAGTGGAGGCTGTCTCAGAGCGCGTATTGCGCGTTCGCCTGCGACGGCCGGACATGAACTTCCCAGCGCTGGTTGCTCACCCTGTCTTTCGTCCGGTGAAACTTGAAAACGAAATGTCCACTACGAGGTTGGCACCGAGTGAGCTGGTTTCCAACGGGGCGTTTTCGTTGGCAAAAACTGAAGGCGAACGGGTGCTGTTGGAACGGGCGAATAACTACTGGGATAAAGATCAGGTAACTCTTCAAAGAGTTGAGTTCGTCGGTCAGAAGGATGCGGAATCGGCGTTGGCCGCTTATGGCGCCGGCGTCGTTGACGCGGTAACGAATGCTGCTTTTGAACCTCTGGCCATAAAACTACTTACGCCCTATGAGGATTTTCGTCGTACCACGTACGGCGCTCTGACTTATTATGGTTTCAATACAACGCATGCTCCCTTCGATGACGTTCGCGTGCGCGAGGCTTTGGCCATCGGAATTGACCGCGACCGTATTAGCGCCGACGAAATGGGCGGGGCCACCGAGCCGGCGAAACGCTTCCTCCCTGAAACACCGCCTGCACAAAAACCTGTAGTTAATAAGTCGGAGGTCCTGGAAAAGGAGTATGAGCGGGCCAGGATGTTACTGGCAGAAGCTGGGTTTCCGGGCGGACGAGACTTCCCGACGATCCGTTTACTCATTAACCGGAACGAACAACAGCGCGTCGTGGCGCAGTCTATAGCCGCAATGTGGCGAAACGTGCTGAACATTGAGACTGAGATTGTTCTGAAAAACTGGGATGAGTATGAAGCCGCGATTCGAGCCGGTGACTATGACGTGGTACGGCGCGGAATCGTGATGCAAACAACCGATGAGCTCACAAATATTCGGATGCTTTTCCAGGAGGGATTGCGACCCGGCCAAAACTCGAGAGCAGATCAAGACGCCTCCGATGTCACCAACGGCAGGACCGCGATCATGAAACAGAAGAATTCGCTACCGCCGATCGAAACCGAAGCACAGGCCCTAAGTGATCTGAGCGCGATGCCGGTCTATTTTGCGTCGTCCTACTCTCTGGTAAAGCCGTACGTTAGCGGCTTTGACTCAAATGTGCTGGATGCACCCTCGCTGAAAAGTGTCCGGATCAACACGAATTGGAAACAATCTGAAACTCCTTCTCCGGCCGGCAGCCGGTAGCAAGTGTTTCGAGATCTCTTCACGAAATTACAAGCAGTGTGTCAGCTTTGCAAAAAGCCAGCTTCGGAGTTGCACTCTAATCAGAAGCGGGAGCCGTAGCGACCAGATGGATTCAATATCGCAAACGCCTTGAAGCATTGTGTCCTTCCACAGGTGGGTTCTCACAATATTTCCTAAACTCACCACATTCCGAATTGAGAATCTTGCTCAATAGAGTTTTCGCGTGTTAAGTTCCGTCTGTCCTTGAACAGGTATTTCCGGCAAGGCATAGCGATGGCTAAACTCTACCTAAAACATTTGCTCGCAGGGATCGCCATCGCTGCCTTGCTGTCTGGCGGAATCTCCTGTCGCGTTGTCGCCACTAGCGGCGATTTCTACGGAAGCACCACGCCACCGCAACGCAACATTCTCCGTTATGTGAATGGAGACGAACCGGAATCGCTGGATCCACCTGTGAGCGCCGGCCAACCGGAAGCGCGAATCTACCTGGCTCTCTATCAGGGATTGGTTGAATACGATCCGAAGACGCTCAATCCGATTCCGGCATTGGCAGAGCGCTGGGACGTGAATAACGACTCCTCGGAATTCGTATTTCATTTGCGGCGGAATGCGCGCTGGTCTAATGGCGATCCAATCACCGCGCAGGATTTTGTTTATAGCATTCGTCGCGGCCTCGCGCCGGTCCTTGCTTCCAAGAACGCCTATCTGGCCTACGCCATAGCTTATGCCGAGGCCTATAACCAAAAAGCTGTCTTCGTTCGAGACAAGGAGACGAAAACGTTTCTCCTCGAAAAGGATGTTGCTGATAACGACGAACCGGTGAGCCTCCCGCTTAGTCAGAAATCACTGAGCTCGACAGAGACTGAGTACCCTCCAACCGCTGAAGCACCAAAGCCGGATGCTGATACACCTTTTCATCAGTTTATGCATTCGCCTCCGCGACTCACGTTGCCGGCAGGTGAGGGTGCTCGGACTAAGTTGCTGGCGAAAAACCCCAAGCTACAGGCTGCTGTCGAGGGGAAAGAATTCGTGCCGGTAAGCGCCGAGGATATCGGCGTTGAAGCAGTAGATGATTACACGGTCCGCATATCTCTTTCACAGCCTGCTCCCTACTTCAGCGGACTGCTTGCGCATCAACTCTTTCGCCTGGTGCCGCGCAAAGTCATTGAACGATATGGGGATCACTGGACTGAGCCGGAGCATATCGTTACTTGCGGAGCCTTCAAACTGAAAGCGTGGTTACCCTACAACGAGGTGGTGGTAGAGCGCGATCCAATGTATTGGGATGCGGCCAACGTACAGCTCGACGAGATTCACTTCTTTGTCAACACTGACAATCCGACCAGCATGAATCTCTACAAGGTGGGCGAAGCCGATGCCGTACTTAATCACACGGTGCCTAACGTATGGCTCGATGTGATTCGCTCCAAGAAGGATTACATGGACGGTGCGGAGGCGGTGATCGTTTACATTACTATGAATATCACCAAGCCGCCGATGAACGACATTCGCGTCCGCCGAGCCTTCAATATGGCAATTGATAAAGTCAACTATGCGAAGTCGCGGCGGATTACCAAACCCCTTTCGGCATTTACACCCGAGGGCATATTTGTCGGTTACCCGCAACCTAAGGGCGAGGGATTCGACCCCGAACAAGCGCGGAAGCTGCTTGGCGAAGCGGGATTTGCGGTGACTAATAACGAGGGTGGTTTTGAATGCAAAGCTTTTCCGGCGGGACAGGTTGAATTCATTTTCAACAGCAACTCGTCGAACAAGGCTATGGCGGAATTCATGCAGGCGCAGTGGAAACAGAACCTGGGGATCACTGTACCTTTGCGCAGCATGGAATTTAAGACTTTCATGAATGCCCGATCAAAGCTGGAGTACAACGGCTTTGCGATAGGTATTTGGGGCGCTGATTATATGGATCCGTTTACGTTTCTCGGCCTATTCACGACCCCTGTTGGTGTTAACGGAACGGGTTGGTATGATCTGAAGTACGTAGCCATGCTGGATCAAGCGAATCGCACTCTCGATCACCAACGGCGTTATGAGCTGCTGGCAAAGGCAGAGAAGTACCTCTTGGACGCTCAACCTTTGATTCCGATTGAGACATCGTCGGTCAATTGGTTAAAGAAGCCGTACGTTAAAGGAATGTATCCCAACGCTGCGGGTCTTTACCCCTGGAAGTATGTATACATCGAGCGCGAACCATCAAAGTGGGACTACGGAGTTCCAAGCTTGGCCGATTAGGCCACAGGCTTTCCTGCCTGTCAGTTTTGTTACTGGCAATAGATGACAGACAGGGATGTCTGTCCTACACAATGCTTCGATTCATCATTCGTCGGCTACTGATCACTATTCCCACGATTCTCGTCGTCCTGACAATTACCTGGGCACTCGTTAGACTGGCGCCCGGAAATTTCTACACCACCGAAAAAAACATTCCGCCAGCAATAGAAAAGAATATTCGCGAGAAGTATGGTCTGGATAAGCCATGGTATGAACAGTATCGACGTACCATGTGGGGCATCGTGCGGCATTTGGATTTTGGCACCTCTTTGAAATATGAAGGACAGTCGGTGAATGCGATCATCGCTCGATCGCTTCCCGTCTCCGCTACAGTGGGACTACTGGCATATCTGCTCGCTCTGGCGGTGGGAATAGTTGCCGGCTCGATGGCGTCGCTGCATCCAAACTCCAAACGCGACTATGCTTCCATGGCCCTGGCGATGCTGGGCATCTCAATCCCAAACTTTGTTC
>WNFZ01020473.1_pt1 | contig 11846 bp, 10 predicted proteins | sample 5400081 | NCBI WGS metagenome assembly WNFZ01 (sample SAMN13153365, study PRJNA577476) | soil metagenome | isolation source: 80 cm soil or saprolite under grassland replicate 1 | place: USA:California | collected 2016-06-15
CGTTGGACGTCTTCGGATCCTTGAAGATGCTCCCCCAGGTCTGTCCGCCGTCTCTGGTGAAACCCATCCAGTAGCCGTCGCCACAGAAGTCGTTCGCGGCGGCCACCGCGTTCATTGGGTCGGTCACGTTGAACGCGACGGAGGTCTCGTCCTGGGGCAGGGGCGGATCGCAGTCGGTATTGGCCTGGACGTTCTGTGGGTCCCCGGCCGTCACTACCTCGGTCGCCGCCGTACCGGTGGACCGGAGCGCCAGAGTCGGACCGCCCTCGGCATCGACCGCCGCCAGGCGGGCTCGCACCCCGTTCGAGATGCCTCCGGAGAACGATGTGACATGGACCACCCATCGGGGCGCGGAGGCCGCCGACCCGGGTGCCGCCGCGGACAGGCCGATGGCCGCCACGATGAATGTGAACGCGAACAATGAGCGAACCGCCCTGGCCATGTCGACCCCCTCTTCTTCGACTGCCTCCCAGGGCTTCGGGGAGAATCCGAAGCCTACCCTAGGAGGAGTGACCTCGCGAGATGCCGGGAACCACGCGACGTAACGATCGGCCGCCGCCCCTCACGTCACGGTCGGGGGTAAGGTCAGACAGAAGCTGACGAAAGGAGACCGCCATGCCGGTCAGAACCGCCGACGCGCAGTGGGAAGGCTCGCTGGAAGACGGCAAGGGGACGATGCGCTTCAGCGCGTGGGAAGGACCGTACTCGTTCGTATCCCGGTTCGAGGAGGGCCCTGGAACCAACCCCGAGGAGCTGATCGCCGCGGCCCACGCCGGCTGTTACTCGATGGCGCTGGCCGGCGGGCTGTCGCGAGCCGGTCACGTGCCGGACTCGGTGCACACGACGGCGAAGGTGCATATCGACAAGGGCGACGCGGGGTTCAAGATCACCAGGATCGAACTCCAGACCGAGGCCCGGGTCTCCGGGATCCCCGAGGAGACGTTCCAGGAGATCGCCGAGGCGACCAAGGAGGGCTGCCCGGTGTCACAAGCGCTGGAGGCCGTCCCCATCGAGCTCACCGCCAGAGTCGTGAACTGAACCTCGTACCCGGGACCGAGGACAGGGGGCACCGGGCCATTCCCCCCGGGTATCCCCAATTTGGGGGAAGACCGGGTGACTCCTGGCCCTACTCGCCGCCCTTCTGCACGTAGCCCTTCACGAACTCCTCGGCGTTCTCCTCGAGGATCTCATCGATCTCGTCGAGGATGTCGTCCAGGTCGTTCTTCAGGCCGGCGCTTGACGCCGCGCCCGAGGGCTGCGCCTCCTCGACGTCGTGGGGCGCCTCCTCGTGGTGGTGGGTCCTCCGCCGCTCCTGTGCCTTAATCGCCACGTCAGCCTCCTACCCGAGGGTTTCGGCACCCCGGATGGCCGATGAAATGGCCCGAAGTAACCATTTGGAGCTACGACCGATTGGCGATTCCGAGCAACGACCGGGTACCATCGGCGTTCTCCTGCTAGGGGGATCCATTCCGTGAAAGCACCCATCCGAGTAGCCATCGCCGGGGTGATCGTCCTTCTCGTCGGGCTGGCGCCCCACGTCGTCGGCGCCGACCAGCGGTCCATCGGCAGGCGCGGGCCCCTGACCAGCCTTGTGGTCGTGCAGCGGGTGAGGGTGGTCAACTTCGCCTTCCGCCCGAAGAGCCTCACCATCTCGGCCGGCACGAAGGTTCGATGGGTCGTCAGGGAGGGCACCCACTCGACCACTTCGAACACCGGCCTGTGGGATTCCGGCGTGCTGAGCCAGGGAGAGGCTTTCGGCCGGGTCTTCCGCAAGGCCGGGACGTTCAAGTATCACTGCTCCGTTCACCCCTCGGCCATGAGGGGGGTCATCACCGTCACGTAGCGGATCGGTCGTCTGGAAAAGGCCAAGGAGGGGGGCGGACGATGTTCCGGAGAACGAAGGTCCTGGTGGGCCTGCTGGCGCTGGTCGCGGCGATCATCCTCCCAGCGGCGGGCGCCGGCGCGGCCACGAACTACGAGGTGCAGGTCGGCGCGCCCCTGTTCGCGCTGCCGGCGGCCAACGGCGCTCCCGCCGATGGGATGCGCTTCTACGCGCCACCGCTCAAGGTGCACCAGGGCGACGTCATCACCTACGCGATGGCCGGGTTCCACACGGCGACGATGCTCCCCGCCAACACCGACGGGGACACGTGGGTTGCCGCGAACGCCGCCGGCCTTGGCAAGCCGTACGCCTTCGTGACCGCTGATCCGGACGAGGGCCCCGCTGGCGTCAAGTTCAATAACACTGCAATCCTGCCGTCGGCGCTGGACTGCGGAGACGCCACGGCTCCGTGCGCATATGACGGCTCGGGGGTCGTGAACTCCGGGATCGTTGATGCGAACGACGTGAACGGGCAGGAGTACAAGTTCTCGGTGCAGGTCAATTCCGCCGTGGGGAGCACGACCACGGTCCTGTGCCTGATCCACCTCGGGATGCGGCTCCAGTTCTCGGTCGTAGCCAGCACGGAGACCGCCACGACCCAAGCCGAGATCGACACCTATGCGGCTCAGAAGTCGAACCACGACGCCGGGGCGGCGAGCAGGCTTCACCGTTCGTTGCTCGCGATGTCCTTTCGCCCGCGAGGCGGAGTGGTACAGGCCTTCGCCGGCTACGACGGACCGCACTTCGCCCTGGACAACTTCTACCCGAACAGGATCGAGCTGAAGAAGGGTCAACGAGTGCAGTGGCACTTCGATCAGCTGAAGTTCGAGGATCATACGGTGACGTTGCCGGCGAAGAGGGCGCTGAGGATCGCGGGCAACACCTTTGTGCCGGTGTGCGATCCGGACGGGGACCTCGGGACCATGCCCGACCAGCCAGCGGATATGACGGCGACGACGCTGGCCACGGTGTGTCCGGGTGGCGCTTCGCAGATCGAGCTCGACATCGATCCGAGGTTCGGCCCTCCCGCTGGCGATGGCGTGGTCACCAGTATCCGCGACTTCGAGAGCTCGGGGATCGAGGGCGCGAACGTCGGCAACACGACGGCGTTCACCCTTCGTTTCCGAGCGAAGACAGTGAACGAGCCGTACACGTTCCGCTGCATGATCCACCCGTTCATGCGGGGCAAGGTGATCGTTGGGTAGGACGATCGGGAGTATCGGAGAAAGGGTCGTTCATGCGCAGCCCGGTGGTGGTTCGCTAACCGGCTGAAAGCCCGCTCGAGGACGTTCGGGGGCGGGGTCGCGAAGCGGCCCCGCCCCTTCGTTCGCCTCGGATCCCGAGTTGAAGGATCTTGCCCTTCCGGGGGATGCTTTGCGTCTGCTCGGAGGAGGGAGGTGCCCCCCGGCTCATCGCCGATCCGATCCGAAGCCACACCGACCGTGCGAGCGCCTGACCCGTCGGGAAGGGAGGTGGTGCGCTCGCTCCATCTGTGTCTTGCTCTGCTCGACGCGCAAGGGGGGAAGATGAAGAGGCGAACCGTGCTCGTACCGTTGCTGGCCTCGGCTCTGGTAGCCACGGGGATCGGAGCGATCACCATGGCCCAGGCGGCGGGGGCCGGCACAACCAGACAGATACCGGCGGGGGGGACCGTGACCCTTTCCGGGCTGGCTTCGCAGGCGGGTTCTGATGCCATCCAGGACCCGGAGTTTCGCTTCGAGACTGAGACCGACGCGCAAGCCAAGCCCGCGGGCCCGACAGTGGACGCCCTCAACGTGGTCAACCGGAGCCTGTCCGACGCCCACCCACGTGGTCCGGCAGCTTCCAGCGCGGTGAAGGCCAAGTCCAACCCGGAGCAGGTCCTCGCGTTCCGGGGACTGAACCACCGCCAGCAGCGCCTGGCGAACGGCGGAAACCAGTTCTCCGTCGAGCCGCCCGACCAGGGCTTGTGCGTGGGGAACGGATTCGTGTTGGAGACGGTCAACGACGTCATGCGGGTGTTCGACACGACTGGCGATGGGCTGACCGCTCCCACGGACCTCAACTCGTTCTATGGGTACATCGCGGCCATCAACCGCACCACCGGGGTTCAGGGCCCGTTCGTCACGGACCCGAGCTGCCTGTTCGACCGGAACACGCAACGGTGGTACCACGTGGTCCTGACGCTGGACGTGTACAACGGGGGCCCGAACAACGGCAGGTTCACGGGGACGAATCACCTGGATCTCGCCGTGAGCAACACGTCGGACCCAAGGGGGACGTGGACGATCTATCGCCTCCCGGCCCAGGACGACGGGACTGACGGGACGCCGGACCACAACTGCTCCCCGGGGAACGGGTCGGAATTCGCTACCAACCCCACCGCGTGCTTCGGCGACTACCCGCACATCGGGGCCGATCGCAACGGCTTCTACATCACGACGAACGAGTACGACCTGTTCGGGCCGAACTTCAAGGGCGCCGAGATCTACGCGTTCGACAAGTGGGCGCTCGCATCGGGCGCAGCCTCTGTCGCCGTGACGCAGTTCGACACAGCCGGCCCGAGCCTGGGTGGCCAACCCGGCTTCACCGTGTGGCCGGCGGTAACCCCCGCCCAGCAGTTCTCCGACGCGCTGGGCGGCACCGAGTACTTCCTTTCCTCGAGGGCCGCCGAGGAGGCAACGGGGGTCCCGGGCGGCGGATCCGCCAGCACGATCGGGTTGTGGGCCCTGTCGAACACGTCCTCGCTGGCGAGCGCCTCGCCGTCGCTCACGCTCCAGAACCTGGTGCTGGACAGCGAGACGTACGCGATCCCGCCGAAGGCCGACCAAAAGGGCGGGGATTTCCCCCTCGGCCAGTGCATCAACGACACCACGACCACGATCACCAGTCTGGGGCCGCCCTTCGTCGGCTGCTGGCAGGCGCTGTTCGCGGCCGAACCCCAGCACACCGAGATCCTGTCCCACCTTGACAGCAACGACTCCCGGATGCAGCAGGTGTTCTACGCGAACGGGAAGGTCTGGGGGGCGCTCGACACCGCCGTGACGGTAGGCGGCGCGAACAAGGCCGGCATCGCCTACTTCGTCGTGAAGCCAGATCTTTCGACCGGCACGCTGGCGGGCTCCATGGCCAAGCAGGGCTATCTGGCCCTCGCCGGGAACAATCTGACCTACCCGAGCATCGCGGTCCTCCCCAACGGCCGCGGAGTGATGTCCTTCACGGTGGTGGGGGCGGACAACTTCCCGAGCGTCGGGTACGCGTCGATGGACACGCTGGTCGGTGCGGGCGACGTGCACGTCGCCATCGCCGGCGAGGGCACTGCCGACGGGTTCACCAGCTACAAGTCGTTCGTGGGCAACCCGCCCCGGACGAGATGGGGCGACTACGGAGCCGCCGTTGTGGACGGCAGGTCGATCTGGGTGGCCCAGGAGTACATCAACCAGGGCTGCACGTTCGCCCAGCACGTTCGCCCAGTACATCGCGGCGCCTTTTGGGGCGTGCGAGTCGGCCGCCACGGCCAGGCGGTCAGCCCTGGGCAACTGGGCGACCGGCATCGTCCAGCTGATTCCATAGTGGCCTGAGTCGAAGAGCGCGAGGGGCGGGCCGCGCAGCGGCCCGCCCCGACCTTTCCCGATACTCCACATCTCGACGCGGGAACCCGACTGGGCCGAACGGCTAGCCTGACGGAGAGGAATACCGGACCGGCCAAGCACGTTCAGTGCCCAGGAGGTTGTGTTTTCGATGATGCCCGAGCCCTTGCACCGATCCGACGGAGCCGACGAGCTCCGGAACTCCGATGAGGAGGCGCTGGACGCCTATTCACGCGTCGTCACCTCAGTGGCGGAACGGCTCACGCCCTCGGTGGCCAGCCTGCGCGTGACCAAGCGCGTCCCCGGCGGCCGCCGACCCGAAGGGGCAGGATCCGGTTTCGTGATCTCCGCGGACGGGTTCGGGCTCACGTCGGCCCACGTGGTCCACGGGATGGATGGAGGCAGCGCCACCTTCGCCGACGGCACGGAGTCGCCTTTCGACATCGTGGGGACCGATCCGCTGTCCGACCTTGCGGTCCTCCGAGTGAACGCGCGGGAGCTCGTTCCCGCGGAGCTCGGAGACGCGGGCGGCCTGCGAGTGGGGCAGCTCGTGGTTGCCATCGGGAATCCGATGGGCCTGGGCGGATCGGTCACCGCGGGAGTGGTGAGCGCGCTGGGCCGGGCCCTCCCGGTCAGGTCCGGGAGGAATCAGCGGGTGGTGGACAACGTGATCCAGACCGACGCGGCGCTGAACCCAGGGAACTCCGGCGGCGCGCTCGCCGACGGTTCGGGCCGGGTGGTCGGCGTGAACACAGCGGTGGCCGGCGTGGGGCTCGGCCTCGCGGTCCCCATCGACAACGTGACCAGGCGCATCATCGCGGCGCTCATGAGCGAGGGGCGGTTCCGCCGGGCGTACCTGGGGATCGCCGGTGGCGGCCGCCCTCTCCCACCGAAGGTGGTGAAGGAGGTCGGCCGCGAGCAGGGCGTCGAGGTGGTGCAGGTCGTCCCGGGAAGCCCGGCGGCGGCCGCCGGCATCCGTCCGGAGGACCTCATCCTCGACGTGGACGGGGAGCCGGTGAAGGACAGCGGTGACCTCCAGCGGATCGTGATGGACAACCTGATCGGACGGCAGGTTCAGGTCCGGGTGTTCCGCGACGGGCGGATCCTGTCCGTGCCGGTCGTCCCGGCGGAACTCACCGAGCGCTGAATCAGCGGCTGGAGAAAGCGGCGTAGTCCGCCTGGACCAGCGGCAGGACGTTCAGGACGTAGAGGCCGCCCGCGCACCCCCGGCACCACGACGACGCGTTGATGGCCGTGGTCGTGGCGGGCGCGCAATGCGCCAGGTTGGACAGGATGGCGTCGTAGCCATAGCTGGCCATGGGAAGCCGAAGGGTCTCAACCGTGGCCTGCAGGCCCACCTCGACCGAGGGGAAGTTGCGGACACCAACGGAGTTGAAGGCCGTCGAGCCCGGCATGGAGTGCGTGGTCGCCAACGGATTGTGGGCGGCCGCAGTGCCCTCGGCGACCTGCCAGGCGACGAGTGCTCTCAGGTTGTCCCGACACCGAGGAGCGCCGAGCTCTGACAGGAGCAACGCCGCCCAGTTCCCGAACGTCTCCCCCGCCCCGGTGATCGCCGGATCCGCCCTGAGCGACAGGCGCCGCACGAACTGTGCCGCCTTCCTCCGCTGAGCGTTCAGCTGCGCCAGCTGCCGCTGCTGGTCGAGGAGCGCGACCCGGAGGGCGGCCTGGTGAGACTGCAGCTGCAGCGACTGTTCGGTCTTTCTCGACGCCAAGGTGTCGAGCTCGCGCGTCGCGGCCGACAGCTCGGCCGCCTCATCGACCACGCCGTCCGCGACCTCCGCGTTCGCCACCTGGATGCTGTTGAGGTACTGGTACCGATCCACCAGATCGGTGAGCGAGGTCGCCCCGAGGAGGGCCTCCACGGGAGCCAGCGGGCCCTGCACGTAAGCGGCCCAGGTCACGCCCTGCAGTCGATCCCTGGACTCGTCGTACCTCGCCTTCGCGTCGGCCAACCGCTGCTGGCTCGTGGCCAGCTGGGCCTGCGTCTCTTGGAGGGCCGCCTGGACCCTGGCCAGGTCCCCGCCCATCGCGTCGAGCCGCTCGTGCTGCTTGGCGATGGCCGCTTGCTGCCGCTCGATCTTCTGCTCGAGCGAGGCCAACCTGGCCTTGGCGCCCTGCAGGTCCCCGGCCTCCGCCGGCTCGGCGATCATCAAGGCCACCAGGAGCAGCCCAGCAACGAGCAGGCCAAAGCGGCGGCCGGGCGGCACGGCCTCGAGGACGACGGGGCATGGCTGGGTCGGCACCCAGCCCTTATCGGCGGGCGCGGCCGGGGGCTCAAGGGACCAGCCCGATCCAACGCAGGCGGTGGGTAGGATGCCCTGCCGTGACCGGCCGACCGTCGAACCCGTCCTGGTGGCGAGAGGGCGTGCTCTACCAGATCTACCCTCGGTCCTTCGCCGACTCGAGCGGGGACGGCATCGGGGACCTCCGGGGGATCCTCGACCGGCTCGACTACCTGGCGTGGCTGGGGGTGGCCGGCATCTGGTTGAACCCGGTCACAGCCTCCCCCGATCGCGATTGGGGCTACGACGTCTCCGACTACCGGTCGGTGCATCCGGAGCTGGGGACCCTCGAGGACCTCGACCGGCTCGTCGCCGAGGCCGGGCGCCGAGGCATCCGGGTACTGCTCGACCTGGTGCCCAACCACACGAGCGATCAGCACCCCTGGTTCGTCGATGCTCTGTCCAGCCGGTCGTCGGCTCATCGGGACTGGTACGTGTGGGCCGATCCCAAGCCGGACGGCTCGCCCCCCAACAACTGGGTGAGCGTCTTCGGCGGTGCGGCATGGACCCTGGACGAGCGAACCGGTCAGTACTACCTTCACAACTTCCTGCCCGAGCAGCCCGACCTGAACTGGTGGAACGAGGACGTGCGGACCGAGTTCGACGACATCCTTCGGTTCTGGTTCGACCGCGAGGTGGCCGGGTTCCGGATCGACGTGGCCCACGGCATCGTCAAGGACCGGGAGCTTCGGGACAACCCGCCAGCCACCGAGGACGATCCGCCATGGGTGTGGGCGATCGGCCAGCGACAGGTCTTCAACTTGAACCGCCCGGAGGTCCACGACGTCCTCCGCCGGTGGCGGCGGATCGCGGACGCATACGAGCCCCGTCGCATCCTGGTCGGCGAGACGTGGGCACCCGACCTGGCCGATCTGGCGGCGTACTACGGGAGGGAGGACGACGAGCTGCACCTCGCGTTCAACATCGCCTTCGTGTTCAGCCCTCTCGACGCGTCCGAGATGCCCCCCATCGTGGAGGAAACGGAGAAGCACCTGGCCAACCTGGGATGGCCGGCGTGGCCGGCTTCCAACCACGACGTCGGACGGCTGGCATCGAGGTGGTGCTCCGGAGACGAGCGGAAGGCCAGGTGCGCGCTCATGCTGCTGCTGAGCCTCCACGGCACTCCGTTCCTGTACTACGGCGACGAGATCGGCCTGCCCGACGTGCCCGTTCCCCGCGAGGACCTTCGCGACCTGCTGGGGATCCGCCAGTGGCCGGCGAACCCCGGCCGTGACGCGTGCAGGACCCCAATGCCCTGGACGGCGGAGGAGGGCGCGGGCTTCACCCGGCCCGGTGTCCGGCCCTGGCTCCCCTTCGGGCCGGTCCGGCCGAACGTCGAAGACCAGCGAGACGACCCCCGCTCCGTCCTCAGCCTGTGCCGCGGCCTTATCGAGCTTCGCAGAACGACCGCGGATCTCCGGCTGGGGAACTACCGGCGGCTCCCCTCGCCGCCCGGGAGCTGGGCCTGGCAGCGCGGCGACGGGCACGTGGTCGCCGTCAACCTCTCGGACGGAGCGGTTTCCCTGGAGACGCCGGGCGATGGGAAGGTGGTCGTGGGGACCGATCCGGATCGAACCGGCGAGCGCCTCGACGGCGAGCTGCGGCTGGGCCCATGGGAGGGGGTCATGCTGTCCCTTTCACTCCCGACGGGAGTCGGCCTCAGGCCGCCAGGTCCCGGCGCTGGTGGACCTCCGCGACTGCGCGCGTGATCCGGTCGGTGACTGAGCCCGCGATCGGGGACTACGGCCTCATCGGAGACGGCCGCACGGCTGCACTCTGCTCCTCCCAAGGGTCCATCGACTGGTTGTGCGTCCCCCGGTTCGACTCCGAGCCCGTGTTCGGCCGGCTGGTCGGAGGCGAGCGCGCGGGCTCCTTCTCGATCCGCGTCGACGGCGTCCGGGAGACCGTCCGGCGCTATCGCGACCGTCCCCCAGCTCGTGCTGGTCAGGCGGCTCGAAACGCGAGGCGCGCCGGCCATCGCACGGATCCGGTTCGACCCCCGGAGAGGCCTCCCGGGCGACGCGCCACGGACGGAGCGGCGGTCGAACCTCCTGGCGTGCTCCTGGGGATCGCTCGTGCTCGGGCTCCTGGTCGAGCCGGACCTCCCGCTCGTTCCGAGCGAGGAGATCGATGTGCTCCTCGATCCCGCAACGCCCTTGACGTTCGTCCTGACGCTAGCCGACCACGAACCCGTCATCCACATCGGCTCGGAAACCGCCTTGCGGGCGCTCGAGGCCACGGACGGCTGGTGGCGGGAGTGGTGTCGAGGGGTTCGCTACCAAGGACCCCAGGACGGTGCCGTACTGCGGAGCCTGATCACGCTTCGGCTCCTCACGTATGCGCCGTCGGGTGCCCCGGTTGCGGCAGCCACGACGTCCCTCCCCGAAACGATCGGCGGCTCGAGCAACTGGGACTACCGCTTCTCCTGGCCGCGGGACGCGAGCATCGGGTTGTCGGCGTTCCTCTCCGTGGGGAGACCCGAAGAAGCCCGCGCGTTCGTCTACTGGCTCCTGCAGGCGAGCCGACTCACGCGTCCTCGCCTGCACGTGCTGTACACGCTGGATGGCAATCCCGGGCCCACGGAGCGTGAAATCCCGGACGTCCCGGGATACCGAGGAAGTCGACCGGTCCGCGTGGGGAACGCCGCCGCGCACCAGCACCAACTCGACGTGTACGGCTGGGTCCTCGATGCTGCCTGGGGAATGGTCCGGTCGCGTCGACAGCTCCACGCCGAGACGTGGAGGACCATGTCCGGCCTTGCCGACTTGGTCGCCGAGCTCTGGAGGCACCCGGACGCGAGCATGTGGGAGGTGAGGGGCGAAGAACGGCACTACGTCCACTCCAAGCTCATGGGGTGGCTGGCGCTGGACCGGGCGGTGCGGATCGCGGGAACCCACCGCACGCGCCGGCGCCGCGTCGAACGGTGGCAAGCCGAACGCGACTCGTTGGCCGCCGACGTTCGCGCGCGGGGCTTCGATCCGCGTCGCGGCTCCTACGTGCGTTCCTACGGCGCGGCCGACCTCGACGCCGCCCTGCTGCTCCTGCCCGCGCTCGGCTTCGAGGACCCAGGGTCACCTCGACTGAGCGGGACGGTCTCCGCGATCCGTGCGGAGCTCGCGACCGGGCCCTTCGTCTATCGATACCCGCCCAGCGAAAGCGAGGCAGGGACGGAGGGGGCCTTCCTGGCCTGCTCGTTCTGGCTCGTGGACGCGCTGGCTCGATTGGGCAACGTGGGCGAAGCCGCAGGTCTCTTCGAGAGCCTCCTCGATCATGCGAACGACCTCGGGTTGTTCGGGGAGGAGATGGATCCCTCCACCGGGATGCACCTCGGCAATTTCCCTCAGGGACTCACCCACGCCGCCTTGATCCAGGCCGCGCTGTCGCTCCGGGCGACTGTCGCTCCGGGCGAAGGAGGAGGCGGGTCCCCCGTCACCAACTCCTAGGGCTTGAGGAAGGACCCGAGGAGGGTGCCGTAGACAACGTGCGCGATCAGCGTGAAGACCGGCGTCTGGGTGCCGTAGTTCAGGGCGAGCGGCCCGGGAGGCTCGAGCGTGGCCCGGAGATCGGGGCCGCTCCGCTCGGAGGCCATCCTCGGATGGATGCCGGGCAGGTACGGGATGATCACGGTCAGGGCGGCGAGGCCGTGAACGAGTCCGAACAAGGCCCCGAGCCACCACGTCGCAGTTCCGATCAAGGCGAACGCTGCCGCATACAGCAGCGCGAAGGCCTGGCCGTTGAGGAGGTGGACGAAGAACCCGATCACTCGTGCGAGGTCGGGGCTCTCCACGAACATGGTTCCGAGCATCATCGGGATATCCATGCGCGAGAGGCCCGCGAGCTGGACGGCCACCATGATCCCCGTCAGGACAACGGTCGCGACGAAGCCGAAGGTCGCCCAACCCCACCAGTCCATGAGGGTCCGCTAGTGGCCGCGGCCCTCGGGCTTCGTGTGGTCCAACTTCTCCGGGAGCCACCACCTCCACGTGACCACCTTGTGGCGGGTATAGAACCGGACGCCGTCCTTGCCCGTGGCGTGCAGGTCCCCGAAGAACGAGCTCTTCCACCCGGTGAACGGGAAGAACGCCATAGGGG
>WNFZ01006215.1_pt1 | contig 11843 bp, 10 predicted proteins | sample 5400081 | NCBI WGS metagenome assembly WNFZ01 (sample SAMN13153365, study PRJNA577476) | soil metagenome | isolation source: 80 cm soil or saprolite under grassland replicate 1 | place: USA:California | collected 2016-06-15
CGGTACTCCTCGAACTTATCGCTGGGGAATGCCGAGCGCCACAAGGCAGTGAACAGGCAGGTTGCCCGTTCTCCGCCGGCACCTGCTCGACAAGATGTCGACTCGGAGCCGACCCATCGCCTGCGGCGCTGGGGAAACGGTCGTCGACCTCCTCAAGGAGGTGTCGGTGCGCCTGGCAAGCTAACCCGATCAGACGCGGCCACCATGCTGCGCAAATTACGCAGCTTCCTGCATATCGATGGCAACTGTGGCCCGATGGATCCACAGCGTCCAACTCGGCGCCCGCCGCGAAAAAATCGTTCGCCAACGGCGTTCAAAACCACTTGAGGAGTTACCGCACGAACGCTCACCGCTCCCCAGCGATATGCGATGGAAGCGATTGTCGGCGCGGATCGCGCGCGGGTTGGATAGCCGCCAGCGACGAATCGGATCGTGAGATACGGGTGTGCTGCAGGCGTCCCGCCCTCGGCTGGCCGGGCCTGGGTAACACGCTGCTGGCGCGGATATTGGAGGTTGGTGCGTCCGCCAGTCAACGACGCGGCGAGGGTGAGCATCGCCTCGGGCGCACGGCATCCGACTGCCGAACATTCTGTTCTGGTGCGGACAGGCATATCGGCTCAGGAGATCGGGCGACGCCTCACGCCAACTGGCGAGAACTGTTGCGGCGACCGCGCCATCGATCCCACCGGCACCGCGATCGCCGCGCTTGGACACTGATCGGGCGCACCGATACGGACTGCTGCGCCTCGTCCTCGAGCGTCCGTTCATCGAGCTCGGCGCGCTCGGGCGCTGCATCTGCCCTACCGCGGCGGAACAGGACCGAGTAGCGGGTCCAGCGACCGCAAATAGTTGTAGATCGCTGCCAACTCGTCGTCTGAGAACGCCCGCGAAAAGTCCTGCCACGGCATCTGAGGACCTAGCAGCCCGCCCAGCGGGTTCCTGCCCGTGCGCAGAGTTCGGACGAACTCGTCTGCCGTCCAATTCGAAACCAGTGCAGGGAGGTCGGGCGGGAAGCCGAGAGTTGCTGGCAGGCATTGCCAGTAGCGGCCGACCCGCGCTATCGACACCTTCACGTATGGCACGCGCCACCTCGCCATCCGACCATTCTCGAATGCGTCCGCGTGGTGTGAGGTTGGGTGCGTACAGCTCCCCGAATGTGCCTTGTGGCGAGGACAGGAAGTTTGTCGTCCCGCCTGTGAGTGGAAGGTTTCCCGACGCCGAGTGGCAGCGCACGCACAGATATGCAAGGTGTTCACCGCGGGTCACGTCGGCAACACCGGTGGTGAGCGCTAACCGGTGCGCCGCGTCCACACGCCTCGGAACGTCCAACCGATACACCCCCAATAGCCCAATAGCGCCGACCAGGAGGCATACACAGCCCGTGATTGCGACGGCGACGGTGACAGGCCAACGGCTGACTGATCCGAGCCGGTGCCACGACCACATCACGAGCACGCCAAGCGCGAGGGCAGCTGAAAGGAGCAAGCCGACCTCCACAACGACCAGGTCAGTGAGCACGCGGAACTCTGGCTAAGGCGGCCGCCGCACGGTGGCGCCGCCCTGCGGTGTCCGTCGTTCGCGACGCCATCGCGCGGTGCTGTCGGTCCTCCGCTGCGAGACGTGAGCTGGCTTTCGGCCTTGCTGAACAAGCTTGGCGCAGCGTTCAGGACCCACTCACGAGCATCCTGAGAGCCGAGCAGATCTCGCTGTGAGCCAGACAAGAAGCATTGTGTCCACAGTTTGACGAGCAGCTCTTCGGTTAATTGCTTGTCACCGCTGATGGACCACACCAACAATGCCGCGATCCGGCTCATGTGGAGCCGATGCGCTCGCCGTGGAACATCGATGCCACCCAGTTGGCAGACCACCGCCGCACGATCGACATCGATGGATGCGCGTGAGCGCCGAGCTCGGAACGACCTTCAGGCTATCAGTCGCTGCGTGTGCCGCGAGCCGCGTCGCGAGCGGCGAGTAGCAGCTCGTCTAGCGTTGCGATGTCGATCGAGCAGTCCGGCGCCAGCAGCAGCCACCGCCGAGCCATGATGTCCATCGCGGCCCGGACGCGTTCCGCAACGTCGGTCGCAGTGTGTGTCCCGAGCGCGGCGGGGATGCCGCCCATGACCGCCCTGCCCGTGCGACGGTGGGCCTCGGCCAGGCTCGGGTTCCCAGGCCCGAGAGCCCAGCTGAAAGCGGCGACCGGGTAGTCGGCGAACGCGTCGAACAGCGCGTCCTGGCGGCAGACGTGCATGACGTTGAACGAAGCCGCGGCGGCCTGAGCCAGCACGCGCAGGTCGTACGGACGCTGGAAGCGCGCGCACTCGGCCATGCTCCGACCCGACCTCGGCGGCGGCCGCCAGGCGCAACAGGTCTGTTTCGGAGAGCCCATTTGTGGCGATCACCTGCGTGACCGTGGGCTTGCCGCGCGTGAGCGTGCCCGTCTTGTCGAGCACGATGGTGTTGACGCGGCGTGCGCCTTCGAGCGCCTCGCCGCCACGGATCAGGATCCCGTGCTCGGCGGCCTTGCCGGTGCCGACCATGATCGCCGTCGGTGTGGCCAGTCCAAGCGCGCACGGGCAGGCGATGATCAGAACCGCGATCGCCGCCTGAAGCGCCAGCGTCAGCCGCGGGTCGGGGCCTTGATAGAGGAGCATCCAGCCCACAAAGGTCAGCGCCGACAGCACCAGGATGGACGGCACGAACACCTCGGAGATGCGATCGGCCAGGCGCTGCATCGGCGCCTTGGAGCCTTGCGCTTCTTCGACGAGGCGCACGATCTGGGCGAGCGCTGTGTCCTTGCCGACTCTGGTCGCCCTGAACACGAAGCTGCCTGACTTGTTGAGCGTGGCGCCCATGACCTGCTCGCCCGGCCCCTTGTCGACTGGCAAGCTCTCGCCGGTCAGCATGCTCTCGTCGAGCGCCGAGCGGCCTTCTTCTATGACGCCGTCAACAGGTACCTTTTCGCCCGGCCGCACGCGGACAAAATCGCCGACCTGGACGCACTCCACAGGAATGTCCTGCTCGACGCCATTGCGGACCACGCGCGCCGTTCGGGCCTGCAGCCCAATCAATGCTTTGATCGCTGCGCTCGTCTGCTTCTTTGCCCGTGCCTCGAGCCAGCGCCCCAGCAGGATCAGCGCGATGATGATGACCGCCGTTTCGAAGTACAGATGCTGTGGAAATCCCCAGGACTGAGCGAGGCGCGGCCAGTTATCGCGACCGTCGCTGGCCGCCACCACCGCCGCGTGACACGGGTGTCCATAAGCGCAACGAGCGTGCTCGTCAAGGCTCGCAGCAGGCATCGAGTCGCTCTGACGGTGGCGGCGCGCTCGATTGCGCGCGCATCCGTTCCACACAGCCGCCGCTGGATAGCCTCATCGGTGATCGCCGAGCTCCCCAGATTGCAGGTCAGTGGGTTTGCACGCCCGCCCGATATGCGGGCTGGTTAGCCAGAGAACCACGCGCGTTGCTGCTCACGCCAGTGGAGCCGATCGTGGGGAGCTGAACGCGACCGCCCCATCGAACGGGGGAGTTGTCACCAGACGTTTACCCGCACAGACTCCCGCGCAACATCCAGGCACGACCGTTAGCGCATGCGAAGGCACCTGCAACCACGCCAGGCCATGGGGCCCTGGCGGTGGGTCATCCTGCCCGCGGCCGGCGCAGTCGCGACGTGGACCGGGGCGGCACTCCTGGTGTGGGGCGTTGTTCCGCTGCTCACGGCAGAGCCTGCAAACGCGTCCAGCGCGGCCGAGATCGCTATCGGAACGTACGCCTTAGCGACAACCGGTGCTCTGGGTGGAAGCGTTGTAGTCGCCGGTCTCGGGTTGACGTGGAGCAAGCCGCGGTGGGTATTCGGCCGCGTGCTGCTGCTGATCGGCGGAGTGGTCGCAGCTCTGGCGGGGTCTCCTCACGACGAACCTGCTCGTGCTGGCTCTGGCGCACTACTACCACTTCAATCCAGCCGGCTTCAGCGTCTGGTGGGCGGCAATGGGTGCGCTGTTCGGCGCCCTCGGCTACGGCCTGACATTCTTGGCGCCTACGAACTGGCTCGCGGGCACGCCCGTCGCACGCGTACCGCAGCCCACGCAGCGGTCAGTTGCCTGAAGGAGGTGCCCCGCCATGACTCTCGGTCACCTGCTCGTTCCGCTCGATGGGTCACCATTCAGCGAAGCTGTCCTGCCCATCGCGACGCGGCTGGCCCGTGCCGACGCCGCGCGGGTAACGATCGTCTGCGTTGCCGACCGTGCCGCTCGCGGACAAGTGACGACGGCGCTGGCGCTGGCGGCGAAGCCACTCCTCGAGGCCGGCCTCGACGTCGCAACCACCGTCCGCGGCGGCAAACCTGCCGAGGAGATTGTGCAGGTGGCTCATGAGTGCTCAGTCGATCTCATCCTCATGGCCACGCATGCACGCACCGGAGCCAGGCGCGGCCTGCTCGGCAGCGTTGCCGATGGCGTAATGCAGCGGTGTCGATTGCCGCTTCTACTGCTGCACCCCAACGACCATCCTCGGAGCAGCGAGTTACGCACGATCCTGGTGCCGGTGGACGGAACACCGGGTGGTGCCGTAGCGCTGGCGACCGCAACGCCGCTTGCCCGCGGCGGTGCAGCGAGGCTTGTGCTTGCTCGAGTCTCCACACCATTGCCCCTGTGGCTCTACGACACGACTCTTGGCCTGAACACTGGACCGCTGATCGATCCTATGTGGGACGAGGACGCCAGGCTCGCCGCTGAAGCCTATGCGACTGGTATCGCGGCTAGGCTGTGTCACGCCGGATTCGTCGCCGAAGGGCGCGGACTGAGCGGTGAGCCCGGCCCTGCGCTCGTGCACCTGGCGAACGAAGTGGATGCCGACCTCATCATTATGAGCACGTCGGCACTGACGGGCGTAATCCGAACCGTGCTAGGTAGCTTTGCCGGTGACGTGGTGCGCGCGTCGGGTCGACCAGTCCTGTTGGTGCGGCGGACGCACCCGCCAGTTGCGGAACCAATCCACGATACAGGCCTCGAGGAGGGAGCAAGAGCATGAACCCGAAGACTGTACGAAGCGTACTCGCGATCCTACTGGTGGCGCTCGCGTTCTTGAACATCGCTGAGGGCGTGCAGGCACAGCGAGCTCTGGTGCTAGCGATCGTTGCCGGTGCGAGCTGCCTGATTGCGGCGGCCATGTTACTCACGCGTTGGCCGGAAAGAGTATTTGTCACCACGGTGGCGGGGCTGTTAACGGTTGCGTTAGAGCTCGCGCGCATCGCTGTGGTCGACCAGTTCTCGACGGGCTTCGTGCTCATCGGGCTGGCGGTAATTGCCTTTTCGGAATATCTGTGGCTGGCTGAGGCTCAGCAACGCCGACTTCCATCGATGAAGCATGAGCTGATACGCGCTGGATTGCTCGCCCTCGAGGCCTTCATTGCGGTGGGTGCTATCGCGGGCGGCACTGCTCTCCTGCGGGGCGCGTTCGCTCAGTACGTGTCAGTCGATTGGCTGGCTGGTACGCCTTTCAGTGACTACACGTTCCCTGGCCTGGTGCTCGTACTGGTTGTCGGCGGTACATCGCTCTTTGCCGCGACGACTGTGTTCATCCATCGCGAGTGGGCGCTTTTCGTCTCAATGCTGACTGGCGCGGTTATGGCCGGGTTCCTCGTCGTCGAGGCACTCAGCCTGGACAGCAAAGTAGGCAGCGATGTGTTGCCCGTGGTACTGGGCATGCAGCTCCTGTACTACGTGCCCGGAGTGCTGATCTTCGCGCTGGCAGGGTTTCTCTGGACAAGCGAATACCGGAGTCAGGGCCTGCCTCGCACACCAGGTTTGCCAGCAGGCATCACGGTTGAACATCCCGCGGCAACGTTGCCATGAGCCAGTTGCGCGCGCGAAAGGGAGGTTGTGTCATGCGAATCGTCGGCCGCCGCATGCTGTCCACAATTGTGTTTGTTGTCTCGCTGGTGTTCTTCATCCGCGTTGTGCTTGGCGTGCGGCTCGTGCCGCCGAGTAGTCCGCTGCGGCGCTTCAACAAGCATATTCTCAACCCGGTCGCGCTCTGGGTAGCTGCGCACCGGAAGGTGTATTACGGAGTGCTTCATCACACGGGCCGGCGCTCAGGCACCTCGTACACCACTCCCGTGGTGGCCAAGGTCACGAGCCGCGGCATCATCATTCCACTGCCCTACGGCGAGGGTTCGGATTGGTGCCGCAACGTATTAGCCGCGGGCGTATGTAGTCTAACAATGAATGGTGCGGAGTATGCCCTGCACTCCCCGGAAGTGGTGCCGGCAAGCATTGCCGAACCGCTACTGCCATTGGCCAATGTGCAAGTCTGGCGACGTGTAGGGATTCAGTCCTACCTGCTCCTGCAGGTGCGGTCGCGCGCTGAGACACCTGCGATCGAACTGGCTCCCAAGTCACTCGCTGCCTGACGAGCTCAGCCGCCTCAAGTGCGGTAGAGGATGCAACCGTTCGCAAGCCTGGCGTCTTCGTTCGGCAGGCTCGCCACTGTTGCAGGGCTGCACCTGTACATCATGGGGAAGCTCCTCGGAGTACGGGGAGCCTCCGCCGGCCGTGGGGCCTCCGCACAGGTCGTTCCCAAGTAAATGCCAGGCGCCCCAGAGTACGCCCCCGATAAGCCCGGTCGTCAGCAGACCATAACGGACCCTCAGCTTGGGCAGGGCGAAGCCGATCCAGCCGAGCTCTTCGAAGAACCCCACCATCAGGGCGGATGCAAGCCCGGTCATTACGAACGCTGCCTTGTTCTCCGTGGTGAGAATGCCCGGGAGAAAACGGACGAGGTGAGCGAAAGCGACAGGCTTACTTCTCCTTCGGCCACTGCTCATGCCCAGCGGGAACACCGAGGGGGTCGCGACGATGAGGCCGCCGGCGAGGCCGAGCAAGAGCCCGAGCGGCCGGCGCTGGATCGGGCCGGTTCGCACGGACTCGACGGGGATGTCGCCGAGCCGCGGCCGGTGCGAGATAGTTGCAAATCTGGACGACGCTGTTGTCATGCGACCCTCGCGCGCGTGCCGTACCTGAGTCCGTCGACCACAGCCTGGATCGTGTTCACGATTGCGGCGATTAGAATCGCGAACATGACGAGCACCAACGTCAGATTGGCTCCGTCGTACCACCAGGGTTCATCGAACTGGAACGGGAATACGCGGTAAATCGTGTAAACCGACAGCAGCGCCAGCAGGTCGAGCACGGTTTCGCTGAGGTGGCGGAACCAGCCGGCGTTGTAGGCCATGAAGATCGCATTGGCGACGATCGTGGCGCCAAGCGACAGATCGATCGCCCACCTCGCGTCATTGAAGGCGGGCGTCAGAATCGGAACGCCCCACGCCAGCAAGTTGTGAGCGACGTACAGCAGGACTGCATTCACGACGATCGAAATGCCATAGCCGGTGACGCGGAGGCCGTCGTTAGCCCCGTGTCCACGATCGGCGGGCAATGGGGCGGCTTGCTGCAGTGGAAAACTCATAGTGATTACCTCCTCCCGGGAAACAAGCCCGCGGACAGGTTGCGAGCTGGCCGCGGGCAGCTGCCCGTTAACCCGTCTGCGTCAGGCGCTCGCGACGGCGATAGCCGCCGATCAGCACGTCCTGCCTGGTAGCGACACCCTCCAACTCGGCTCGGGTGGCAGTGGTACCCGAGCCGGCGACAGTAACGACGGTTCGCGCTGGCGGAGTAACGGTGGTACACGCCGCGACATTTCGGCCAGTGCCACGACGAAGACTAAGACGCGTCGCATCGACTCCTCGCTCCAGCCTCAGCCGATCGCGTCGCGCACACTGTGGCGCTCCGGACTGATGAGCAGGGCGGTGATCAACCCGCCAATCGTGGAAAGCAGCAGATTCAGAATGCCGATGCCGAACCCCACCAGCCCGCCGAGGACCGCTGCCAGGCCTGGGATCCACTCGTAAGGCACGCGTGCTTCTGCATGCGGCTCACTGTTGCGGATGAGCTCCTGGATGGCCGGTATATTGCCAAGCACCGTGCCCAGGAACAGAAAGGCAACCATGCTGGCCAGTAGGGCGCCAGCGCCGGCGATCGCCGCCAGTGCCGTCGCCTGCGTGACCGTGTGGCCGGGCGTTTGCAACGGCCACCACGCGGCTGCAACACCGATCACCAGCGCGACACCAGGCGCGAGAATCTCCGCTCCGATGACCGGTACGAATGTGGCGCCCAGCACGACTGCGAAGGCGCCGAGGAACCAGAACCACTTTGTCATGGCGACTCTCCTTTCGCTGCACCCGTTGTGTTACACCGAACGTTGCGAGTCAGGTTGGCAACCGTAACGGTCAGGTTCGTGTCACGGGCCCGTGGCTCCCGCTTGGTTTGACGAACTGGTCACCGGTGTCTACGGAGGCATCTATCTCGGGTTCACGCGCTGGATGCGCGCGGACCTCCTCGCGTGGTGGGGGCTATGCGCCGGTTACGGCTTGGCACCTGTACTTCGCATCTTTTGGGCTGGGGCTATGGCTTAGTTGGCTGCGTAACCGTCGCGGTCGACTGCTGGCACCAGGCTCGCCCATGGTTTCGTCGGGTAACTTGCGTGCTTCTGATGACCAATCCGACGTCCAGGAGGAATCCGTGAGAGCGCAGTCGGTCGAGCGCCGCAGGTCAAACATGACGCATGTGCGAGCCAACATGCGTAAACCACACGTCCGGCAATGAGAACTACGCTGGCCAGGTTAAACAGTCGGTGAACGCATTTTGGCTGCCGGTCACCCCTGCGTACGCCGACTAGTAGCAACCTTGTGCAACCTGCCCAGCTACCTGGAGGCACCAGTCTGTGTGGCATCCCATGCAAAGCGCCGCGACAGCCGAGTCACTGAGTGCGTATTGGGCGCAGCCGCTCGAGCAGGTCCTGAAAACGCTGGGCGCGACACCGGCCGGGCTGTCAACCTCCGAAGCGCATGCGCGTTGGCGCCGAGCCAAGGGCGAGCAGCCGCATGATGAGCGCACGAAGCTGGTCTTGCTGCTGCGCCAGTTCGCGTCGCCAATCACGTTGATTCTGGTCGTCGCGACCATCATCGCCGCGGCACTCGGCGAAGCTGTCGACGCCGCCATCATCCTCGTCATCATCATGCTGAGTGGGCTGCTCAGCTTCTGGCAGGAGTACGGCGCATCGCGTGCCGTCGAGGAGTTGCTCGCAACTGTGCGACTGACGGCGGAGGTCCTACGTGATGGCCAACGTGCGTTCGTGCCCGCCAATGAAGTCGTACCGGGCGATGTCGTGCTCGTCGATACGGGCGATTTGGTGCAGGCCGACTGCCTGCTGCTGGAATCAGCGGAGTTGTCGGTGAATGAGTCGGTGCTTACGGGCGAGAGTTTCCCGCTAGACAAAGCAGCGGGCGGCGCCACGGTCGATGCTCCGCTCAACGCGCGGACGAACTGCTTGTTTCGTGGCACACACGTGGTGCGCGGCACTGGCACTGCCGTGGTGGTCAAAACGGGTGGCGAAACCAAGTTCGGCCAGATAGCGCGACAACTGGAGGAACGACAGCCGCCAACACGATTTGAACTCGGGCTCACAGCCTTCGGCGGACTACTGCTGCGCGTCATGGTCGTGCTCGTGGGGTTGATCTTCGCCGCGAACGTCCTGCTCGCACGCCCGTTGATTGACTCACTGCTGTTTTCGGTAGCGCTTGCGGTCGGATTGACTCCGCAGCTCTTGCCAGCAATCGTCAGCATCAGCCTGTCGTTGGGCGCGCGACAGATGGCGCGTGCCAAGGTCATTGTCAAACGCCTGAGTGCGATCGAGGACTTCGGCGGCATGAACGTTCTGTGCACGGACAAGACGGGCACGCTGACGCAGGGAACTGTGCGACTAGCTTCCGCGCTGGATATTTCGGGACGGCCGAGCCCGAGTGTGCTGCGGGCGGCGTACCTTAATAGTCTTTTTCACACAGGCTTCGGCAATCCGATTGACGAGGCCATCCTCCACACCCGACACATCGACACGGCCGGAACACAGCGGTTCGACGAGCTGCCGTACGACTTTCAGCGGCGGCGGCTCAGCGTGCTGGTCGCTAGCGGCGGCGAGCCTGTGCTGATCACAAAGGGGGCCGTCGACAGCGTTGCCGCCGTATGTGACACGGCCGAGACCACGGACGGCGGCGCTGTGCCGCTGGAGGAATCGCGCGAGCTCATCCAGCAGCACTTCGAAGCACTGAGCCAGCAGGGCTATCGCGTCCTGGGCGTGGCGCGCAAGGCGATGCCTGGCAGAACGACGCTGAACCTGGACGACGAATGTGCCATGAGCTTTAACGGCTTCGTCACTTTCCGCGATCCACCGAAACGTGGCATCAAGCACACGCTGCGCGAGCTGCGGACCCTGGGTATCTCACTGCGCATGGTGACGGGCGACAACCGCCTGGCGGCCGTGCACGTGGCGCGGGCAGTGGGACTCGAAACGCAGCACGTCGTCACGGGCGCGGAGCTGAGCGATATTTCAGACGCCCAGCTCGCGCAGCTCGTGGCTGATGTAGCGGTGTTCGCCGAAGTGGATCCAGTGCAGAAGCTGCGCATCATCCGCGCTTTGCAGCGCGCCGGCCACGATGTTGGCTACCTTGGCGACGGCATCAACGATGCGCCGGCCTTGCACGCAGCGGACGTGGGTATCTCCGTCGATAGCGCGGTCGACGTGGCCAAGGATGCTGCCAGCATTGTGCTGCTCGAGAAGAACCTGGAGGTGCTGCTCGAGGGTGTCCGACTCGGTCGGCGTACCTTCGCCAACACACTCAAGTACATATTCGTCACGACCAGCGCGAACTTCGGCAACATGGCCAGCATGGCAGCCGTCAGTGTGATGCTGCCGTTCCTGCCACTGCTGCCGCTGCAGATACTGCTGATCAATTTCCTAACGCACCGATCGCGTGGACCCTGAGCAACTCCGCCGGCCCGGAGTCTGGGATCTCCGCGCCATCCGCAACTTTATGATCGTGTTTGGGTTGGTCAGCAGCGCGTTCGATTTCCTCACCTTCGGCGTGTTGCGACTGGGCTTCGCCGCCGGCGAGGGCCTCTTCCGAAGCGCCTGGTTGATCGAGTCGGTGGCCACGGAGCTGGCGGTGATGCTGGTGCTCCGTTCACATCGGCCATTCTTCCGCAGCCGGCCGGGTGGTGCGCTGCTGTGGAGCTCCGTGGCGGTGGCAGTCATCGCGGTCGCAATCCCATATACCGCCGCTGCCGAACCTCTGGGATTGGTGCCGCTGCCCGCGGCCGTGCTGATGGTGCTGGCCGCGATCACCGCCGGCTATGTCGCGGCGACCGAGGTTGCCAAGGCCATCTTCCACTCGGGCTGGCCACACGCCCGTGAAGGGCAGCTAACCCGCGCTCATCAGCCGGCGGCGTAACCCTTCGTTCACCTGGGTTTACGTGGTCTGCAACCTCCACCACCAAGAATTTGCCTATGCGGTCGGACAGCAGCCACATGCCAACTGCCGCTCGATGTATCGCCCGCGGGTGAGACCAAGATTCCCATCGCGATTGACTACGCGCGCCCGCTTGGCGCAACCGTCGTGCTGCTGCATGTGCTTACCCGCCGAGCGCTCGATCCGGCGGAGGTCTTGCCGGCGGAGGCGTCGGCGCGAACGTACCTCGATACGATCGCCGCTCAGATCGAGGCTGCCGGAGTGCCCGCGGCCACCGTGTTGCGACGCGGCTCACCCAGCGCCATGATCCTCAGCGAGGCGGCGTTGCTTCAGGCACGGCTGATCGTGCTCAGCAGCAACACGCGACCGCTGTTGGCGAGTGTCATGCACCACTGTGTCGCCGATCAGGTCGCGCGTGGTGCAGCGTGTCCCGTGCTGCTGGTCCGTCCAAAACCGGCCGCGGTCGGCGCCGATCAGCTGCGTT
>WNFZ01019291.1_pt1 | contig 11843 bp, 12 predicted proteins | sample 5400081 | NCBI WGS metagenome assembly WNFZ01 (sample SAMN13153365, study PRJNA577476) | soil metagenome | isolation source: 80 cm soil or saprolite under grassland replicate 1 | place: USA:California | collected 2016-06-15
GGATGGATTGCAATGGTCCAGTTTATTGGAGATCTATTTCAGCTTGGGTTCGTAACCGCTTTCCGAAGAATAGATCTTCATCATCTGTTCTAGTTCCTGCATGAACCCTCCACTCATGTGCCATTTGGAATCGCGTTTTTCTATGAACCCTGCTCCAACGAGTCCATGAATCATGTTGTAGAATTGGCCGACACTCATTCCCCGTTTGGAGATCCAGTCTTTCCATGCCTGGATTGGTAGACCACTAGGTTCCGCTTTCTTGACTTCCCTCCAGAAGTTGTGAGCTTCCCCAGCAAGAAAGTCGCTCTTCCAGAATACCCGACGGAAGAGTTCCTCCGGAGTACTAGGCAGGTTCCCAGCTTTGAACAAGATGGTGGTTTTTTGCTTGGCTGGTCTTCGAACGGCTCTTCGGGGCAAGTGTTTCGCGTCCGACAACCGGCAATTTCACCTCTCGTTTAATCCTTATGGTTACTGAAGAATCTGTAAGCTGAGAGAAAAAGATGGATTGTTGGCTGAGAGATTTCTAACGTAAATTCTTCGGTGAACCACGCCTTACTTGTCCTCCTATATCCTTACGTAACTTCCTGAGATCAGCGAACCTTTTAATTCTTCCCAGTTTGCGGTCATCTTTTTCGGAGAGTTCTTCCGAGCTAGGGAGAGGCCCTTTGCGTGGCTAGGACTCATCTAGGAGCTGTTTCTTCTCTTCGAGGGAGAGTTCTTCAACATACACGGCCGTTGCCCTCAAGTCTTTATGTCCCATGAGACTCTGAACTTTCCAAGGGTCCCTACCGGTCTTTCTAGCCCAGAAAGTCCCGAAATAGGCACGTTGACGGTGATTGTGGAGACGATCCCAATTAGGTACACCGGCGAGTCTTGCATACTTTCGCAGGATGTTTGTTCCATGTTGTTCCGAGAGAGTGATGATCCTCTCACCCTTCCGAGCCTTCGAGGCTAGCTTCTGAGCAAGTCTAAGCCACTTCTTCCCAGGATAATCGGGCTCTGTTTTTCCCCCTTTGAAGTGAATCATTATTGTCTCTTTACCTACGTCCTCTTTCCGTATCCCCGGAAGATCCACAATGCACACAACCTTCTCCCCCGTCCTGTTCCTTGTGTAGGTTACCTTGTTATGACAACCTACTATGCTCCCGATACGCCATCCACGCTCGAGCTGAAGCCCTAAGAGAAGATGATCTCGAGGAACTGCCTGAGCCAACTCGATAATACGATTCTTTTGAGCATCAGATATTCGTGTCTCGCCCCGTCCGTCTCTACTTATTCGCATGTGAGAACTCGCCAGCAACGGTCTCTCTTTCCGTTATTTCCCCAATCTGCCCCCCCAAATTCCTGAATTTTCCGGATTGTTTCAAGAAGACTCAACGTTTTCGCGCCGTGTCCGAGTATGGATTCAGGTGAAATAAGGCTTGCTAAAACTGCACTTTTAGCAAATACTCGTGCGCATTAGTGGTAGTGAGCAAATGGAATTCAAGCTCGCAATCCTTCCTTCCGCTACGAAACCCCATGGTCTGGAGCCTAAACCTGTGCGATCCTTCTCTGGCCCACTTGTTCTCGGCTTAGTCCAATTTTTTGGAGGATTGATAAACCTCCAAAATTTTGGCCTGCATTTGCTCTGGAGGCAAGCCCATAGGGGGAAGTGATGGCGGAATTCCCAGACTCTTTGACAATAGAATCGCCTCAGCAATCGCAATGCTCAACACCGCCTGGATTATCGCGACAGGGGGTGGCCTGTTCTGTTTGTGCTCAGCTATGATCTTAGAAATCTCTTCTTTCGCCGAACACCTGGCCCCGACCTTTGACGCTGAGTTGTGCGATCGATGGATTATAATTCACCGTGAAAACAAAGGGAGCATCGGCAGTGGACTCGTTCTTCAAGTCCAATCCGACAATATTGATATTAACGGCAATCTGGACCTGAGGCGGTAATTGTGATTCATAGCCCCAGAAACGTTCGCCAGTCAGGTTTGTGATCTGTACGGTCGCCCTTAGCATCCGGCTTGCAGCACAGGGCAGATGGCGCTTCGCGGATATTATGGCTTCTGCCGAATATCTCCGCTTTCAAACGACCGTTGAATGCTCTTCTGTGCCCTCTGGACGATCAGCTTGCGCCCATCAACCCGGATGGCAAGTAGATCTCCCTCTTTGAATGGAAAGCTAGAATCATCGGTCAGCTTCGTAGGTAGATAAATTCGAGGGGACCTGTATTGAGTACCCTCAGATCGAGCTGGCTTCTTTGCGACGGCGAATCTAGTTAGGATTTTCTTAACCAATTTGCTACGCCTTGACGAGTCGAATAGTTGACGTATTTACATTATGAAGGGTTTTTAGGTATTGTGGCGAGATTCAGGGCTCGAGGGGAAATACGTTGGATCAGCTTGTCCAGTTTTGGGAACTCGCTGCAAGACTAAAAGCCGAGCCGCGCAGGGGCTGGCTCAAGCAGCTTCGTCTCCAACGAAATGAGTCGGTCGCCGATCACTCATTTGCACTGTCGTTGCTCTGTTTATTCGAAGGTGAGAGACGAGGCTACAACGTAGAAAGACTGCTAAAGCTTGCATTATTGCATGACTTGGAAGAGGCGATTACGGGAGATCTCACCCCTCAGGATAAGGAGTCGAGGGGGGAAAATGTCGTTAAGACTCAGAAAATCTCCGCCCGAGAACAACTGCTTTCCTATTTTCCACAGGAGAATCAGCGAGCTTACCGGGACCTGTGGTCGGAGCTGGAGAACGAAAAGAGTAAGGAAGCCCAGCTAGTTCACGAACTCGATAAGCTGGAGATGGCACTTCAGGCGAACGAATATGCTAGGGGAGGCATCGAAGCGACGAAACTGAAGGAATTCTACGAGTCTTCTATGGCAGTAATCAAAGATCCCAAGCTAAAGCGTCTCCTAGACGAAACGAAATTTCCTCTGGGAGCTGAGATCGGTTCCATACGGATCGACGCTGGCCATGGATAATGGCTCCAGTTTATTCTACAATGGTTCGACTAGATTTGAGTAACGACCGCGACGCGCGCTTGAGCCGCCTTTGTTAGATACTCTTTCGGAAACAAAGTCTTGAAGTCTCTCGCTAGAATCGACATGTATTCCCCGATTTCGTCTTCACTCATGAATTGGAACATGTAGCCTCCATTGTAGGGAGAGGCTTCTCCCTCACGCTTCATGAACTCAATGTGCATTAGGGGGTCGCCCCTCTTGATTGTTATTGGCTGTCGCTCGTTGCTGAGGTTAACCAGCTCGAGGGCGAGACGACCTATGAATCCGCTGTGGACCTTTGCGGCGTTCAGAAACGAAAGCCCCATTCTACCGTACTTACTCTTGGCAGTGAGATGCGCAACAAATTCCGGAGGAGTAAACACAACCTCGTTTGAGACAAGGTTCTGGTGTTCCAGATAATGAAGAGTTCTCTCCTCCTTTACCGTGAGAACATAACCATCTCCGTCAAGCAGCCCGTAGTCAAATGGATGAATGCACTTGTGAGCCTTTATCAGGCTAACCAGTTGGTTCTTGCCAATCACGCACATAGCAAATCGCTTGTTCGAGGGTCGAATTTGATAGTTTCGGTGTGGTTGTCACACGACAGATGTCTGGACGACTTGGATCGACAAGACAGCTGGATTCGCTAAGACAAGGGACTCATCGAAACTTAACAGCAGTAGAACGTCTCCATAGCCGTTCGGAGGGATGGGTAGCGTGAAGTTAGCATTCAATGTCGGGGTATTTGATAGCGAAACGCGAGAGGACCCTACAAGCGCGGTCGAATTCGTCATGACCAATCGAATTGCATCATATCTGCCCGAGGTTATCTGGGCAGAGGCCACGATCTGTGGTAAAAACTGAGAGGCGATAGGGATGAGATCGATGGTTGGGGTCGTCTCAGTAACGTTGAGCCATCCAGCATCGAATCCAAAACCGTAAGTGTGGAGTTGCAAGTTCGCGAACTTGACGTAGAGATGGTCAATGACACCTTGGGTAGTCAATCCATAAATGTGGAGCTTGATGGTGCCCTGAGTTATCGAGGGCGCCAAGGCAATGACCAGCACGACGACGAGTACCGCGACGAAGATCACTCGCCGCCATCCGGGATAGAGATACATTGGTATTATGGCGCTTGGGAGCAAACACTGCTATTTAACAACCGACAAGCTTTGTGGTTCAGGCCACGCTTCGGTTGGACGCCGGTCCCCGGGCTGTGAAGAAGAGGTTCATCAGCAGGTTCTCATAGAACAAATTTGTATCAGCAAAGAAGCTCGACAATAAAACCTTCAGCTGAGGCTTTGAGAAATTATTGTGAAACGGCTCAGATTGGGGATGGGTCACACTTAGAACGTTTCGGAACCTCCACAATGGATTGCTGCTTGGAACTGAACCTATGAAAGTACCATCAGCTCTCATTACTCTTGCAATTTCCCCGAGAGCCCGAGCGGGACGATACAGATGCTCGACCACTTCTGTGCAGACTACAAAATCCGCCAGACCATTTCGGAGCGGCAAGTGCTCGACGTCGCACTGTACAAAGTCGCGTCCGAAATTCGTCTCTTTGCCCGGTCAAGGTTCCATCGATTGATATCAATGCCAATGATTCGCGAAGACCGAATGTACCTGGTAATCAAACCGGTTCCGCAGCCGATATCCAGCGCGAAATGTGATTTGCCAGTCCTTCGTATCAACCTCTTGGCAACGGTGGATCTTCCCCAATGGAAGATCCTCTCTAGAGCCCTAGGGTCGGTTACCCAATCGTAGAACTCACCCACGACATAATAGCGCTTTACGCTTCGAGCGTCGTCATGTGGGGGCGAGTCCATATCAGCAATCCCCATCAGTCAATTGAATCATCGCAGTCTCGTGACGTGTTCGACCAAATACAACGTTCCCGGCAAGAGAAGCAGGATAACATAGCTCGCCCCTAAGGGCGTTAAATTTGCCTAAAGTAAATAGAGCTTGACTCTGGCTTGGAGCCGTTATTTGAATACCTAGTCTTGCTTCGGAAAGGAGACGTCAAAGACAAAAGGAACCTCGCCTTCGTGCCCGGTTCTTCGAAGAGACAAAACGAGCTTGCCGCGTCAGACCCCAATAACGGTTCTCGCCCTGGGCGGGAACGCTATTCTTCAACGCAAGCAACAGGGGACCTTCGACGAACAATATGAGAACGTGAGATCCACAGCGACTCAAATAGCGACGCTCGTAGATCAAGGTCTTAGAATTGTCATCGTCCATGGAAACGGCCCACAGATAGGTGCAACTGTCATAAGGCATGAGATGGGTCGGACGAAAGTACCTCCCCTGCCCCTACACGCTTGCGGAGCAGAAACCCAAGGATTTCTCGGCTACATCATTCAACAATCTCTTCAAGACGAATTATCCAAGCGTCAAACGAGCAAGGCAGTTGCAACGGTTGTCACACAGGTCCTAGTGGACAGGAACGACCCTGCATTCGAGCACCCGTCAAAGCCTATTGGGCCATTCTACACAAAGGCGCAGCGAGATGCCTTGCTGAGAGAGAGAAGCGACCTTGTTATTGAAGAGGACTCAGGCAGGGGATACAGAAGGCTCGTTCCATCACCGGAGCCTAAGGCCGTCATAGAGGATGAAGCAATCCGGGTTCTTGTCGACGACGAGTCCGTGGTAATTGCATGCGGAGGCGGAGGAATACCGGTCATAAGACAGGGTAACCGGCTGCAGGGTATAGAGGCGGTGATAGACAAGGACCTTGCGGCTGAAAGATTGGCTACATCGATTCATGCGGAAAACCTAGTTATTCTGACCGATGTTGAAGGGGTCTACGTTAATTATGGTAAACAAGACCAACAACTATTGTCAAAGATTAACCGAGATGAACTTGAAAGGTACGCGAAGAAGGGGTCTTTCTCCGCCGGGAGCATGGGCCCGAAAGTGGAAGCCGCAATCAGGTTCCTCCGGAACGGCGGAAAGAGATCGGTCATAGCTAACCTCGGAGACCTTGGAAGAGCAATCAAAGGCTCTGCCGGAACACAAGTAACAAATTAAGAATATCAAGCCATCATTACCAACCAGGCTGCTTTCACATCTTGTTCTATTCGCGGATAGTCGAGACGTACGCTAAGATCGAGGCGACCACAAAACGACTGGAGATCACTCGCCTTCTCGTCGAACTCATAGACGCTACTCCACACTCGATTATAGATAAGGTGGTTTATCTTACTCAGGGAAAGCTATACCCAGATTTTTTCGGAATTGAGCTAGGAGTAGCAGAGAAGCTCCTGTTCCGTGCCCTTGCGAGAGTAACCGGACAAGCCGAATCAAAGGTTGCAACTCTTTACAAAAAACTGGGCGACCTGGGAACAATTGCGGAGCAACTCTTCAAAGACAAAACCCAGGTCTCCTTTCAGAGAGAGGCCCTCTCCGTGGAGGAAATCTACAACGTCTTCAACACCATAGCACATGAGAAAGGCCAGGGCTCCATCGACTCCAAGCTTAGACATTTGACAAGCCTCTTGGGGAAAGCTTCCCCGACTGAGGCGAAATACATCACTCGAATGGCTCTTGGCCGGCTCCGACTTGGAGTGGCCGACATGACCATCCTTGACGCTCTCGCGATTTCCCTCGGGCGTGCAAAAGAGTCAAGGCCCACTCTAGAGCGTGCCTACAACCGCACATCGGACCTCGGTTACGTCGCTAGAACTCTCGCAACTGGAGGAATGGAAGCAATTGAATCGCTCAAGGTTACGGTCGGTAGACCTATCCGGCCGATGCTCGCAGAACGACTCTCCGACTCGAAAGAGATCCTCGCTAAGATGAACGGCGAGTGTGCCGCCGAGTACAAGTACGACGGCCTAAGGATTCAAGCACATGTCTCCGCTAAGGAGATCACTCTCTTCTCCAGACGCCTTGAGAACATCACTGACCAATTTCCAGATGTGCAACAACTATTGAAGAATAACTTGGAGGGAACAGCGTTAATTCTTGAAGGCGAAGCAGTTCCGGTTGACCAATCTACAGGTGAACTTCTCCCATTCCAGCTGATCTCCCAACGCAGAGGCAGAAAATATGACATTGAAGGAACGATCAAGGACATACCGGTTGCTTTCTATCCCTTTGATCTTCTACACGCCGACGATATTGACTATACCGACCGTCCTTACCTTGAGAGACGCAAACGTCTTCGAAGGCTGATTCGGAAGAATGAAAGACTTGACCTAGCGAGACAGAAAATTTGCAATGACCCAGTGCAACTAGATGAATTCATGCAGGAGGCGGTTGCAGATGGTTGCGAAGGCTTAATGATCAAATCCATTGATCCCTCCTCGACGTACAAAGCAGGAGCAAGAGGATGGACATGGATCAAATACAAGCGGGAATATAAATCGGAAATGCAAGACAGCGTCGACCTAGCTGTTGTGGGAGCGTTCGCTGGCCGGGGACGCAGAGGAGGAGCATACGGCGCCCTGCTTCTTGCCGCTTATGACAAGAGCAACGATGTATTCAGAACTGTCTGCAAATGCGGGTCCGGGTTTACCGATAAAAACTTGGGTGAATTGCCAAAGCTTCTTGAGAAGTATAGAGTAGATCACGTCCACCCGAGAGTGGATTCCAAGATTGAGGCTGACGCATGGTTCGTTCCAGGACTCGTGCTCGAGATAGTTGGAGCCGAGATCACACTGAGCCCTATCCACACTTGTGGAATGAACAGTGTCAGGCCGGGAGCAGGACTGGCCGTGAGGTTCCCACGGTTTACTGGAAAATATCGCGAGGACAAATCAGCTGAAGACTGCACCACGTCGGACGAAATAGTGGAAATGTACCGCGCTCAGCTGAAGAAGGTCGCAGAGAGTCCTTCAGCAGAAGCAGCTTAGATCTTGAGATCTCAATATCGATTCCCCGACGGTATGCGTCCCGCAACGGTCCAAGAGAGATACGAATTCTACCATCAAGAGTTCAGGACAAATCTTGTGCGAGAATGGTTTCGAGGCTGGACAACACCAATAGTTTTCGCGGTAGTTATCGAGCGGCATACCAAGATCTTTCCGGTTGAATATCGAAGGGAGAGATCCCGAACAATTCTCATTGATGAATACGAAGGGTTGCGAGATCTCCGACGATATTGTATGGAATTCCGGCCCGAATCTGTATATTACGACAGGAACATATACAGAAATTGGAAACAAGCGAGACGTAACCAATACGGAATAGAAGATTTAGGAAAATCAATTGGCCAGCAATTGGCCTTCGATATCGATCCCGAGAATTTCGAGTGTCCAATACACGGGACGCTTGGGGAAAAACTCAGCAAACGCGCGGGCGGAACAATGAGACTCATCAGATTGCCCCACTCCCTCAACGGTCTAGTTAGTCGACTCGCAATACCGTTGGACCGGATCGAGTCCCGTTCTCTAGACCTCGTGTCTGATCCTCGCTGTATCCCCGGTTTCGTACGGACCCAAACGCGTTAGTGCTTTAGTGATTTCCGCGCGGATTTTTTCGCAGGTTTCTTTGCCTTTTTCTTCGCAACTTTCTTTGCTTTGGTCTCTTTTCCAGCATAGTAATAGTATGCTTTTCGTTTCTTTGCCGCAGTATCGGAACGTTTCACAGGCATATACAGCGATTTGCTAGGTGGTTGTCTTAACGTTTTGGACACGGGTTAGTTCTAGGCGGTGTCGAGCATGGAAATAATCCGTTTGTGGGTTCCTTCTATGCTGTCAACGCCCGTGTTTAGAAGCAGGCATTTGACGTGGAACTTGGAAATCATCCGCCGGAAGAACTGTTCTTGGCGAGCATGGTCCAATAGTAGCAGATAGGGGTTGTACCAGGGTTCGCCGGCGAGCTTCCCCCACATCTCTTTCGGACCTGCGCCGGGGCGTACCATATACTCTCCTTTTCTGAGGATCTTTATCGCCTCATCCGCGTCCAAGTGAACTTCTGGTGGACTCTTGTCGTCTCGTCGCAAGAGAACTAGGAGCTTGATTCTTGCTTGATCTGTAACTTTTCCCGGCCCAAACACTTTTTCTCGAGGGACAAGTGCTCTACTGTTTCCGAAAGCGTAGTAGCACCATTGCAGCCCTTCATCGAACACGCATTTGCCGCCTGTTAGCTTGCAACCAGTAGGGCCCTGGGTGAACTCGCAATTCTCCTTCTTCGTAGTGACGTTTTCGCATTTGCTATCGTCGAAGATCTTTCGAAGCCATGGTTTGCTCATCTGTGTCTCTGTTCTCATGTAGAGGCTCATCTCAGGCTGCCTTCCGATCAGGTGGCCGAACTGTTCTCCTTCGTTGTGGTCAATGTACACCCAGTCGTCCCCCACGATTCTCCCTCCTGGAAGCTCCATCAACTTGAACGCTTGAGTTGTCTTCCCTGTACCTGTTGGAGCAACAATTATGACGCCTCTCCCTGAAACGTCGACACAGGCCCCGTGTATGGAGTGAGTATTCCTGTTCTCCTCCATGATTGCTGCAGCCATGCCCAGGGCCCAGCTTTTGCACTGTCCGTAATATTCCGTGTTGAAGAAGATTGATTCGTGCAATTCCGGGCAGTAGTACGCGGCAGGCTCATGTCGTTCAACCCCATGGGCCGAATAGATCTTGGCGTCAGTGTGCGCGGAATCGGGGGCTTTCTTCCAGTTTAGCTTCCAAAAATCGTACTGATGCTTGCTGTTTCCGTAGAACTCGACCGTAACGCCGTTGAGGTTAGCCTTAGACCGTGGTGCGCGGGATTCTAAGAGCTTTTTCTCCGCAATCTCCTTGAGCGTTTCAAACTTCGCTCGTGGTACGTTCTTGTCGCTGTTGACTCGAGCCGTGGACGCTGTGGTATAGTTGTCCACCTTCACGTCTTATTGCTCCGAGTTGAGAGAGCAGCAATTGCCTCGAATATGACCTTTACACCTACCGCGGCTGTTTGTCCCGAATCTAGTTGTGGAGATACTTCGACCAGGTCAAACCCGACAGTATTCTTTTGCATCGACGCATCAACTAGTGTAAGAAGCTCGTCTGTTGAAATCCCATCCGGTTCAGGATTTCCGACACCGGGTGCGAAGGCCGGATCCAGCACGTCTATGTCCACTGTCACATAGCTCTGCGAAAACCCGGACAGGAATCCTCTGATTCTCTGAGCAGTCTTTGAAATCCCCGTTTCCCTCAAATCCTGTGGAGTAATCATCGTGACTCCTGATTTCCTTGCGAAGTCTAGCTCAGGCCTCGAGAAGGCGCGGATCCCGACCTCCATGATATGATTGGAGCCTAGCTTTTCGGAGACTCTTCGCATGAAAGTAGCATGAGATAGTCTTTCACCAAGGAATTCATCTCGCAAGTCAAGATGGGCGTCAAAGCTCAACAGGCCTGTGTCCTCCGGTAAGGCATCCGCGGCCGCTTTGGTTATGGAATGCTCCCCGCCAGCCATGATAGGAATCTTGTCTGAGTCTAACAGTTCAGAACATACAGACTTGACTCTACCGAGGGTCTCTACAAGATTCTCGACGATATCGACGTCTCCCCAGTCGTGAACCGCGACTTGCTCTAGATCCACCTTTGACCTAACGCTGTAGAGCTCCATGTTCGCCGAAACGTCTCGGAGGGTTCCGGGGGCAAATCTCGATCCGGCCTTGTAAGTGCTGGTCTTGTCGTAAGGGACACCGAAAAAGACGAAGCGTGACTTGTCAAAGGCCGATGATATGCCGGTGAATGGAACTCTAGTTGATAGGTAGAGTTTCGCTCTGCTCAATTCTGCTCGAGACTCTGCGGGAAGTCATTGTAAAGCTTATTGGGGAAGATGCTGACCCGGCGTCCGAACACAAACAATGCCTAAGCAAGACACCAAGCAGGAGCCGAGAGACAAGGCAATCTCCGGAGGAGTGATACGCCCAGTTGGTCTCTCCTTCTCCTCGTTCTTCTACGCCGCCTCGGGTCTGTACTACCTCATCTATCCCATCGTAATACAGGACACGACACTCTACCCGCTGTACATCATCGGAGGCTTGTCGATAGTTGGCTCCGTGGGAGTAATGAGGGTGACGAGATGGGGTCTATGGGTCGGCCTGGCTCTCTTTCCGCTTCAGATAGTAGCCCCTGCGTTCGCTCTAATGACCACCCTCCAATACCCAGGGGTAGCCTCAAGCAGCATCGCGCTAGCCTACATTGTATCGCTTGTGATCTTGATGTTCTTTGCATCCCTGACTTTCCTTCTCGTTCTAGACAAGAGAAGGAGCTTCAAGTAGCAGAGGGAGCTTCCCGAGGTATTTGTCCGGGAATCTTGCTCCTGCTAGAACTTGGTCTGATTTCCTTGGCTTTCGTTGCATAGCAACGTGGACACGAGACTAGGGGTCGACGTCCTCTTGACCTCGCCTGGACCGTCTGAAATCCACAAGCATTGCAACGGCGCTTCAGGAGCGTAAGATTGCCGAATTGAGGCAATGGAAGGGTAAAATTGCATCCAGTTTGCCATTTGCCGTAGCAACCGATGAATCTTTTGCCAGTCCCACGACTGCGAACGACAGCAAGTTTCAGCCCGCATTTTGGACATGGAGTGTCAAAGGTAACGTCCGCTGCTCTTTGTGTCACAACGACCTCTGAGAGCTGAGAACCGATCTCATCTTCGTTTTCTGCCAACGCGAGCATAATTGGTCGAAGATGGTCAAGCGCTTCCACTAGAACCATACGTCTAGACGCTGTTCCATTCTGGATGTCTTGCATCAAGTTCTCCAGATTCGCTGTGAAGGATGAGTTGATAATCAAGGGGCAATATGTCGAAAGAGTGTCAGTCACTTTGTCGGCGAGGTCGCTCGCCCTCATCCGCTCTTCTCTAATGTAGTCTCGCGCGTAGAGAAGGTCAATGATTCCTGCTCTCGTAGCCTTTGTACCGATGT
>WNFZ01005724.1_pt1 | contig 11842 bp, 10 predicted proteins | sample 5400081 | NCBI WGS metagenome assembly WNFZ01 (sample SAMN13153365, study PRJNA577476) | soil metagenome | isolation source: 80 cm soil or saprolite under grassland replicate 1 | place: USA:California | collected 2016-06-15
CTGAATGTCCGCTCAAAGGCTGACCAATGGGCTGGTGGGAGGCGACATCCCACAGGATGATGGTGTTATCACCACTGCCCGAAGCCAGCGTTTTGCCGTCCGGGCTGAAAGCCACGTTGCTAACCCAATCTGAATGTCCGCGTAGGAATTTTTCGAGTTGTGGATTGGTTTGAGCATTGTCCAGCAGGGCACTTTGCGCTTGAACTGAATCAAATAACCCACCTGTGTGTTTCCAAGCCTCGACACCCAGCAAGAGGGATAGAAGGAAATTCTTTTCGCGCAAAGACACCGATTGTGCTGCAAGTTCACCTACCCGGGAAACTTGAGCCTGCCTTACAGCTTCTTGCCTTTGTTTTACCGCCTCCTGCCTTTGAAAAAATGCAACCACCCCCAGCGCAATGGAAACAACCAATGCCACAGTTACCCCTGCCAGTGTTTGTCTTTGCCTCTTAGTCGCATCCTTACGGCTGGCAAGGATGTATTCACTTTGAAGTGATGTTGGTACTGGATTCTTGTTCGCAGCCCCAGCGATGAATTGTTCACCTTCGGTCAGGTCTTCACCGCGCAAAGCAAACGAAGCACTTCGATTCTTCTTCTCCCACTCCACCGCACGGACCTGGATGCGGGTGTGGGTCTTGATCCAATCCAGGTCGGTGTCTATGGCGGAGCAAAGCGTTTGGAAGGCTTTGTCAAAGTCATCGCTGTCGCGCATGTAGACCCAGTTGATCTTTGCCAATTCAGGTGGCACATCATTCGGGTCAACGGGCAGATATAAAATGGGGAAGAGTCGTTTGCCCATTGCCGCCGCATGGACCAGTTCCTTGCGGCACTCGTTGGATTTGATCCATTCGGGGCTGAGCACAAATAATACGGAATTGGTTTCTTGAATCCCCTGCTTGATCTCGGCGTCCCAATCCGAAGCAGCAGGAATGGAATCCCAATCTGCCCAGACTTCCCGGTTTACGGCTTTCAGTGCCTCATATAATTTTTGAGTGAAGACTTTGTCACGGCGGGAATATGAGATGAAGACATCGTTCATGGTTTCCTCCTTTGGCTTAAATGTGAAGGCTATGGCATCATGCTGTCAGTCGTTTTGCGAATGCAATACCGTTGTGGGAATAAGAAAATAAAACATCTATCCTATCTCTTTTTGCCCTACTTTACAGTGATTTATGTGTAATATTAAGGAATTGGCTTGAAAAGTCAATTTTAGGATTTATTTCACAACTCGTGCTTTCCAGGGTCCCGGGTAATCTTGTGGGATTAGCTCGATTGATCTAATGCCGCTCTAACGTCATAACTGAATGCAGATTTGTCCCGCGCGGTACAAATCTGGTATACGGGTATAAGTTCCGCCCCGCCTTGGTGCATACCACAAACTAGCTCTCCGCGCTTTTAAAGCCGGGGAGTTTTCTTTTGCCAGCAAGCACATATTGTTCGGGCAAACGTTCAAATAACTTTAACTCACCTTACGCAGCCAGGCGAAGGAGATAGCATCCGAAGGGTAGTGTAAGCAGCTTGAATGGCTTGCATATATAGTTTGGACTTGAGCGCAAAATGGTTGAGCTTGGTCGTACCTTTGAGCAATTCAAGCTTGATATAACCGCAGAGTGCTGCAAAGAAATGATTGGTCTGTGTGGTCACCGTTTGAGTTGGTGATTTTTCCAGAGAGACATTTTGTTTGAGCGATTTGTGATAGGGCTCCACGTTCCATCGTTTTTGATCGATTGTCGTGATGCCATCGCCAGAGAGTGTAGTATCGCTGGTCACTGGACATAAAATTCCTGTTGAGCCATCTTCGTTTGTGAAGACTTGTTTGACGAGCTGGAGTGCAAACTCACGCACGACCGCGCTTCAGTGCAGGCACTCCGCGAGCGTCAAACAACGGCTAGAAATAGGTTTTCCTTGTAACGTCGGCCGTGTCACACGCCAGCCTTTTCCAGGCGGTCCTTTTGCCAGCAGAGTATCATTTTCATGACCGCTCATTCGAACGGTCAAAACTCGTCGATGACAGTGACGTTACTTTTCGCAAATCTAAACGTCTTGAACAAAACACCAAAGACGCTTCGGTCGTCTCGCGCCCTGGATGCGCAACGCCAAAACCGCTGTCTTTATTATTAGACCTTCATCAAAGCGATACTGAAAGCACTCAAACGATTGACGTGCATGGGTTCCGCGAAATGTACATCTTTATCGTGCCATAAATATGGAGAGGCAATGCCTATTTTTTTGGCGGAAATAAATTTCATCGCTCTAACTCTATACACCGTTTATCTTTGTGGCATTCTGGCTGGTGTTTGGGTCCTCTGGCGATTCTCAGGCAGAAAGCGTACCTGGGGATTGATTTTGCTGATCGAGTCTGCTGGAGCCGCATCCTTGCTGACAATCATGAGCAGCAAATATTGGAATAAGGGTGGAACAGAAATCATCGCTATCGGAATCAAGCCGCTGATCTCAGCAGCGGCAAGCGTGCTTATCCCGTTAAGTTTAGGTGCTGTAATTGTTATCGGCGCGGCATCCTTCACAAGGAAATTGAATAAGAGCCGATGGGGGATCATTAGCCCTCTATTGCCGGTCTTGCTGGTACCCGCTATCTTTTCCATCAGTGCCATAGATCTCATTTCGCTCACGGAACAAAGCAAACCGAAATTGTCGGACCCGGAGCCTGAGCGCGTCATCCAAGTTGTAGAAGGCTTCACAATTACCGTTTTCAAACACCTTCCTGCTCAGAACCCTACCAGCATCATTTTCGGACCAGACAATAATCTCTATGTGGCTGACTATAACGGCGATATTTGGGCAATTTCGAGCAAGGATGGCACAAGCTGGCGGTACGCAAGTGGATTCCAGGTGCCCAAGGCGCTGGCGTGGTACAAGAACTCACTGTATGTAGCGTCCGATGGCAAGATCTCGGTCTTGCACGATGAAAACGGAGACAAACTCGCAGATGAGATCAAGGATATTATTACCGGCCTCCCCGCCCGGATCTTTCATTGGCATGCAAATAATGGCATCGTATTTGGTAATGATGGACGAATGTATTTTGCCGTTGGAGCAACTTCTGACAGTTCCCCGGAAACTCATCGGTATGCTGCCTCAATATTATCGGCTAAGCCGGATGGCAGCGATCTGCGCACTTATGCAGTTGGGGTACGAAATCCATATCGCTTGGCTTTCAACAGCGAAGGCGATCTTTTTGCAACAGAGAATGGTCCTAACGCTCTTAAGTTCACGCCGAGTGATGAGCTAAACCATATTATAGAAGGCGCCGATTATGGTTTTCCGAGGTATTTCGCACTTCCGCCGCCCAACAGCGGCACTCTGGCTCCCGTTGCTCTTTTCCCGCCTCATGCATCGGCAGATGGCCTGACCTTCTATCAGGGACATCAGTTTCCAGCAGCCTATTATGACAATGCCTTCGTGACACTCTTGCAGTTTGGGGAAATATATCGGATTGAGTTGACCAAAGATGCGAATGGAGAATATTTTGCTCGGCCCTCGATTTTTGTCTCCGGGCTTGATTCCCCAGTGGATATAGCAACTGGACCGGATGGAAGCCTTTATGTGATTAATTTCAACCCAGGCATCATCTACAAAATTGCCTACAAGGCTGGGGATTGATTACTTTCTTATTTTTATGCCCCTAAATACTCACATAATATTGGTGGGAAAACGCCCCAGGCTCGGGTTTGGTTTGATTCCTCCATGCACTATCATTAGCTTTTGATTTTTGCCTACCAATCTTAATTTGTACTATGACATCAAGACAAATTGTCAGGGATCCTAGGAAGTTGCATGACGGATACAGATTAGAAGATTTATGAATCTCTTGACTTTTTCATACTTCTAGGTAGAATGTTATCGTTCCCGTTATCGATAACGGGAACGATAACATTACGATATGCGTTCCAGAAATGTACGTGCTACTATTAAAGAAGTAGCTTCTGTGGCGGGGGTATCTACACAGACTGTTTCACGCGTTATTAATGAAAGACCCGATGTTTCCCCAGAGACTCGTAAACGAGTACAGGAAGTTATCCAAGCGCTAAGTTATCAGCCCAGCGCCCTAGCCCGCAGTTTAATCAGCCAGCGGAGCCACACCTTAGGAGTTGTTACGGCTGGGCTCAAACATATTGGTCCTTCTCGTACATTGAGTGAGATTACTTCTGCAGCGGAAGAAGTTGGGTATTCCATTCTGCTGAAAGAACTCCCGAGTTACGATACCAAAGAGATTAAGCCTATTTTTCAGGCACTGCTTTCTCGCCATGTCGATGGGATTATTTGGGCTGTCCCCGAAGTCGGTGAAAATAGAAATTGGGTTATCAATCACCCAGCCGATTTTGAGGTTCCTCTTGTGTATTTGACCATGGAAGCTCGCGGTGCTCTCTCTATTGTCTCAGTTGACAATTATCTCGGCGGTCGAATGGCAATGTCTCACTTGCTTGAACAAGGCTATCGAAAAATTGGACATGTATCTGGTCCACTAGATTGGTGGGAGGCACGTCAACGAATGGCTGCCTGGAAAGATACCCTACAGGAAGCCGGTTTGGAAGCCAATAACAATCAATATAGCGAAGGCAATTGGTCCTCAGCAAGCGGAGCGTTGGCCATTGAAAAGCTGTGTAATCAGTATGATAATATGGATGCAGTCTTTGTGGCAAACGACCAAATGGCATTGGGCGTCATGCAGGTTTTCGCGGAAAAAGGAATTCGCATCCCAAAAGATGTTGCGATTGTGGGATTCGATAATATTGCTGAATCAGCATTTTTCTCTCCTCCACTGACAACCATCCAACAGGATCAATACAACGTCGCGAGAATTGCCGTTGAGCAATTAACAAAGATTATTGAATCGGGCTGGCAGGAACTGAATCCTGTTCCTCCCAAATCTATTATTTTGCCACCATCACTGATTGTGCGACAAAGTTCATTACATCCTATGGAAGGAGGTGAAGTCTAGCAACATAAATTCGGCACGACGGGAGTGCGCAGTTATCATAGTGACTGGTGCTCTTCCCGGTGAGTGCAGACTGGACTTATCGCTATATGAGTCCGTTTTGTTCTTGCCAAATTAGCACGCTAACACAATATTCAACGCAATTGATCAAGGAGAAGAAATGTCCAAGACTTTAGTATATAAACTGCTAGCAGTTGTGATGCTTGCCAGCCTCATCCTGACGGCTTGCGGTGGCGCTGCGCCTGCTGCTACTGCAAAGAAATTGGTCGGTATTTCCATGCCTACCAAGACCTCCACCCGCTGGATTTCCGATGGCAACAGCATGGTCGCGTCCTTCCAAAAATTGGGCTATGACACCGACCTGCAATTTGCGAATAATGACATCCAGAACCAGCTGTCTCAGATTGAAAACATGGTTACCAAGGGCGCGAAAGTTCTCATCATCGCTGCCATTGATGGCTCCACCATGTCCGATGTGCTCCAGAAGGCTCACGATGCAGGCGTCCTCGTCATTTCCTATGACCGCCTCATCACCAAGACCCCCAACGTCGATTATTATGCGACCTTCGATAACTTTGGTGTGGGTGTCATTCAGGGAACCCAACTTCTCAATGGGCTCGGTTTGAAACCCGGCGAAAAAGCCCCTGCTGGTGTTGGTCCCTTCAACGTCGAACTGTTTGCCGGCTCTCCTGACGATACTAACGCCGGCTACTTCTTTAATGGCGCCATGTCTGTCATCCAGCCGTTCATTGACAGCGGCACGATCGTTATCCCCAGTGGGCAAACGAAATTCGAGCAAGTAGCCACTCTGCGCTGGGATGCTGCAACTGCTCAAGCTCGCATGGACAACATTCTGAGCGCGAACTACACCGATAAGCATGTCGATGGCGTTCTGTCTCCGTATGATGGTCTCAGCATTGGTATCCTCTCCTCCCTCAAGGGCGTTGGATATTGCACACCTCAACTGAAGTGCCCGGTCGTAACTGGTCAGGATGCAGAAGTTGCTTCCGTTAAGTCGATTATTGCTCATGAACAGACCTACACCGTGTTCAAGGACACCCGTCAGTTGGCTGCACAGACCGCCAAGATGGTGGATCAGGCTCTCAAGGGTCAGACCGTGGACGTCAATGACACCAAGACTTACAACAACGGTGTCAAAGTTGTACCTTCCTATCTGCTGACCCCGATTAGCATTGATATTAACAACTACCAGAAAGAATTGGTAGATAGTGGCTACATCAAGGCTGAAGATCTGAAGTAAAAGTTTTATAATAGGTGTGTGAGGCTGAATGTCTCACACACCTACTACTTAAATAGCAGTATCTTGCAGGAAAATCGCAGAATTTTTTTATTAAGGACGAGCAACCATGTCTGATGTCATTTTGGAGATGCGCAACATCACGAAGACATTCCCGGGTGTCAAGGCTCTCGATAACGTAAGCTTTAGTGTGAGCCAGGGCGAGATCCATGCGCTGGTCGGAGAAAACGGTGCAGGGAAATCGACTCTCATGAACGTGTTGAGCGGTGTTTATCCTTATGGTTCGTACACCGGGGAAATCTATTTTGAAGGCAAGGAATGTCGATTCCAGGATATTCACCACTCTGAAGAACTTGGTCTTGTTATTATTCATCAGGAACTTGCACTTATTCCTTTTCTTTCTATCGCTGAAAACATGTTTCTTGGCAACGAGCGTGCCAAAAATGGGGTGATCAATTGGAACGAAGCCATTTCCAAAACGAAAGAGCTATTGGATAGGGTGGGCTTGCACGAGTCACCAAACACCTTGATTACGAACATGGGAGTTGGCAAACAACAGCTGGTTGAGATCGCCAAGGCATTGGCGAAAAAAGTTAAGCTACTTATCTTGGATGAACCAACAGCCTCACTCAATGATAACGATAGCGCGAAACTGCTTGATTTATTGCTCCAATTCAAAGCGCATGGCATTTCTTCGATTTTGATCTCTCATAAGTTAAGTGAGGTTAAAAAGGTGGCTGATTCCATCACCATTCTTCGAGATGGCGCCACCATTGAAACTTTGGATTGCAAGAAAGATAATATTACCGAAGACCGCATCATTCGTGGCATGGTGGGTCGCGATATTAAACATCGTTTTCCGCCCCGAGAATCGAAAATCGGGGAGACTATTTTCGAAGTACGCGATTGGAACGTATATCATCCTCTCCATGAGGATCGCAAGGTTAGCACAAACGTAAATATTAACGTCCGTAACGGCGAAGTTGTTGGAATTGCCGGGTTAATGGGAGCGGGGCGAACGGAATTGGCGATGAGCATTTTTGGCCGTTCCTACGGTATCCGGATTAGCGGTACAGCCTATAAACATGGCAAGGAAATCGATATCAGCTCGGTCGAGAAAGCCATTTCCAACGGAGTCGCCTATGCAACGGAAGATCGCAAAGCCTATGGATTAGTGCTGATCCAGGAAATTAAAAACAACATCACACTGGCGAATCTGGATGAAATTTCAGATGGCGGTATTGTCAATGAGCCAAAGGAATTGACTGTCACCCGTGGATATCGGGATCAACTGAATATTAAGTGTTCCAGCATTCGTCAACATGCTGTTAACCTTTCCGGTGGTAATCAACAAAAAGTGGTCCTGAGTAAGTGGTTATTTGCGAACCCTGAAATTCTGATCCTGGATGAACCTACGCGCGGTATTGATGTCGGCGCGAAATATGAAATCTACACAATCATTAACCGATTGGCAAGTGAAGGAAAAGGGATCATCTTCATCTCATCCGAATTGCCAGAGATTTTAGGGGTTTGTGATCGCATTTACGTGATGCGCGACGGTAAAATTGTCGGTGAAATGCCAGCCCGTGAAGCATCGCAGGAAAAAGTAATGAAATACATTATGACGCAACAAGAGGTAGTGGAACAATGAGTACTCTGACAACTGACACAACAAGAGATAGCGGCGCAATGAAGACGCTGACAACCCTGTTCAGAAACAACATCCGCGAATATGGCATGTTGATCGCATTGATCGCAGTTATGGTATTCTTCCAGTTTCAGACGGGTGGCATACTATTCAAGCCAGTGAATATCACCAATCTGGTTTTACAGAATAGTTACGTCATCACTATGGCGTTGGGGATGTTGTTAATCATCGTATCAGGCTGGATTGACTTATCCGTGGGATCGGTTGTTGCTGTGATTGGCGCCCTCGCAGGTGTGCTGATCGTCCGATATCAGTTTAATTGGGTTTTGACTGTCGCCATTTGCCTGTTGGTCGGCGCGGCGATCGGTGCCTTTCAGGGCTATTGGGTTGCGTACTTAAAAATCCCAGCCTTCATTGTGACGCTGGCAGGCATGTTGATCTTTCGCGGTCTAACGTTTATCTTGCTTCAGGGTGAGTCGGTCGGACCCTTTCCAACTGGGTTCCAAAAAATAAGTTCCGGGTTTATTCCAGACATATTTCATTTTCCGGGTTTTCATCTTACGACCATCCTGATCGGGGTCTTACTTTCAGTTGTATTGATCGTTTTGGATCTGCGTGGCAGAAGAAATCAGCAAAAGTATGGCTTTGAAGTCATCCCATTCTATTTGTTTGTGGTCAAAAATATTTTGATCACAGGCGCGGTCATGGGACTGTGCTATTTGATGGCTTCCTATAAGGGCCTTCCGAATGTGCTCGTCCTGCTCTTTGTACTGATTACGGGTTATGCTTTCGTTACCACTCAATCGGTGGTGGGTCGTCGCATTTATGCCATGGGCGGCAATGAGAAAGCTGCTAAGCTCTCGGGTGTCAATACGCCGCGCCTGTTATTCTATACATTCGTTAATATGGGCATTCTCGCCGCCCTGGCAGGCATCATCGTGGCAGCTCGCCTGAATAGCTCCACGCCGAACGCCGGCGACGGTATGGAATTGGATGTCATTGCTGCATGTTTCATCGGTGGGGCTTCAGCTAGCGGCGGTATTGGTACAGTTATTGGTGCGGTGGTCGGTGCCTTTCTCATCGGCGTATTGAACAACGGTATGTCCATCATGGGCGTCGGGATTGATTGGCAGAAAGTGGTCAAAGGCCTGGTGCTGCTGGCTGCCGTATTCTTCGATGTTTATAACAAAAATAAGAGCGGACAGTAGCCAACCAATCTTTCGTAAAAGAAATCAACACGTAGAAACAATATTGGGAGACTCCAGTCACATGGAACTCCCAATATTGTTATCAGGAGAGTCCATGGACGACATACTGCAGCAACTACTTCAGGAAGAACAGGACCTTCAATTCACAAAGTTCAATGAAGATGCAGCCTGGAAACTCGGCTGTCAGTTGGTTGAAACAGCGCGCAGTAGAAATCTGTCTGTAACGGTGGATATTATGCGTGGTTCGCACCAACTTTTTCACGCCAGTCTGCATGGAACATCACCAGATAACGATGAGTGGGTGAAACGTAAAGTCCGCCTTGTGTATCGGTTTGGACACAGTTCCTTTTATATAGGACAGCTGTTGAAGAGCAAAGGGAAAAGCATCGAACAAGCCTACTTGGTATCGGAAAGCGAATACGCCCCTCACGGTGGCTGTTTCCCCATTATCCTGAAAGATACCGGCATTGTGGGCACGATCACAGTTTCCGGACTTCCTCAGGATGAGGATCACAAGTTGGTCGTTCAGGCGGTCAGAGATTATCTGGCACAGGAGAAATGATATGGCACTGAATCCCGTAATTGACATGTTGGGACGCAGAATCCGCCTGGCGGTGACCGGCGGCGGACCGGGTTCGTTTATTGGCGCGATGCATCGGCAGTCTGCCCGGCTCGACGATCGCTATGAGATTGTGACCGGTATTCTGTCCTCCGATCCCGATAAATCAAAACAAGCAGCGAAAGAATTGGGATTTGCTTCTGACCGCCTGTATGCAAATGTGACCGAAATGCTTAATGCAGAAGTTTCGCGCAAAGATGGCATTGATGCAGTTGCCATCATGACACCTAATGATAGTCATTATGACTATTCGGTTGCCGCACTCGAGCGTCGTATCGATGTCATCTGCGACAAACCTATGACCAACACGATCAAAGAAGCTGAATCCTTGCACAAAAAAGTTCAGGAAAAAGGGCTCGTTTTTTGCCTCACTCACAACTACACCGGTTACCCAATGGTCCGTCAGGCGAAGGCGATGGTGATGGATGGGCAATTAGGTACGATCCGCTTGATCCAGGTGGAATATGTGCAAGGCGGCAAAGCGGATGAAACAAAGGTTTTTTCACCCGAAGATTGGAAGTTTGACCCCGTGCGAGGCGGACCCTCGCGGGTCATGGGTGATATTGGAACACACGCTCATAATTTGACTCGATTTATTACCGGTTTGGAAGTAGATGAAGTTTCAGCTGAAATCGGGAACATCGTCCCGAACCGCCCTATTCACGACTATGCCGGGGCACTGCTCCGCTTCGATAACGGCGCTCGTGGAAATTTCTGGGTGACGCAAGCGGCGGCTGGCGTCGAGAACTGTCTGCGCATCCGCGTGAGTGGTAGCAAAGGCACGCTCGAATGGATGCAGGAATTCCCACAGGCTTTGACCTTTAAGCCTTTACAAGGTCCATCACAAAATAGGACTCCTAACGGACCGGGCACTTTGCCCTTATCCGCTCGCAGCACGCGGCTCTTGGCTGGCCATCCCGAAGGATTCCCAGATGCGTTTGCGAACATCTACTCCGATGCGGCAGAAGCCATCGCGGCGCGCAGGTCGGGGAACCAAGCGGACCCGCTGGCAATGTATTTCCCGAATTCTTGGGACGGCTTGCTCGGCGTGCGTTTTGTAGATGCCGTCATTAAGTCTAGTAATTCGAATGGGCAGTGGACGAAATGCTGATGGACGATAGACCATAGACGATGGACAATGGTCCGTGGTCAATGGTCCGTGGTCAGAATAAGAAAGTAGGCAACCATGTCGGACATCATCTTAGTCACCGGCGCGACGGGCAAAGTGGGGCGTGCATTTATCAATCGCCTGCTGGCAGATTCCAATTTCGATTCATTTGCTATAAGAGCACTATGTCATAACCGCGAGCTCGAACCACAGAGACGCGTTCAAAACATTCATGGCTCTATCGAACACCGTGATGTTGTCGAGAAAGCCATGGATAGCGTGACACATGTGCTTCATCTGGCAACTGTCAAAGAGACGCCTGAGCAGATCATGGATATCGCCGTGAAGGGACTCTTTTGGTTGCTGGAAGCGTGCCGCACGAGTCCGACCTTCAAGCAATTCATTATGGTCGGGGGCGACGCAGGCATGGGTCACTTTGTGTATCCGCATCCTATTCCTGTGACGGAGATTCAAAAACATTCTGCTTATCAGGGTTGTTATGCACTTTCCAAAGTCCTTGAAGAAGTGATGCTCGAGCAATACTACATCCAATATGACATATTTGCATGGATGAACCCGTCGATTATGAGGAAATGGGCAAGTATTTAAATCAAACGCGTGGTTTGCCGACTGTAGAAATCAAGACACCTTATCATTCCACCTGGTTGGATAATTCGAAAGCAAAATTTTTACTCGGCTGGAGACCGGAATACGATCTTAAGAAGATAATCGATACGGCGTTTGATTATGTACGCGCCGAAGATGACCCTCGCAAGGTTTGGTATCCGGGATAAACAATGGATGGCGATATTCCATTTCTCAAAAGGAGTTTGATGAAATCTGTTCGTTTACATGGGATGGGCGATTTACAACTTCATGAAGAAGAAGTTCCTGTGGCGGGTGACGGGGAAAAGTTGATCCGCGTCAAATCTGTTGGCGTGTGCGGCTCGGATCTTCACTGGTTTGGCGAAGGCGGCATCGGCGATGCGAAGCTCGAACGTCCACTTGTATTGGGACATGAGTTCGCAGGGGTGACGAGTGATG
>WNFZ01022018.1_pt1 | contig 11842 bp, 6 predicted proteins | sample 5400081 | NCBI WGS metagenome assembly WNFZ01 (sample SAMN13153365, study PRJNA577476) | soil metagenome | isolation source: 80 cm soil or saprolite under grassland replicate 1 | place: USA:California | collected 2016-06-15
ACGCTCCCGCTGGCGACGATCATCTTTTCAAGAGTCCCGCTCTGGGCGTCTGGGCTTTTCTGTTTAGGTCCTGCCACAGAATTCTGCGAGCCCGCCTCAGGCGGGCAGAAAAGCAAAAGCAGTGGGAGCATCACATAGGTAAACAGTTTCTTCGACATTGTCTCTAATCCTCCAATTTGTGGGCCACTTGGCGAAGTTTTGAGTGAAGCTCCAAGTTTCCTCATGGGCGGGGAGATAGTAAAGAATTTTTTGGAATTTTTTCGCGGATCGAAATCAAGTCAGGTTCCAAACGACTTTTGCCGCACTTCTGCGCAGAAGCTTGCGCCTTGCAGATTCATCGAGCAGCGGTCGAGTGCACCCAAAGTCCAACGTCCCTCCTCGCCTGCTGTTCGATGTGGCAATTCGTTTCTTTCACGTAAAGGAAAGACAAATTTCACCGCATTGAGCGCTGTAGGAGCGGGCGCTGATCGCGCCGCGTCGCCAGTGGCACCCCACTACAAAGCAAAGGCGGCGCCGCTGGGGCGACGCCGCCTTGATTGAAGTCCCTGCTTGAATTCTCCCTACGGGCCGCCGCCGCCGAACCTCACTCTCTGTTCATTCGAACAGTTCCCGGTCCCCGCTTCGCACACCTTGTAGATGTAGTCCCCGGGGGTGGTGAGCGTGTCCGTATAGGAGCCGGTGTTCGGTACCGTCGCGATCACAACTCCATTGCGGTAGATGTCGATGTTGGACGAGTTCGCACCAGTCCATTTGAGATGCACCAGGAGGTTCTGATTCAGCCTGTGTTTTCTGGCCCTGAGCACTATCTGACCGGCTGGTGTTGGCGTTGGCGTTGGCGTGCATCCTGGCAGCGTGTAGCTTTGCCCGCCGCTAGCCGCACCACCCCCGCCGTTGCAGAAGTACTGGTCAAAGGCGCTGTCGTTTTTCTGCACTCCCGCTGTTGCGCTCGTGTTGCCCTGATCCACCGTGCCGTAGATCACATCGAAGCGTAGCTGTCCCTCGTACAAGCGCAGCTCGTAGTTGGCGCCGCCGGCGCCGCTGAAATAGGAGGTGCGCCATTCGATGTTGAAGATACGATCGGGCGTACTACCGGTGGTCGAGGTGAAAATGCCGGTGCCACCGACCACATCGGTTCTCTGGTCGTCCCAGTATGGGAAGACGCTGTAGTTGTGCGTAGGCCACGGCAGCGGGCAAGAGTTGACCCAGTTGTTATCTGTGGTCGTAAACTGCGCATTACCGTTGGACGACAGGTTGATGGCGTTGAAGCTCTGATCATACAGCGTGTAATTGAATGGGAGCGCGATCGTGGTTACGACATCATCGCCATGATTGCCGATGTCCGTCGTGCCTGGCACGATACTCCCGCCAATCTGCGCTATGTCGTAATGATCTGGAGAAGGGCAGCCCTCTACTGTGTAATCTCCCGCGAAGGCCGCATTACCATTGCATCCATTAGCAGTGATCGCCCCGGCCCCAATGCTCGCCGTCACGCTACCGCCGAAATTGAAATGCAACGTAAACCGGGCAGTGTTTCCGTTGACCACGCTGACTGCCGTCACGCTGCCCATCGTCAGGGTCAGATCGCTCGTCTGGACTGACGCTGGATCAACGGCTTGGTTGAAGTTCACGTCATATGTATAGTCGCCTGGCGCCGGAGGTGAGAACGTGCCCCCAACGGGCGGGACAGTCGTGGTCACCTGTAGCGGCGTTATGGCGTAACAGAACGTGCAGTTGAACTCAAATATGGGCATACTGTCAGAATTGCGCAAAATAGCCCCAGCCGCGATATGCATCGTCTGCAGGCCCTGTGTCACGACCGGCGAACTGTTGAAGTGGAAGGTGATCTGCGTGGACGGAGGCCCCGAGTAGGTGAACGAGTTAGCCGGCGTCCCGTTCACGGTAAAATCGCTTGCCTGGACACTTGACGGAAGCGCCGGATCGCTCAGGTTGACAATAAAGTCCACCGGCTGGGTATTGATGGTGCTGTTGCAGGCCGGGGTGGTGCTAGTCGCGGCAAAACCCACCAGCTCCCTATCGGTAAACGCATCCTGCTGGGATGAGCCACCGATGAGAACGCGTCCGTCCACCCATGAAGTCGCGTGCTTGACGAGTATCGCGGAGCCGTAGTCATAGTCGCCCACGTAGCTCGTTACGATGTTCGGGTCATTTTGCGCCGGCAATGGACTGACTACGTCCGAGAGCGTATCGTCAGGCAGCCAGGTGAGGCCATTGTCATTGGACTTGCGCGCAAACATCTGGTAGCACGGGGTGTTAGCGCCCGGCGTGCACGATCCACCAGTGCGCTCGTCGTACCACATGGCGAAGAGGGTTCCAGCGTCGCTAACCGACAAGTTCGGCTGCCATTGTGCGCCCGTCCCGCCGTCGGTATTTAACTTGAACGGCGCGCCAAAAGTACCGCCGCTGTCCGTGGAGCGGATGTAATACACGTCGCCAGGGTCTGCGCCAGCACCATGCTGGGCATAGACGAGGTGAACGACGTGGTTATACGCCGCAGGCTCACCCCAGCTCATATGTCGCCAGTAGCCGCCGCTGTACATCCCGCAGAAGTAACCCGAGAATGAACGGCAAGCGCCGAGGAAGGTGGGGCCGGTGTAGGTGTTGGTCCAAGAGTTACCGCCGTCGGTGGAGCGATAGATCTTGTTGTTTCGGTTGGTCGGGCAGCCGGAAAGGCAGCCGTTGCCGCTGTTTTCGTCCATGCCGGCGATGTACACGTCGCCGGTAACCTTGTCGGCGGTGATTTGGACGTTGCGGAAGAAGCCGCCGCTGCTCACTTGTCGCAGGTTGGGCCAAGTCAGACCGTTGTCCGTGGAGTAGCGGACGAAGATGTCCGCGTTAGCAGTATCAAAGTCGTTCCAGGAAACGTACATCCGCCCGGGAAATGAAGAGGATGTGCTGTTATCCGCGTAGCCAGACTCTCGATCGTCAAAAGAGTTGGCGTTAACGCAGAAATGAGTCCAGCTGTTCGGGTCCCAGGGAGTAGTGGACTTATATCCGCCGAGACCACCGCAGCCTGTGACGCCGTCGAGCCAGACCGTGAACCAGGTGCCGGTTAGTTTGTTGTAGAGGACAACGGGGTCGCCAAAGGTATTGGCGAATGGGCTATTACCGCCGCCCGTGGTGAGACGGGTGAAGGTGGTGCCGCCGTCAGTGGAGGTCGAGCAGCCGGAGAAGTTGTTAGCGGCCGCGCCTCGTGAGTCGTTGTAGCAGACGACGATCTGGTTGGGGTTATCCGGGTTGGCTGTGGTGAATGTCTCCGACTGGATAATGTGGGGGGGCGTCTCAGTGCCAGTGACTACGTCAACATCACCGGCGCCAAACGCCAAAGGTGGCAAGACTTTTTGGATAGCCGCGTTGACGGCAGCAAGAGGGGAAGTAGAAGCCGAACCTCCCCGTGACTCGCCGCAGGCAATCATGATGAGGCCAGCCCGGAAGCCTTCCATTTTGTCGATGCCCTTCTCGTGAATGGTGGCACAGTCAAACCCTGGAGGAAGGCCTTGGAGGTCGATAATTTTGTGCTTTTGCTGCGCTTGTGCGGAGTTGGCAGTAATTGCGGAGAACGTGCCAAGGCCCGCCAGCGCCAGAAAGACGCCGGCCAGGACGACGAAGAGGCCGATTAAGACACGCAGGTTAAAGAACCCGCCTTCGCTGGGGCTACGGCGGGCAGGTGCGGATTGTGAAGCGGATTTCTTTTTCATGGATGGAATTTAGGCTGAGGTGGTGGTTTTACTTTTCTTGGTTTTTAATTTCCCTTGGGTTTTTTTCGCTTGGTCCTGGTTCTGAGAGAGAAACACCCTTTTTAGTCAGGAGGGCGAATGCGTGTCAATACTTTTTTTAAAATTTTTTTTAAAAAAAAAATTGGCCTCCTGGCTTCACGGTTTCCTGACGTCTCCGCGCGTAATCTTAGTTTGCCGGCACGCGATGACTTTGTTGCCACGTCGGCGCGGAGTCTCCCGCTGCTACGGGATCACTTTAAATTCCAGGAGCGCCTCAAGTGCGTCAGGTTTATAGTTTTCGCGGCAGCCTGTCCAACGAGCGCCATTTGGAGCGGCATGCGAATGCCAGGCCCCGGCGGTGGCCAGCAAATGACAAATGTCGACTGAATGATGAAATCCGAATGCCTAACCACGAATGGACACCAATAAACACAAATGAAAACGAACCAAGATCGCTGCCAGCTGTTGCCCACTAAATACCCAAAAAGACGCGAAAAAAATCCCCGAGCCAGAAATCGCTAAGCCCTTTTCGTATCTTTCGCTTATTTCGTGGGCGATCTGCTTACCTCTCTTTATTTGTGTCCATTCGTGCTAATTCGTGGTTTTCTCCTTATCCACGAACGGCTTTAAACGTGCCGTGCTTCGACGGTTGGTCTCCAACAAGGGGGGAGAATTCCACCTCGCCCGTGATCAGATCCGCTGTTTCAAATTTTCCTTTGAACACCAACGTTCCCGTATCGCGCCCGACGTTGCCGAGCATAAATTCCACCGCGCCCGAGAAAGTGACCGAGTTTCCTTCGCCTCGGCTCCACTTTGCCTCCGAAGGCTTGGCGGGCCCCCACACATTTAACCTCGGGTCCAGCACCAGGAAAGAGCCTTTTCCGGCGCCTTGAGCGTCAAAGCGCAATGAACGGCTCTCGCCATTCGTGAACTTGATGTCCGCCTTCCAAGTGCCGATCATGTTCGGAGACTGTGCGTGGGAAAAGGCGGCGATGCATGTTTGGGCTACTACCATCGGAATCAATGCCGGCCTTGCTTTCATGGGAGCGCTCTTTCTAGGCAGGCGCGCGGCAACGTGTCAAGGATGTTTTGGTTTTGAATTTTTCTTGTGGCCCGTTAATCGGACGACTCCATCCGACTGACCTGCAACGTGCGCACATCGAACGTTAATGCGCACAAAAGCAAAAGGCGGCGCCGCGCTTGCGCGACGCCGCCTTGATTGAAGTTGCCTGCTTGATTCTCCCTACGGGATCGTCACCGTCACTTCATTCGAACAGGTCATCGTCCCCGCTTCGCACACCTTGTAGGTGTAGTCCCCGGGGTTCCTGAGCAGGTCCGTCCAGGAGCCGCTGCCGTTCGCGGTAGATGTCGACGTTGTTCGAGTTCGCACCTGTCCATTTGAGCTTCACCACCACCCTCTGATGCACTCTGTCTTTTCTGGCCCGGAGCCTTATCTCACTCTGGCACGGATTGGTAACAATCACCGCCTGCGACAGGTAGTGGACGTCTGGCGAGGGCGCCAAGGGCGTATAGCTATCTGCCACTGGGTCGTAACGCAAGAGGTCTGCATGGACGATGCTGCCATCGTAGCCGCCACCGATATAGACAAAGGTGCCATCGCTGACGGCGAAGGGTCCGCGGGCATTATAAGGCAAGGGGGCTCTCACCGCCCAACTCGCAGTCAGCTGTTCGTTGACATTGATCGGGATGCCAGGGATCTGATCTCCGCCCGGGGCAACGATGCTGGTGTCATCCACCGCTCCTCCGTAGAACCACAGCCGGTTCACGTTCATGTTAGGCCCGGTGGTCCAACTGTTGGCAACCGGGTCGAAGATTTGCGTGATGGTCAGCGTGGTGGGGAATCCGCCTCCGAACAAGTAGAGTTTCCCTTGGTACACCGCGCTGCCCGGCCCTGTTACTGGCGTCGGCACATTTGCACCAGTCGTCCACATGTTGGTAGCGATGTCGTAAATGTACAACGTGTTCAATTGGTTGATGCCGTCGTTACCGCTGGCAATGTATAACTTGCCGTTGATGATACCGAACCCTGGCAGGAACAAAGCTTGCGGCAACGGCGCGCCGGTAGTCCAGCTATCGCTGGCGATGTCGTAGATGTAAAGCGTGTTTACCGCTGTAGAGCCATTGTAGCCGGCGGCCACGTAAATCTTCCCATCCCAATACGCGGTCGCATGGTCGGTCAATACTGTAGGCAGCGGCGCCCCAGTGGTCCAGGTGTTAGTAGAAATGTCGTATATTCTGTTCGTGTTCGTCAATGGGCCAAGGGCAAACCCAGCGATGTTATAGATCGTGTTGGTCCCGCATGGTGTCGCTGTCGGCGTCGGGGTCGCTGTTGGTGTGGGAGTTGGTGTGCCGCCCCCAATCGTCCCGTTGAGCCGAAAAACCTGGTCGGGAACGCCTGCGTCGATACCGCAAGTAGCTCCTCTTTGACCCCAAGTCTGGCAGACCGCGAAACCGCCGCCTGGGTTTTGCCAAGCAGCAGCCGAGTTAGACTGAACCGTGCGATCGGTCCAACCCCATTGGCCGGCAGGGGTAAAGTCCTGCCGCGCCTGGACAGAGACCCAGTACGTGCCGGCAGATAAGCTCACTGCCGGGCTAAGGGTGACGCTGAAGGTGGTCCCGACGTGCGAGTACGACATGCCGATGCGGCTCTCGACCAGCGTGCCAGGTAGGCCGCCGCTGTTAGTGTAGAAACGGACGTTGAAGTTCTGGGCAGGTCCCGGGCCGTTGAAGTAGACCCCATCCGCGTCGATCGATTCCACCGACCAGGTCTGGCCTCCGGGCACGACGAAATCGTCGGCGAGCTCGTCGTCGAAGGCGTCAAGGCTGACTTCGAAGTCCTGCGACGAGGTGGCGTTGGTCCCAGCATTGTTGTACTGATCGTAGAGGATCACCTGCGGAGCTTCCGGCATCGGTAGAATGCGCAACACATGCGCGCCAGCGGAGCCACTGGTTATTTTGGGCAATTGCGACGTGGGCAGGGCCGGAGCAGAAGGCCTACGGGAAACCGCCCCGGTCGCGGGCGGCGGAACTTGCGACATCTGCGCGGCTGCCACGCTTGGTTTGCTCCCGCGACTGCGGGTCTGCCCCAGCGCGAGGGGCATCACGATCACAAAAGCCAGACTCAGCAGAAGCGCACCCCGAAGCAGATACGTCCTAACGGTTGTAGGTTGTTTATTCATTTTGGACTTGTCCTCCGTTTTTTCTAATTTTTCTTTGAAGATTTTCCGACGAAACCCCTTTTATTTCTCTCTTTAGTCCTGAGGCGAATGCCCCGTTTTAACCAAGAGTGCCGAAGCGTGTCAATACTTTTTTAAATTTTTTTGAATTGGGCTTCCTAACTTGGCGGTTTTCCTGATGTCGCCGCGCCTAATCCTGGCCTTGGGCCATGAGGCTACAAACGTTGCGCTCCGTAAAAGGGAGCTTGCAGTCTGCGATGAGCGTGCAGCAAGAGGGCGTTAAGCAGGCCTCCCCCGCCCGCCACCTCGACTAACATCGTGCGACAGAGCGCGCCGTCACACCTTCCTGAGCAATTTTTGGAACCAGTTCCACCCGCGGGCACTGACGGCAGCGGGCCGCAGCACCACGCACAAAAGCAAAGGCGGCGCCGCGCTTGCGCGACGCCGCCTTGATTTGAAGTTGCCTGCTTGATTCTCCCTACGGGATCGTCACCGTCACTTCATTCGAACAGGTCATCGTCCCCGCTTCGCACACCTTGTAGGTGTAGTCCCCGGGGTTCCTGAGCAGGTCCGTCCAGGAGCCGCTGCCGTTCGCTTCACCACCACCCTCTGATGCACTCTGTCTTTTCTGGCCCGGAGCTCTATCTGACTAGGCGTTGCGCAAGGACTAACCGTGCAGTTGAAGATTTCCATCGAGTTAGTCGCGGTGGTAGGAGCGTACCCGCCCGCCAGCCAGATGCGGTTCGTACCATCCGTATCGGTTGGGAAGTTGCGCCGCGCGGTTACGAAGGGAATGCCCGTTGACCACGTATCGCCAGCCGGATCATAGATGTCCACCTCGTTCGACGGATTGGGCGCGGTTCGGCCGCCGCCCATCACATACATCAGATTGCAGAAGTTCAACGCCCGGGTCTCCGCGGTCGCCCTGGGTATGCTGGCAATAGTGATGATTGAATCCGCCACCGGATCATATCTAAATGAATCGGTCGAATCGACAAGGATCACGGTGGGATCGAACATGCTGCCACCCCCGGTGTAGATGAAGTTGCCGATGGTCGTGGTGGGTATATAACCGCGCGCGGCTGGCAGGTGAGCGTTCTTTAGCACCCAGCCGGCGGGGCTGGGAGTAAACTCGTAGATCGTATCGACCATCCCGATGTTGATGTTAAATCCACCAAGGATGTAGAGCTTGTTGTTGAAGACACTGAAGCCGCCCGGCAGAATGGTCCCCATAGCACCCGGCCAGGGAGCGGCAACGACGGTGGCAATGTCAGTTACAGGGTTATACCGGAATACTCGATCAGTAGCAGTTGTTCCGGTAGCAAACGAGCCGCCTACGCAATAGATGTAGTCTGTTCCGCTGTCGTTGAGCACGCCGCAAGCCATGTTGTTCATGAAATTATCTGGCAATGTCACACCCATCTCGGTCCAGCTGTTGGTGCCGGGTGAGTAACGGAGCACGTGCTGGAAGTCAGAGCCTGCGCTGTCTGAGCTGCGGCCACCCACGGTATAGAAGTTGCCGTCCGGGAAGTAAACGCCGACCGCTCTGATCAGCGTTGTAGGCGGAGTAGGCAGGTTCGGCCCGGCCGACCAACTGCAAGCAGGTGGTGTCGGGGTCGGCGTGGGCGTCCCCCCACCGCTTGATGTCCCGTTGAGCCGGTAAACCTGGTCGGGCACCCCGGCGTCTATACCGCAAGTAGCTCCTCTTTGACCCCAAGTCACGCAGACAGCAAAGCCGCCCCCTGGGTTTTGCCAAGCAGCAGCCGAGTTGGACTGAACCGTGCGATCGGTCCAACCCCATTGGCCGGCAGGGGTGAAGTCCTGCCGCGCCTGAACCGAGACCCAGTAGGTCCCGGCAGCTAAGCTGACTGCCGGACTAAGGGTGACGCTGAAGGTGGTCCCGACGTGCGAGTACGACATGCCGATGCGGCTTGCGACTAGCGTGCCAGGTAGGCCGCCGCTGTTAGTGTAAAAGCGAACATTAAAGTTCTGGGCAGGTCCCGAACCGTTGAAGTAGACCCCATCCGCGTCGATCGATTCCACCGACCAGGTCTGGCCTCCGGGCACGACGAAGTCGTCGGCGAGCTCGTCGTCGAAGGCGTCAAGGCTCGCTTCGAAGTCCTGCGACGAGGTGGCATTGGTTCCAGCATTGTCGTACTGGTCGTAGAGGATCACCTGTGGAGCTTCCGGCATCGGCAGAATGGGCAACGCATGCGCGCCGGCGGGGCCGCTCGTGAACATGGGAAGCTGCGACGTCTGAGGCAGGCTCGGAGCGGGATACGTTCCGGCAATTACCCCGGTCGATTTCTTGGTGCCTCGTTGCGCCAGCGCGAAAGGAATCGCACAGACGGCCAGAAGCAGAAGCAGGTAAAAGGCGCTTCGAAGAAGATGCGCTTTAATGGTAGCGTTGATTTGTTTTTTCATTTTTGGGTTTGTCCTTTTTTTACTTGTTCAAAATTTCTCCCGATGAGTGTAATTGTGTAATTTTCCTAGTGGAACGCCCTTTTTAGTCAGGAGCGCGGACGGGTGTCAAGCATCTTTTTTAAAATTATTTTGAAATTTTCTTTTTGGGTTCGTGGCTTCCAGATATTTCCTGCAAGTAATCCCGAAGGATTTGAACTGCGGATGCGACAAATGGCGAAGCAAAGAAACAAGAAAAAGTTTTGGAGCGCGAGTTGACCATCGCCATTCAAGAGGCCGACTCCTCTCCGCAGGAAGGCAAATCCGCCGATGCAGTGTGCGTAAAGCTTTAGGAAAGATTATGGATTGGGTGTTCATTGATTTTTCGAAGACCTTAGGGTCCTCGCGCTAGCGGTCATACTCGCTAACAGCGTGTCGGCCGCCGTTCGGCCCCGTCCGGTGGGGAGTGCACGCTGCAAGCGCGCCTTACCGTACACGATGCCTTGACGCAGGAGTTCCTGTTTTCCGGGGTGCGCTAAAGGCAAACGCGGCGCCAGGCAGCTGCCGGGCGCCGCGTTGCTAGAAAAGTGGCCTGTTGTTCCCCTATTGCCGGAACCTCACTGTCACCTCGTTGGAGCAGGTGAAGGTGCCAACTGCACATACCTTATACGTGTACCTAGCCCGGCCGGTGTCGCCGGTGGAATCAGTATAGGTGCCGGTGTTTGGTACGGTCGCGATCACATTTCCATCGCGGTAGACGTTGATGTTGGTCGAGGTCGCCCCGCTCCAGGTGAGACGTACTGTATTTATTCCTCCCACCTTGCGCCCGGCGGCGCTGAGCGTGATCGGTACAGGTGTAGGCGTCGGAGTCGGTGTGCCGCTGGTTACAGCGGCCAAGATATCGACCCGGCCCCATCCATAAACGTTGTTTGGCGGTCCCGCAGTGCCGCACAGGGTGGAAGCAATATGGACGGCCGTGTCATTCAAGGCTGCCCGGCTCGCATCAATCTGGTTCTGCAAGCTCGGAATAGCCGACCAGAGCAAAGCCATCGCGCCCGCGATATGCGGAGTTGCCATGGATGTGCCATCGGCAAAGCCATAACAACTATCACACGAGTTCCAAGCCGAACGCGTGCCAGTGCCCGGAGCAGTGATATCCGGTTTTATCCGCCCGCTTCCATCGATAGTAACCGGACCGCGGCTGCTAAAGAAAGCAATGGTATCAGTGCCGGTGTTCAGGGCCCCGACCGTGTAAGATGCCGCATAGAACGACGGTGGATCGAGAACTGTGGAACAGTTCGAGCCGGCATTGCCTGCTGCGACCACCATCATGATGCCAGCAGCGGCTTGAGCTTCAACGGCAGCTTGCAATGTGTTAACCGAACAGCCTTCCGATGTCGGGCAACCCCAGGAGTTGATGGTAATGTCAGGTGCCTTGGTCGGGTCGCCTTGCCCGCCGCCTATCGGGTAAGGCGCAAGGAACCATTCCATACACTCGATGTATCTGGCGGGTGTGCCCACCCCGTCGTCCATGTTGCGGCAACCAATCCACTTTGCCCCAGGCGCCATTCCGATCTGGTTGCCAGCCCCGTCATCACCGATCGCTGTGCCGGTGGTATGAGAGCCGTGGAAGTAATCATCGCAAGGAAACGGCGAATCATTACCGCAGGGATTTCCAACGCTGTCGTGGATGGAGTCATGCCAATTGTAATTGTGATCGGCCACTGTTCCGTTCCAGCCGCGGTAGTGCGGTTTAAGCGCGTTATGCGTCCAGCGAACACCAGTATCGGCACTCGCTACCACAATATTCAGCCCGTTGAATCCGAGCGCCCAGACATCAGGCGCGTGCGTGTAACTGATGCCCGGTTCGATCGTCTCCGGAGCCCCAGGCTGCGAAGGCGCCTCAACCGAAGGACCCGGTTGGGGAAGCGAATTTTGAATGTGCGGATTGCCCTCTACGCGCGCCACATCCGGACGGGCAGCCAATGCCTCGGCGATCTCGCGGCCACCCTTCACCAAAATTGCGTTAACGATGTAGAAGGATTGATGCTCGAGCCCGCGTTCACGCAGCCATTGCAGGATTGGTCCTTGAGTCGCCTGACTCTTATTCCACAGCGCATCGTACACATAGCGGCCCTTTTCGTTCTTTGTCGGCAAAGCGGCCGCTTCACTCAGGTTGGCCTGATCGGCGAGCACGACGAAAAATTCCGCCTGCTGGCCGTTCGCCGTCCGATCCAACACCCAGGGGGCGATCTTTTTCATCGTGGCCCCCTGGTTAAGGGAGCCGCCCTGATCGGTAGCACGCAGGGAGCCGAACGCCCCCAGCGCAGCGATGGCAGCTGCGACGAAGAATAATGAACAAAAGAGACGCCGCAATCGCGGCGATGTGAATGCGCGGTTTGAATTCATAGGATTCTTCTTATATCATCTCTAGCGGCGCCCGGCAACTGCCGGGCGCCGCGTTGATAGAGAAAAGGCTTAGTTTAGCCTACGGGGATGGGATTGCCCTTA
>WNFZ01021186.1_pt1 | contig 11841 bp, 9 predicted proteins | sample 5400081 | NCBI WGS metagenome assembly WNFZ01 (sample SAMN13153365, study PRJNA577476) | soil metagenome | isolation source: 80 cm soil or saprolite under grassland replicate 1 | place: USA:California | collected 2016-06-15
CGGCGGATCCGCCCGCGCGCCGTGAACACAGCCAGCGTCGCGATCCAGCTACGCAGCGCCGACGCGTCCTTCAGGCCGCGGATCCCCTCGAACACGCCGACGAAGACATCCTGGATGACGTCCGAAATTTCGGAATCGATGCCGAGCGCGCCCGCCACCAGCCGCTCGACGAGCGGTTCGTAACGCTGGACCAGCACCGTGCGCGCCGCGCGATCCCCACGGTGAAGCGCCGCGACCAGCTCGGCGTCGTCGTTGTAAGCAGTCGCCCCGCCATTGAGGACATGCGCGCCGGGGCGCATCTCACGCGGGAGGGCCATCGCAATCGCCATATTACACCGCACGATTTGTCGCCGCTGGGCCCAAAAGCGGCTCATGCAGCGGCGTGAAATCTTTTGCGCTCACCGACGGCGAACCTGAGTAAGCGTAGGTAGCACACCGCATCAACTTGCGATCGCAGATCCTCGCCGCAAGGCTGCGCCACCATCGAGGCACGCCCGTCGCGCCGCGCGAGACAGGCCGCTAGAAGCCGCGATAAGCTCGGCACATGGTCAAGCTTAGGTATGTCTTCGTCGCCGGGACATTGGGTCTCGCCGCGGCCTCGTGCTCCGGATCGAGTAGCTCGAACACGCCGGGAACGGGCGGCAGCGGCACGCCGGGAACCGGCGGGAACGCGGCCGGTGCGGCGGGCAACGCGGGAACGGCCGGTACCGCCGCTGGCGCTGGTACGACCGGTGCCGCAGGAACGGCGACCGGCAGCGCGGGAGCGACGGGAGGCTCCGGAGCGGCGGGCACCGTCGGATCAGCGGGAACGACCGGCGGCGCCGGACGCGGCGGCACGACAGGTTCCGCGGGCGCGGCCGCGGGCGGCACCACCGGCACGGGCGGCGGCGGCGGCGACCCATGCGCGACCGCGCTGTTCTGCGACGACTTCGAAAGCTACACCGCTGGCAACGCGCCGGGCGCGCCGTGGACACGCCAGGTCAGCTCGGGATCGACGGCCGCCGTCGACACCGCACAGGCGCGCTCGGGCACGAAGTCGGTCAAGTTCGTGGCGGCGTCGGGCAGCGGCAGCAAGACCGCCTACATCCGCCTCGCCTCGACGTCGATGAAGACGATCTTTCCAGTCACGCCCAACGTCGTGTACGGCCGGATGATGTTCCGCCTCGAGGCGGCGCCCACCGGCGACGTGCACTGGACCTTCCTCGAGGGCTACGGCCTGGTTCCAGGCCAGAGCTATCACGCGCTCTACCGCTACGGCGGGCAACACCCGGTCATGAACGGCAGCACCTTCGTGGGCAGCCAGTTCATGGCCAACTACGAGACGCCCGATTCGTACGGCGGCACGGGCCCCAAGAGCGACTGCTGGCAACACGCGAACAAGGTCGTCATCCCCGAAGGGAAATGGTCGTGCGCCGAGTGGCAATTCGACGGTCCCAACAACACGATGCGCTTCTGGCTCGATGGCGCGGCGATCGACACGCTGACCGTCGTGGGCGCAGGCTCCGGCTGCGGCACCGCTACCGCGGTCTGGACCGCCCCGACCTTCGACCGGTTCGATCTCGGCTGGGAGTCGTACCAGCAGGACACGGCGCGCACGATCTGGATCGACGACGTCGTCGTCTCGAAGACCAAGATCGGCTGCCCGCAGTAACGGCGGCACGCGAGGACCTGGTCTCGCGAGGCGCGCTACCGCGACGCCGGCCGCGCGTCGCGCCCGCCCAGCCGTTGCTCCAGCCGCTGGTTGTCGCGTTCGAGCTTCTCTATGCGACGCTCCTGCGCCTCGACCATCCGCTCGAGCGCCTGGATGGAGGCCAGCGCGACGCCGTGCGCGTCGACCGAGTTGTAGGTGCGATCGTCGTTGCCCAGGCCGAAGCTGGCGTGAAAGTCTTGCGCCATCGGCCCGAGGTGGCGCACCGCGCTCGGCTCTTCGTTGTACGTCCAGGTCGAGATCGGCAGGTGCGCCACCTTGTCGAGGATCTGCCGCGTGTCGGCGGGCGCGATGTTCTTCTTCGCGTTGCGATCGCTGACGCACGCCGGAGCGCAACCCTGCGGACAGGTCTTCTGATCCGGCGTCGGGGTGAAACAGGTCGGCACGCCGGAGACGGGGCCCTGCGTGTCGCAGCAGATCTGACCGGCGTCGCAGCACATGTTTCCGCAGCACGTGGTGTTGGTGACGCAGGTGACGTTGGGCGCGCAGGTCACTTGCTGGCACGTGCCGCTGCCGCAGAAGGGCGCGTTGGCCGGGCAGACGGTGCCGCACTTGCCGCAGTTGAATGGATCGTTCGTGAGGTTCACGCACGAGCCGCCGCAGCACATGCGCCCGGTCATGCACTGCACGCTGCAGACACCGCCGGTGCCCGCCGTCCCCGTCGTGCCGCCCCGCCCCGCCGCCCCGGTCGTGCCGCCGTGTCCCGCCGTCCCCGTTGTGCCGGCGCGCCCGGCCGCCCCCGTCGTGCCCCCGCGCCCGGCGTCGCCGCTCGTCCCGGCACCGCCACCGGCCTCGCCGGCGGTGCCGGCCATCCCGCCGGTTCCCTGCGTTCCCGCGGCGCCGGTCGTTCCGCCGTGGCCGCCACCGTCGGTGCCGCCGCCCGTCACGCTGCCGCACGCCGAGAGCGCAACCAGCACGAGCGCCAGCGCGACGTCACCGTTCTTCATGAACCCTTCGAAGCTCGTGGAGCGCATCATTCACCTCCAGTGATCAACCCGGCGGGGCCGACAAGCAAATAACTGCCCCGGCGGGCCCGAATTCGCGCAAGCCGGCGCGCGCTTCCGTTTCACGCGCATTGGTTCGAAGCACATGTGTTGCATCGGATCGTGACCCCCGATTGCAGCGACCCCGCCACCGAGCAGGCGGCCGTGCATGACTGCAGACATCCGCATTCGATCGCGGCGTTGCCGCAGGTGTTCGGGACGCAGTCGACGAGCAGCGCGCCGCCCGCGCTCATGATGCAGATCTGGCCGATCGCACAGGTCCGCGACAGACAGAACACCCCTGTGCACGCGCCCGTCTCGACGGCCCAGGCGCCCTTCGCGCACGTCGCGACCGTGCGGCCGCTGCCCGCGCAATCTTCGTAGAAACAGCTGCCCGCGCCCGTGCACGCCTGGCCGTCAGCCGGCGCGGCGCCGGGGCAACTCGCGACCACCGAACCGCCACCGCCACCGCCCGTCGCCCCACCGCCACCCGAAATACCGCCGCTCGCCCCACCGCGCCCGGAGCCGTCGCCGGCCGCGCCGCCGGAACCAGCGCTACCGCCCGCGCCAGCCGTCCCGCCCGCATCGTTCGAGGAGGCGCTGGTGCCGCAGCCCGCCGCGAGCGCGGCGCACACGGGCAGCACATGAACAAGAACCCGGGCTGTCCGCGACATGACCCGGACCTGCGAAGCAGATTGCGTGCCGCGCACACCCCGCATTGTCGCGCGAGACGGCCGCGTGCCGACACAGAAAACTGACGGCGCGGCGACCGTGTTGTCGTCGTTCAGTGCTCCGCTGCGCTCAGCGCTGCGTGCGGACCCACTGCTTCAGCGTCAGCGGGCGGATGCCCCAGCGCGACTCCAGCGAGGGAATGTCGGCCGAGTATCCCACCGCGTCGAACCATTCGAGCATCAGCGCGAAGTCCTCGCTGTTCGCCCGAACCGCGGCGATCGGGATCTGCTGGTACGTGATGGTCTTGCCCGTCAGCTCGCTCATCGCCGCCGCCGCCTCCGCCATCGTGACGGCGTCGCCCGCGTACTCGATCTCAGCCCCCTTGAACTTGTCCGCCTCGACGAACGCCGCCGCGCTGAACTTGCCGATGTCGTCGGCGGCGACCATCTGCAGCTTCGTCTCCGCCTTCAGCGCTGTCGTCAGCTTGTCGCCGTTGAGGAACCAGGGGCTCGGCAGGTTCTCCATGAAGAACACCGGCCGCAGGATGACGTGCGACGGAAACTTCAACTGTTTGACCGTCTGCTCGATGCGAAACTTGTTCTCGAAGTGCGGAATCCCGGTGCCCCGGTCGGCCGAGCCGACCGACGAGTAGACGTAGTGCTGCACGCCCTTGTCGCGCGCGACCTTCGCGAGGCGCTTGCCCTGTTCCTCCTCGCCCTCGATGCCGGCTTCCCAGGTGTTCTGGACCGCGAAGACACCCCAGGCGCCCGCAACGGCGCGCTCGAGCGACGCGGCGTCGTTCAGATCGCCGGCGACCACTTCAGCGCCCAGCGCGGACAGCGCCTTCGCCGCGTCGCCGTCTGGCTTGCGCGTCAACGCGCGCAGCTTGAAACCGCCCCGCTTCGCGAGGTGGCGCAGCGTCGCGCCTCCCTGCTTGCCTGTTGCACCCGTGATCAGAATCGTCTTCTCGTTTGCCATTGGGGGCCTCTTCCTTTCCGCGCGGCCGCAGGCTAGCACCGCGCCGGGGCGCGGCAAGCGCATTCGCTCGCGATCAACGGGGCGCGAGCAGCAGCGCCGCCGCGCAGACGGTCAGGGCCATCACCGATCGATCGAACGCCGCCTGCGGCAAACGGCGCAGCATCACGCGGCCCAGCAGCGCCCCCGCGACGACGGACGGGGCAAGCGCCAGATCGAACAGAAGCGAGCGACGGTCGATCAAGCCGTGGCCCGCGTAGATCGGAAGCTTCACCAGGTTGACGACGAAGAAGAACCAGGCGCCGGTCGCGACGAACTCGTGCTTGGGCAAGCGGCGCGCCAGCAAATAAAGGTTCATCACCGGGCCGGCCGCGTTGGCGACGGTGGTCGCGAACCCCGCCGATACGCCGTAACCCGCCGCCTGCCACCAGCGATCGCGCGGCGCGAGCACGGCCGCATCCGGAGACGCGTCGACCGCCGTCACACGGCGTCCCCGCAGCCAGCGAAGCGCGATCATGAAGATGACGATCGCCGCGACCAGCAAACGGAGGCGCCCTTCCGGCGCTGCGAGCGCCAGCGCGCCGAGCGCGATGCCCCCCAGCACCCACGGCAGCAGGTCGAACAGACGCCGCGCCTGCGCGTGCCGCCGGTAGGTGGCGATCGCGAACAGATCCGCGAAGCAGAGCAGCGGCAGCAACCACCCCGCCGAATGGCGCGCGTCGCCGACCGCCAGCACCATGAGCGGAACCGCCAGGATCCCGAATCCGGGAAGCCCGGTCTTCGCGACGCCGGTCAGCAGGCCCGCGACCGCAGCCAGCGCGAAGCGGCCGGCGTGGAAGTCGACGAGCAACACAGCGCGCAAACTATCATGCAGCGATCGGATTATGGGTCGCGCTGACGCTGGGTGTGCCGGCGCCGTCGCGGTCCATCAACCTCAACCTGCGGCCACCACCGCCGCCGCCCCAGACGCCGAAGACCCTGTCGCCCAGCTTCTTCACGACCCCGCTCCCGAAACCGCCGCCGGCGCCGGCCTGGGTGCGCGCGATGTTCGGCGATCCCGACCACCCGCCCAGCGGCAGCGCCCGCAGCGGCCACGGCGGCGGCCACGGGTTCGGGCGCGGCTTCGGCGGCGGCCATGGCCACGGTGGCGGCTGCCACGGCGGCGGCCACCGCTGACGATCCGACAATCACGTAAAGGCGAACGCCAACTCGGTTGGCGAGTGACTCGCTCGGCCGCCCGCTTTCCGCCGCGTTTTCCGGCGCACCATTTGCTTTGTTTGATGCACGGATGACGACTGCCGTACGTGTGACGCGCGGATTTCTCGCGGTCGCCACGCTGGCCCGAACGACCCCGCCTGCGTCCCGGTGCGCTGACCGGCCCGACCCGGCGGACATGGACATTCCGCCGCCGGGTCGCTCTCCGCGTTCTGGAGTCTGCTCGCCGTTACAGCGTCTGCAGGAACGCCTTCAGGTCGGCGATCTCTTGCGCGTTGAAGCCGATGTGGAAGCGCCGGTCGTAGAACGAGATCACCTCGTCGATCGAATCGGCCGCGCCATTGTGGAAGTACGGCGCGCGCGCCGACAGCCCCCGCAGCGTCGGTCCCTTCATCTTGCCGAGATCGGCGCACTTGCCGGTGATCATCGCGCGCCCGAGGTCGGTGATCTCTTCGGTGGCGCCGGTCGCGCGGCAGGTCACGCGGAACACCGGCAGCACGTTGTCGCCCTCGGCCGGATTGCTGATGCCGACGTCGAGCGGCAGGATGTCGGTGTGGTTGCCCACATTCGGGTGCGAGTGGCACGTCGTGCAGGTTCCGTTCAGCGTCGCGGTCACGCTCCCCTGCAGGGCGTCGTTCACGCCACGGACGCCGGTGATCCGGATCGTCTTGGTGTTGAAGATCGTCTCACCGCGGGCGATCGAGGCGCGCCGGTCGTTCACGGTGCTGCCCGACAGCCCCGACCACGCCGCGAACATCGTCATCGCGCTCGGGTTGAACGCGGTGCCGAACGGGTTGCCGCCATGCGAGTCGTTGATGCCGAAGAAGCTGTTCAACGTCCGCAGCGCCTGCGGGCCGCCCGTGGCGCCGGCCGTGTTCAGCGCGCCGGCGACGTTGTCGCGTTCCTGCGCGACGACCAGGTTCATCTGAAAGTCGACGATCGACGCGCGCTCCGCGTCGGTGAGATCTCGCGCGCCCTGGGCGTGGCCGCGCGTGGCGTCGTTCGCCTGCGTGAGCATATTGATGCGCACCGGCGCGTCGGCCTGTGACGGCTGGATGCCGCTGTCGTCGACATCGCGCGGGTTCGCGGGCACCGCCGGGACGGTCGCCTCGCGGCCGTCCCACATGACGGCGGCGATGAAGCGGGTGTTCGCCGACAACAGCGGCCGCCGGTAGAACGACAGCTCGGGCGTGGCGGTCGGGGCGATCGTGGTGTTAACGGCCGGGTTCGCGCCCGCGCTCTCGTAGGGATTGAGCACGATCCTCACGTCGAAGTCGCGGTTCGCCGGCAGCGGCAGACCGATGCGGATCAATCCTTTGTTGAGCACCAGGCTATACGCCGCCCGCCGCTGGGTGACCGTCGCGACCTGGGCGTTCGGGCCATTCGCGCCGTCGTTCAGGCGAAAGAGCGGGTCGAGGCCCTGCGTCGCGTTGAAGACGGCCTGCACCTGCGGGGGCGTGATCGTCATGGCCGCAGACGGCTGGTGACAATTCACGCAGGCGCGCCCGTTCGTCCCCAGACTCTTGAAGAAGGGGTTGTTCTCGTCGATGGTCGCGCCGTTGACGGTCACGGTCCGCGAGGCGCCGTTGGCGTTCGTGAACGCGTCGCCGGAGAGCGCCGCTTCGCTTCCTTCCACGTCGGCGTCCTCGATGTCGGCGCAACCGAGAGCCAGCAACGGCAGCGCCAGCAAACCTCCGAGCAGTCGGGTTGCAGATAGGTTCTGATGTGTCTTGACCATCGTTCTCTCCCTTGGGGGCAGACGTGTGGCTACACGTTCGGGGAATCGGGCACGCTTCGGCACGGGCCCGGAGGACAGGCGCGTGGCGTCGGCGACGGACGCGCTCCCTTACATGTCGTCGAAGGGCGCCTGGCCAGGCAAAAAAAGCGCGACCTAATTTCTCGCGCTGGCGGCTCTTTTTTGAACCATTTCTTGGACTGGCCGAACGGCTCGCGCTTTCTCAGGCGTCGGGCGGATTGGCCTTCTGTCGCGAGGCTGCCGCCTGCACGAGAAGATGGTCGAGCTTCGCGAGCAGCTCCACGTTCCCCTGCTGGTGATACCCAGCGAGACGCCGTTCGAAGTCGGGCAGGCGTTCGATGAACGCCGCGAGCCGCTCCGACGTGAGCGCCTCGGCGCCCAGGCCATAGCCTTCGGCCTCCAGGTAACGGGCGTTCAGCACCTGCTCGAACTGGCCGCCGATCGGAATCGCCAGCATCGGCCGGCGCAGGTAGACGGCCTCTCCCATCAACGTGAAGCCGCCGCTCGCGATCACGCCGCGCGCCGTGCGCAGATCGTCGATGAAACCGTCTTCGGAAAATGGCCGGTAGCGCAGGTTCCCCTCGACCACCTCATCCTTTAGATCGCGGCGCAGTCCGTAGATCCGGCACTCGCGGCCCGACCGCGCCAGGATCTCCGGCAGCGCGGTGTTCGACGTCGACGTTTGATAGACGAGCAGGTGATCGCCCTGCCCGCGCTCGGCGGCGAGGATCTGGGGACGCAGGATGGGCGGCCCCAGCGTCGTCCGCGGTTTGCGGATCGGCGGATAGAAGAACGTCGAGATCAGGTAGTGGAACGCGCCCGCGACCTTCGGCTTGATCACGGTCTTCGCCATCCGGAATTCGGTCTCGTGCCCGGCCAGGATCTCCGGCGCGTGCGTGCACCGGGTGAGCATCTGGATGTTGTCGACGGACACGACCGGAATGAAGTGATTCTTCCCGAACAGGTAGCTCCAGCTCTCGAAGTCCGAGATCACGACGTCGGGCGCGAACTTCTCCGCGATGTCGAAGTACGCCTTCACGTTCTTCGGCATGCCCGTGACCGCGCCCTTCAGGTTCGCGAGCACGGTGCGGAAGCTCTGCACCTCGTTGTCCTCGTAGACGATGTTGAGGCCCCAGATCTTCCGAACGGACAGCCGCTCGCTGGCGCGCTTGACCAGGTAGTCGTGGGCGCGCCCCGATACGACCACCTGGACCTCGTGATTCTTCGTCAGGTGATCGAGCACGACGCCCGAACGCATCGCGTGCCCCATCCCTTCACCGACGACACCGTAGAGGATCCGCACGGAAGCGACTTTACTCCGCCGTGACTCGGTTCGACTACCAGGGCAGGATCTGGCCGTTGGCGTGCCAGAACGTGCCGGTCGTCTCGGGCGTGAGCCCTTCGAGGCGATCGACGAGCTGGGCGGCCGCGTCGGCCGGATCGATGTTGCCGGTGCCGTCGGTCATGTCGGTGCGCACGAACCCCGGATGGAGAATCGCCACGGCGATCCCCGACGCAGCGAGATCCCGCGCCAGCGACATGCCCGCCGCGTTCAACGCCGCCTTCGACATGCGGTAACCGTAATAGCCGCCCGACCCGTTGTCGCCGACCGACCCCATGCGGCTGGTGATGAGCGCGATCTTGCCGCCGCGGCGTAGGTTGCCGTGCAGCGCCGCCACGACCCGCAGGGGCGCGATCGCGTTCACCTCGAGCTGCTCGCGGATCTCGTCGTATGCGCGATCGTCCAGGCCGTCCTCCCGCAGGATGCCCGCGTTGCAGATGAGCTCGTCGAGCGCGACGCCGGACAGACGTTTCGCCAGGCCGGCCACCGCGTCATCCGAAGTGACGTCGACGCCCGCCTCGACACGGACGCCCAGCGCGTCGAGCGCCGGCGACGATTTCCGGCACACAGCGATGACGTCGCGCCCCCGCTCCTTCAAACGGCGGCACAGCGCCAGACCGATGCCGCGATTCGCTCCCGTGACCAGCGCCGTCCGTGACATGGCCGCAAGCTTAGCCACTGCCGACGCGGGCGCGATCAGAAAATCACGACCATGGTTCCGGGCGTCACTTCGTCGAACCAGGTCGCGATGTCCCGGTTGTGCATGACGACGCAGCCGAAGGACAGGTGAGCGCCGCGCCCGCCTTTCCAGTCGGACGCCCAGCCGTGAAATCCGATGCCGCTACCGAGCGCCGTGTTCTGGGGCGTCAGCTTCCGCTCGCTCCACGCGGCGACGATCGCGGCCCTGGTCGCCTCGTCGACGACGCCGTTCTCGACACCCCACGCCGCATCGGCGGGCCCCGGGTAGTTCACCTTGATCCAGTAGCCGCCGAAGTATTCACCGTAGTCGCCGCCGAAGCTGCCCTTCTGCTTGTCCACGACGAAGTAGATCCCTTTCGGCGTCCGCAGATCACCCTCGCGCCTCTTTTGTCCCGAGGCCTGCCCGAGACCGATCTCCACCTCGCGCGTCACCCGGCCGCCGACGCGCATCTGCATGCGGTAGCGGGCCTGATCGACGAGCACGATCTGCGGCTCCGCCGCAGGGTCGGGCAGCTTGCGGTGCGCGCGGATGAACGTGCTCGGGTCGAGGTAGTGAGCGCGTATCCAGGCAACGTCGCGTCCGTGGTCCGACGGCCAGTACGTCGGACCCAGCGCCAGGTCGGACCGGATCTCGAGGTGCAGGTGAGCGGGATACGCGCCCTCGGGATCCTTCCCGATCGCGCCGATCGGGTCGCGCCCGCGCACGACCTGCGCGGACGTCGATGCGCGACAGGTGCGCGTACTGGGAGCGGACGCGCCGCTTCTCGTGACCGTCCAGGACGATGTGTTCGATCACGACGACGAATCCCCACGGGTTCGGGAACTTCCGCGCGACGGCCACCCGGCCCGTCGCGATGGCCATGACCGGCTGGCCGAAATCGGTGTCGCCGCCGCCGCGCCCGTTCCAGTCCTCGCCCGTGTGAATGCCGAGCGCGTACTCGTCGCCGAGGTGCGTCGCGACATACCAGCCCTCGTAGCGGTGCCCGCCGGCATCGGTGTACGAACCGCCGCCCTCGCCGTCGCCAACAGGAAACGAGAAACCACTCGCGACCGGATACGGGTTGCGCAGCCAGCGATCGACCGACGACGCCTCGGCGCGCGCCGCAACGAGGATGACGGCCGCCGCGACGAGCGCCCCGACCTTCGGCCGGATCATGCCGCTACTGATGGGCGCGCGCGGCGACCGGCTTCTCGCCCGACGTCTTCGAGGCCGGGGTCTTCGCCGGCGTCTTCGAATTCGCCGCGGGGGCCGACGTGCGCCGCGTTGCGTGCGTGAACAACCGCTTCAACCGCTTGCCCGAGAACGCGCCCTCGCCGTCGCCGTCCGCGTCGTCCATCTCGGGCGGCGCCTCCGGCTCCGCCTTCGGCGGCGCCATGGTCTTCACCCACTCGAGGCACTGCTTCTCGGTGAACGTCGCCTCCTTGCGATCGAACGTCAGAGTCTGCGGCGCGTAGGCCGCATATTCGTCGTCGGTGAGGCGCCCGCGCTCGTGCGTCTTGGCCATGATGCGATGCAGGTACTTGTCCCACTTCGCGTCCGGCGCGCCGTGGCAGTACTGGACGTAGCGCCGCTTCGGGTTGGGCAGGATCGACGAGAACCATGCGGCATCCAGGGGCGTCAGGTCCGCCGGCGGCTTGCCAAAGTAGTGGCGCGTGGCCGCGCCAATCCCGTAGATGCGCGGACCGAACTCGATCGCATTGAAGTAAAGCTCGAGGATCCGTTCCTTCGACACGTTCTGCTCGATGTACCAGACGAGGAACAGCTCCTGCAGCTTGCGCGACAGCGTCTTCTCGCGCGTCAGCAGCACGTTCTTGGTCATCTGCATCGTGATGGACGACGCGCCCAGCCGGAAGCCGCCGCGCTGCAGGTTCCGGCGCAGCGCGCTCTTGAACTCGGAGCTGACCCAGCCGCGGTGCTTGAAGAATCCGTTGTCCTCGGTCGTCATGATCGACCCGACCAGGTACGGCGAGATCTCCGTGTAAGGCACGAAGTCGGGATTGTTTGGCCCGATCACGACCGACAGCGTGTCCGGTTCGGGGGTGGCCGGCGCGCCCAGCTTCTTCGGCACCTCGACGTTGACGACGATCGATTCCTTGCCCGCCTGCTTGCCGTCCAGCGCCAGCACCTCGGGCGGAGCCTTCAGGACCTTGCACCCGTCGATGCCGACCTTCCCGGTCAGCTCCAGCGCATCCAAGTCGGCGAAGTCGATCTTCGCGCCGACGTCGGCCGCGAAGTTGCCCTTCAGCTCGAACCCCTGCAGGTGGGGAACCAGCGCGGTCGGAATGCTGGTCAGCAGCTTGGCGCACGACACGCGCGGCACCGTGAACGCCAGCGCGATCTGCGGCACCACGTCGAGCTTGCGTCCGTTCGCGAACTTGAAGGTGCCCGCGGGCAAGGCGACGCTGCCCGACAGCCGCGCCGTGATGTCGCGGACCTTCCCTTCCAGGCGTTCCAGCTCCAGCCTTCGCGCGGCCGGATAGGCGGTGCCGG
>WNFZ01005295.1_pt1 | contig 11839 bp, 11 predicted proteins | sample 5400081 | NCBI WGS metagenome assembly WNFZ01 (sample SAMN13153365, study PRJNA577476) | soil metagenome | isolation source: 80 cm soil or saprolite under grassland replicate 1 | place: USA:California | collected 2016-06-15
ACGAAGAGGATCCGGGAGGAAGAGAGGCGCGCCGGCAGCTCCGAGGGGGTCAACACCGTCCCGCCCGCTGTCTCGGTGATCCCATCCAGGACGAGCGAGACCTCTCGGTCCTTCCGCGCCGGGTCTCCGATCGGCAGGTGCAACGGATCTTCTGCCCGGACAGAGGCTGCCGCGATGAAGAGCATCGCGCCGACGATCAGACGACACTCCCCCGCTCTCACCGCCAGGGCTCGATCGAGACGATCTCCATCTCGGACTCCCCGACCTGGACGCGGTCGCCGAGCTGTTTCCCCAGGAGCGACTGCGCGAACTCCGATTGGTAGGAGTAGATCGCCTCCTCCGGGCGCGAGTCCCAGGGGCCCAGGATCGTCGCCGGGCGTGCGGCGCCCGTCTCCGCCTCGCGCAGTGTCACCCGGGTCCCGACCCGCACTTGCGATGTGTCGATGCGGGAGGGATCGAGCGCCCTCGATCGCGAAAGCTCGTCCGACAGCGACGCGATCCGGGCCGACAGGTACTCGTGCCTCTGCCTCGCCGCGTGATACTCGAAATTCTCCGTCAGGTCTCCGTGGTCCTTGGCCACGCGCATCGCCTCGGCGTTGACCGGCAGCTCGACCTGCTTCAGGCGCGCCAGCTCCTGCCGCCGAACTTCGATCGACTCCGACGTCGAGTAGAGGTACTCGCGCGCCGGGCCGCGCAGGGCCGGGAATTTCATCAGGAGCGCTTCCTTGACGAGAGCCCGCCGGTGCTCTTCCAGACCTCCGGCTCTTTCCAGAGCCGAGAGGTAGTCGCGCGCCTCCTCCTCCGAAGCCGAAGACTGGACGATCGAAACCGCGAGGTCTCCCGGATCGAACAACTCCTTGAGTCTCGCGCGGTAGCTCGAGAACTCCTCCTGACGCAGGGCGTCGAGCATCGAGAAAAAGAGGTGACTCGGAAAATGTTCGATGAGAGTTGGCGGGGGACCCTGCGGTCCCCCGGGCCCCCTGGGCGCGGGCTTGCCTTCCACGCGCAACCGATCGCAAAGCCAGAGGAAGGCGCGAGGCGCCTGACGCGGAGAGCGCAGGATGCGGCGCGAGAGCTCCTCGGATCGCTCCGGGAACTCCGCGAGGCCGGTAAAGAGGACCGTCAGGACCCGCGCGTCCTCTTCCTCGAACACCCGATCGGCGAAGAGGTCCGCCCAGTCGGCACGGCTTGTGCGCACCGCCTCGAGCGCCTTCTCGCGGGATACGTGATCGTGGATCCCGCCGATGACCGAAGGGAGGTCGTGGCCGGCGAGAAGCTCCGCTGCGGGAAACGTCTCCGGCTCGCCGGGCAGGAGCTTGACCGCGGCCTGCGAAAGCTCCCACGCCAGGGCCGGATGTCCTTCTTCCGCGGCTCTCCGCGACTCCGCCGCGAGCGTCTTCCCGAAGAAGCGCGCGAGTTCCTTGGAGCGCCTCGCGTGCTTGCGCGCGATCTCGATCTTCTGAGCGGGTGCCGCCTCCTCGAACTCCCGATGGACGGATTCCTCCGCCTCGCCGGCACTCGAAGACCAGGAAACCATCGCCGACTTGCCCGTGCCGGAGGAGACGAGCTGCGGGTGCTTGCGCGCGGCTGCCCAGAAACTCCCCCAGCGAGACTCGTCAACCAGGCCCGCCAGGTTCTCCTTGACCTCGGCGAGCGTCATCGAGCGTCCGAAACTCTCGAGAAGGCGGCGGACCGCCTCCGCGGGCTGCCGCTCGACGAGCTCCCGCATGGCCTCGGGCTCTTCCAGCTTCCGCCTCAGGAAATGCTCCCGAGGCAACGCAGACAGGTTCACTTCCGCGTTGACGAGCGAAAGCGGAAGCTTCGCGTCGGCGAACTCCAGGCGGATCACGTCGAGGGTCGGGTTCAACTCCACGATCCGCCCCGCTCCGCGGCCCGGCATGAAGTAGATCTCGCCGGGGGAAAACCGCAGCCAGCGCGCGATCTTCCCCGCGGCCTCTCCCGCGTCCGCGGGGCTCTGCAGCGGGAAATGAGCAAACACGGCCGCCAGGGCCGGATGAGACGCAAACCGCGTTCGCAGCGCGGCCTCGAGCTCCTTGCGGATCTCCGGGTCCGTCGGGGACATCCGCGCGATCTCCAGGAGCACGGCAAGTTGGCGGTCGCCGTCTCCGCGCTCCGCCTCGTAGTCCGCGAGGAAGCGCAACCAGGAGAGCGCGGACGCCACACCCCCCTTCTTCTTGACCGCCGAGGCGACCGCGAAGAAGAAGGGGAGGTTCTCCGGCTCCTCCTCCATGTGCCCCATCCACGCGTCCTCGACCGCATCGAAGTTCTTCTGCTCGATGAGCTGGGCAACCTCGGCCGGCAGCTCCGCCGAGGAGGGAATGGAGGCGACCGTCATGAAGGGGTGATACTAACCCCGAAGAAAGCTGATTGATGATTGGCGATTGCCGATTGACGACCGGGGCGATGGGCGGTTTTTCGCCCTGATCACCAATTACAAATCACAAATCTGTCTTCTTCAGTCGTCGCTATGGTGCTTCTTCTGGGAGAGAGCCCGCAGCGCGCTGCCAGACAGTGTGCCGTGGATTGAGACGGCCTCGCTGTCGCTCGAAACGCTGAACTTGCGCAGCATCGAGACGAGCTCCGGCGACTTGTCCTGCACCGTGAGCCGCCACATGGCCATCATTCCGCGCAGCGAATCCTCCAGCAGTTGCCGCGTCTCCGCGTCGCTCGAGAGACCTGTCGCGGAGAGCTCCAGGGAGTCGCCGCGCGCCTTGGCCTGGATCGCGACGAGAGACACGGATTTCATCGCGCCCATGATGGCCATGGCCGGCTCGCCGTTGACGTCGCCGGAGACGTGGATGTGGGCACTGCGATGCGCGACCGCGGGGTAGCGCGCCACGTCCACAAGGGCCCACACCGAGGCACCCCGGTCCACGCGCTTCAACTCACGGCCCAGACCAGCGCCGGACGCGAAGCCCGTGCCGCCTGACCGCCGGTCCGCCAGTGCCTGCATCACGGCTGACTCGGTTCCGGCGATGACGAGGCTCGAGCTGACGAAGGCCGCCGCGCCCGGATGCTCCTCGTCGTGGCCGTGCTTCTCGGGCAGGAGGAAGTAGTCTCCCGCGGAAGTGGATCTGCGCACGGCGCCGCGCCCTTGCGCCGCGGTGGCCAGGCGCTCGGGATCGAAACGCCCTTCGAACAGCGCGAGCGTCGGCGAGCCGTGCTTCCCCCCGGAAGCCCTTCCCGCGATCACGACGGTGTCCACGTCTTTCTTCGGATCGAGCTGCGCCTCCTCCAGGAACCGGGCCGCGTCTCCGTCGGCCGTCATGTGATCGGCGCCCGAGAAGAGCTTGCCCGCGAGCGGGCTCCCGCGCAGGTCGCTCAAGCGGATGACCGCCACCGAGGCCGCGTCGGCGGGGACGAGCGACAGCAGGTCATTGCCGGATCGCGAAGCCGCGGCGAGCGGCGCGGCCGCCGCGCACAGGACGAGCGCGAGAAAGGTGCCGATGCGCGAGAAGCCGGAGGGAGTTCTCATGTCAGAAGTCCTTTCTGGAAAAGAGCCAGCAGGAGAGAGTCAGGGCGGCCACACCGAACACGGCCGTCGAGCCGTACACCGCGAACAGGTCCGTCACCGCGATTCTGTGGAATGTGCCTGCCGAGACGAGTTGGACCGTCGCTCGCCCGAGCTCCGCCGTCTTCGGGAAGATCCAGTAGAGGCCGTGGACGAGCTTCGCCGCCCATTCGGCCGACATGGCCGCGGCGATCTTCTCGTGCGCGGCGAGCAGGGCCGCCAGGAAGAAGACGGCATAGGTCGTCATGAGAGAAACGCCGGTGGAGGACGTGACGACGCCGACTAAGAAAGCGAACGCCAGGAGCGCGGAGATCGTGAACAGGATCGTCGCGCCGCCCAGCAGGAAACGCGCGTGCACGACGTGCGTCTTCCAGATGATGATGAGCCAGATCGATCCGATGAGATACAGCAGGTTGGCTGCGGCGAGCAGCATCCCGCCGCAATAGCGCGAAAGGAGAAACGGCACCCTTCCGACGGGCCGGGAGAGGTAGAGATCCACCGTCCCTTTTTCCTGCAGCCGCGGCACCAGGTGCGCCGTCGCGAAGAGCGCCAGGAACGTGCCGACGAGATAGAGGAACCCGGAAAAGCCGGATTCGAAGCCCAGGACGAGGCGGTCAATGTCGATGGAGCGATGCCCCAGCTCGACGGACTGTCCGAAGAGCTTCGCGCCGGCGAGCGCGCCGTTGACGACGTCGAGGTTCACCGCCAGGGCGAAGACCAGGATGAAGAGGGAGGAGAGCGCGAAGTAGGCGATGAGCGTCCAGCGCGCCGCCGCCTCCCGGAAGACTTCCTCGACGCTCGCGGCCCAGGCCCTCATTGCCCCTCACCCCTTCCTCTCCCGCCGGGAGAGGGAGAAGACTTGCCCGGATCCGGGTCCGTCCGGACGAGGTCCACGAAGACGTCTTCGAGACTCGAGCGCATGGGTGTGAGCTCCTCCAGCTCGGCGCCGCGGGCGCGGAGGCGGTCCACGACGACATTCAGGTGAGCGACATCGCGCGCGGTCAGATCGAAGTGGCCGTTGACGCGCTCGACGGAGGCGCCGGTCCCGCGCAGCTCGGTGAGCAGACCATCGTCCACGCCGGAGGCGACGAGCTTATAGCGCGAGGCGACCGCTGTCAGGTCTTCGATTCTCCCTTCCGCCGCGAGCGAGCCCTTGCGCAGCACGGCCACCCGCCCGCAGACCAGCTCGACCTCCGAAAGCAGGTGCGAGTTCAAGAGGATCGCGCGGCCTCGGGCCGCCTCCCCCTGGAGGAGGTCGCGGATCTCGCGGCGACCGACCGGATCCACTCCATCGGTCGGTTCGTCGAGCAGGAGGACGTCCGGCTCGTGCACGAGCGCCGCCGCGAGGCCCAGCCGCTGCGTCATGCCTTTGGAGAATTTCTTGACGCGCACGTCGGCCCAATCGGAGAGGCGCACGCGCTCGAGCAGGCTCGGAATGCGGCGGCGAAGGTCCTCCGGCCCGACGTCCGACATCCGCCCGAAGATCGCCAGCGTCTGGCGGGCTGTCAGGTAGCCGGGAAAACGGTGTCCTTCCGGCAGGTACCCCACGCGGCGCCGGCTCTCCGGATTGCCGACGGGAATCCCGAAAATCGAGGCCTCGCCGCCGGTCGCGCGGGTCAAGCCCAGGAGGATCTTGACGGCCGTCGTCTTGCCCGCCCCGTTGGGCCCCAGCAGGCCGAAAACCTCGCCCGGCTCGACCCGCAAGTCGATTCCAGCCAGGGCTTCTAATCTTCGGCCGCCGAGTCCGGACCGATAGACCTTGCGCAGGCCGCGAGCCTCGATGGCAGCTGACATCACTTGATACAACGTAGAACCGGGGTGGAAAGTTCAGGAGACTTCTCCCTCTCCCGGCGGGAGAGGGGCGGGGTGAGGGGCTCCCTTTCCCCCCTCACCCTGACCCTCTCCCCCCGCTGCGCGGGTGGAGAGGGGAGAAGGCGCTCTACGACTTCTTGGCCGGCGGCTCGGCTCCCTCGGACCAGGGCGGCGCCACGCCGTTGACGCGCGCGTAGGCGATCGACTGCCCCAGGTGCTCGTGCATGTGGTTGAGTATCGCGACGAGCAGCGCCCGCTGGGTCATCTCGCGGCCGCCGAAGGTCTTGACCTTCTTGTCCAGATCGGCGTCGGCCAGGTTCTCCGCGACGCTCCTGGCGTGATCGAGCGATTTCTTGAGTGTCTCGATCACCTTCGCCTTTTCGGTGATCGTCTTCTCCATGTCGCGGTCGATCCCAGCCGGCATCTTGACGCCCATGAACGATGGCAGCAGGTAATTGGCGCCGGCCACGTGCACGTACACCTCGCTCACGGAACGGATGCCCGGCGCCGGCCGCCAGCCATACTTCTCCTGCGGCATCGCGCCCGCCAGATTCGTCAGCTTCTTGCCGACGCTGTCCACTTCGGCGATGAACTCCGCGCGAAATCCGGTCGGGGCGCCCGCAGGCTCCGCACCACGCGCCATCGCCGTTGCTCCGATCAAGACTGCCAGAACGCCCCACGAAACGAATTGACGCCTCATAAGCTCCTCCTCCGTTCCCGCAACAACAATTTCTAGCCCGCATTATCTCCTCACGCCCCCCTCAAACCTGACACTTGAAACCTGGAACCTCGTCTCCTATTGGCGCGTCCCTTGCGAGGAAACCCATACCTCATGGTCGAACGCTTGTCGAAGAGGTTTTGGATAGTCCTCGTTTCCGCGGCGATTGCCATCGCCGTCGTCTCCTGCGCGGCGATTCACGTCGTCGTCTCAACGCATCTGCTCCGCAAGTGGGTCAACAGCGATCCGAAGGAGCTCCTTCTCGACTATGACAGGGCGTCTTCCTGGATCCCCGGAGAGATCCGCATCCGGGGACTGCGCATGCGCGGCAGCGACCCCAACGTCCAGTGGTTCTTTCGCATGGAGAAGGCGACGATCTCGATCTCTCTGGTCGACCTGCTCCACAAGCAGTTCCACGCGACCCGCGTTCGCGCCGAAGGCCTCGTATTCCGGCTGCGCGAAAAACAGAAGAAGACCGAGCTCTCGGCCGCGCACCTCGCGCGCCTCCCGTCCATCCCAGGGTTCTCCGATCCGCCTCTGACGAGTCCCAGAACAGAGCCGCCGCCTCTCTCCGAAAGGGAGAAACAGCGATTCTGGTCCGTCCACGTCGAGAACCTGGTCGCCGATCCCACGCCCGACATCTGGATCGAGATCTATCGTTTCCGCGGCCGTGCGCGAGTGACGGGCGGGTTCACGCTGCGCCCGCACGTGCGCGCCTCGATCGGCCCGGCGGCCGTGGAGTTCCTCTCCGGCGACTTCCTGCTCGCGCCATCCGAGCCGATGCTCTCCGCCGCTTCGGGCCGCGGCGACTGCCTGATCGATCCCTATGCGCCCGACAAGGTCCAAGGCCAGGAGGTCTGGCGCAAAATCTCCGGCAGCGTCCGGACGCAGGGACGCATCGAGAATCTCCGGTGCCTCAACCACTATCTTCGCCATGCGCCGGAACCGCGCCTCTCCGGGGGCGGCGGAAGAGGACGTTTTGCCGTTCGATTCGACCACGGCATCGGCCAAGGCGAGGCGCATTTCGAGGTCGGGCGCGTTGTCGCGCGTTATTCGGATGGAACGCTCGAGGGCCGCGCCTCCGGCCGGCTGATGGTCCCCCGCTGGGACGTCGAGCGTGACGACATGGAGATTTCGGGAAGCCGTGTGGAGCTGGCGGACATCACGACGACGGGGACGAGACACGATGAACGCGATTGGTGGGGGCGCTTCGATATCGTCTCGGGCCGCCTTCACGACGGCCTTTCGGCGCGCACGAACGTGACCTGCCGGGACGCGCGGCCCCTCTACATGCTCGTCGCGGCGAAGCTGCCCGGCTGGGCGGAAGGAATCCTGAAGCTCCAAGGCATGAAGGGCTCGGCGAGCGTGCGGTTTGCGAGCAGTTTGATCGACGTCGAGGAACTCGAGGCCTCCGGCGGCAAATTCCACATCGCCGGCCGCTACTACCAAAAACGGGAGGAACGGCGCGGCGCCTTCCTCGTCCAGACCGGCCCGCTCGCCGTCGGGATCGCCATCGACGGTTCGACCAGCCACCTCAAGCTGCTCGGCGCCAGAAAATGGTTCGAGAAAGAGACCACAGCCCCGTGACTCCGCCTGTCATACCGAGAAGCCCCTCCACCGCCGCTATGGCGACGGCGGGAGCGACCTGTCCTCCGAAGCGCGTTGCGCGTAGGAGGAAGCCACGAAGAATCTGCTCCGGATCAGCTGACCACGACCAGGGCAGATCCTTCGCTGCGCTCAGGATGACATAAAGGAGTGACTCGGCCACAAACCCCTTCCTGTCATTCTGAGGAGCGAAGCGACGAAGAATCTGCTCCGGTCAAATCAGCTGATCGTGCCCAGGAGCAGCCCAGGAGCAGATCCTTCGCTGCGCTCAGGATGACAGGAGAGCGAAGGGATGACATCGAGGAAGACGGAAAGAGGACGGGTTAAGCTCGGTTCACCTCCACGACGATGGCCGTTCCATAGGCCAGCACTTCGGCCACGCCCTGTGCGATCTCGGTCGTGTCGTAGCGCATGCCGACGACGGCATTTCCTCCGGCTTCCTGCGCGTGCTGCGCCATCAGGTCGAAGGCCTCGCGCCGCGTCTGCTCGCACAGCTCGGTCCAGAGCGTGATGTTGCCTCCGAAGAGGCTCTGCAACCCCGCTCCGATCGTGCCGACGATCGACCGCGACCGAACGACGATCCCCCGCACGATGCCGATGTTTCTCACGATCCGGTAGCCCGCCAACTCGTTGGCCGAAGTGATGAAGTTGTTCGGAATCAATCAAACCTCCCGAGTCTTCCCGTTATCTCTCACAACTATGAAGCCGGCGCCCGCCGGCTTCATGCCCCGATGAGCTTGCGCGACTTGATCTCCGACAGGAGCCGGTCAACCTCCTTCTCCTTTTCCAGCGCCGCGAAGCGGTCCTCGACATCGTCGGAGGTCAGCTCCGCCCAGGCCTGGCTGACGGCCTCGGCGCGCGTGACCCGCTCCTTCATCCGGTCGAAGGTATTCGAGCCGGCGCCCGCCGCGACCGCGAGTTTCGCCTCGCTCGCCTTCTTGGAGACCCGGGCTCTGCGGTGGCGGGCAATGAGCAAATCACTCTTCGACTGCGCTTCGGCGAGCTTCCCCTCGAGCTTGTGGAGCGCGGCCTTCAGGTTCTCGACCTCGGTCTTCTGGTCCGCGACCTGCTGGTGGAAGTTGTCGGCCAGCTCCTTGTAGCCCATCGCCCTCTCCAGCGCCGCGCGCGCCAGCCTGTCGTCTTTCTTCTCGACGGCGAGCTCCGCCTTGCCCATCCATCCCGCCTGCTTCTCCTCGTTCTCAGACGCCTTCCTGGCCAGCAGGTGCTCGTCGGCAATCGCGATCGCCACCTGCGTCTTGACCTGCAGAAGCTGGTTCTGCATGTCGAGGATCACCTGCTTGATCATCTTTTCGGGTTCCTCGGCCTTGTCGATCAGGTCGTTCAGGTTGGCCCGAACCAGAGTCGCGACCCGTTCCAGTAACGCCATGACTTACTCCTTTCCGGAAACTGTTTCGCTCCCGCTCGCCTTCGTGACGACGGGGACGGCGGGAATCGTTTTCTTTTCACCCATCGCCTTGACCTTCCCGAGCAGGTCGGAGATCCGCATCCCCGAGAGCGCCTCGAAAAGCGCCGGCACCTGCGCCGCCATCTTCGTCATGTCGCCCGTGATCTTGTAGGCGCCGGCCGCGTCCCCGTTGCCGGTCGAGACGATCGTGATCTTGTCCACCTTGGAGAGCGGCTCGGACAGCGCGCGCACCACGTCCGGCAGCCCGGAAATCAACCGGTCCACTACGGCCGCCTGGTTCCATTCCTGGTACGCCTCGGCCTTGACGTTCAAGGCCTTCGCCTCGGCCTCTCCCTTCTTGAAGATGATCTCGGCTTCGGCCTCGCCTTGCGCGCGCACCGCGGCGCCACGCCCCTCGGCCTCGAGTGTCAGCCGCTGGCGTTCCGCGCCGGCGAGCGTTTCGATCCTCTGCCGTTCGGCCTCCGCCTGTTTCAGCACCGTCGCAACGAGCTCCTTCTCGCGCCGCTGGATCTCCGCCTCCTGCACCTTGACCTGCTGCTCCTTTTCGACCTGCTGGATCCGGACGGACTCGGCGATGACCTGCTGTTGCATGATGTTGGTCTGGATCTCGTAGGCCTTGTCCGCCTGGGCCTGCTGCTTCTTGACCGCCTCGAGGTAGGCCGCCTTCTTGACCTCCATATCGCGCTGCGACTCGGCCTGCTTGGCCAGCGAGAGCGATTCCGCGAGCACCCGTTCCTGGTCCGCCTGCGCCTTGGCGACGGCGGCCTCCCGCTGCGCGACGGCCCGCTTGATCGCCGTGTCGCGTTCCGCCTCGGCCGCCGCCACGTCGGCATCCCGCTTGATGCGCGCCACGTCCGGCCGCCCCATGTTGGTGATGTAGTCGTTCTTGTCGCGGACCTCTTTGATCGTGAAGGAGACGACCTCGAGCCCCATCTTGTTCATGTCGTCCGCGCAGGTCGAGCGCATCCGGTCGGCGACCATCTCCGGCTGCTTGACGATCTCCTCGACCGTCAACTGCCCGATGATGCCGCGCAGGTGCCCTTCCATCACCAGGCGGATCAACCCTTCCCGCTGCGGCGGCGTCTTGGTGAGGAACTGCTCGGCCGCCGTCTCGATGGACTCGCGGTCCGATTTGACTTTGATCTGCGCGACCGCTTCGACCGTGACCGCGACGCCCTGCTTCGTGTAGAGGTCCTGCTGGGGCGCGACGTCGAAGGACATCAGCTCGAGCGACAGCTCGCGGCAGCTCTCGACCATCGGAAAGATGATCGTGCCGTGCCCCTTGATGACCCGCGTCCCCCGGAACCCATACACGATGAGCGCCTCGTTTGGCCCCGCCTTCCGGAACATTTTGGCCAGCATGACCAGGAGGAACAAGAGGGTGAGAACCATCAACCCCAGGATGATCCAGGTCCCGATTGCGATTCCAAACATAAGGCCTCCTTGTGCGGCCGGCGGGGCCTCGCTGGCCCGGCCGGGCCTCTTATTTGATGAAGTAGCCCGCGACTCTCCAGGCTCCCTCTTTCTCCTTCATGGTCACGACAGTCTCGAGCGCCTCTTTCTTGTCTTCGAACGAGCCGTTGTACTGCAGGACCACGTACTCCCCGTCGGGCGCGCCCGGCAGCGTCAGCGAGTACTGCGCGCTCTTGAAATTCCGCGCGAGCAGCCGAGCCGGCCCCCGCGCCGAGCGGACGGCGCTTTCCCACTGCTCGGCCGAGACCTGCTTGCGAAAGAGGGAGGACGCCTGAGTCCAGCTATCGGCGTACCGGCCGGAGTCCACGATGCCGAGCCAACTCTTCGCGGCCTCCCGGGCGGCCTTTCCGGCCGCTTCTTCTCTGGCTTTCTCCCCCGCCGGATCCGCAGAGAGGGCGGCCGCCGCTACCAGGCAGGCCCCGAGCGCCGCCAGGACCCAAAGGATCTTCTTCATCGTCTCCTCCTTCATTTCCTTTTCTCCGCCGGAGACTCCGCTTCCGCTTTCGTTTCGCCGGCCAGCTCTTCCCAGAGGCGCACGTAGGCGATCCCTTTCTCGTAACGCGTCACGACGACCTCGCTGCCGTGGGGGATCGCGCTGGCGTCCTCGCTACGCGCGCCGGCGCTGCGCCGCGTCCCCTGCTGCGAGTAGACGATCTCGCCGGTTCCTCCGGCGCGGATCGGCACGGTCACGTTGCCGAGCACGCCCGTCATCTCGAAGTCCGCCGAGTCCAGGAACCGCTCGTGCTTCAAGAGAACCCTCGTGAGGAAGCCGAACACGACGGCGGACCCGGCCGCGCCCGACACGAGCGCCACCGCCAGGACCAGAAGCTGACCCAGATGCGCGCGGCCGGTCAGCAGGTAGCCCATCCCTCCGAACCACGCGAGGAACGCCATGAGCGTCGCGAAATTGAAGGGTGAGACCGACCCGCCATGTCCAGCCGCGTCCGCGGCGCCATGGCCGGGAGCCACGCCGTGCGAGTCGAAGTGCAGCCAGTGAGCGCCGTGTCCGGCCGACCAGTGGAAGGCGCCCCCCAGAAGGGCGAGCACGCTCAGACTGAAGCCGACCACAAAACAGACCAGATAGAAGCCCTCCCAGCTCATGATGGCCTCCCCTCTCTCCTGCGCCGGCGCGGCGTCGGCTCGGATGCCTCGGGTTTCAAGACCTGGAAAAGGCGTTCGGCGAGATTCGGCGTCTCCAGAATCCCGCGCATCAGCACGAGGCACCGGCGCGAGTCCGCGTGCTTCGCGAGAGCGAGCAACGCCTGGCTGACCT
>WNFZ01005296.1_pt1 | contig 11838 bp, 4 predicted proteins | sample 5400081 | NCBI WGS metagenome assembly WNFZ01 (sample SAMN13153365, study PRJNA577476) | soil metagenome | isolation source: 80 cm soil or saprolite under grassland replicate 1 | place: USA:California | collected 2016-06-15
GCGGCGCGGGAAACAACGAGCTATGGAAAAGACGCTTGCCAAAAAACGGCAAGCTTGGAAAACGCTGAAGAACGCGTTTCCCACTTTCCCACAGCTCCGGCTGCGGGTATTTTAGAAACCACGCAAGACCAAAACATCGCATGATCCCGTGTGCGGAAACTGGGGGCAGGTCAGTTGCACGCGATCCGGCATCTGCTGAAAGAGTCGCGATACCTCCAATCACGCCGACGTAAGGCGTGACCTGCGCATGACTCAACCGTGAAACTATCAAAAAGAAACAAACGAAGACGCAGAGTAGCCGCATCAGCGTGCGATGCGGCTTCACAGAACGAACGTTGTGTGGAATTTCCATTCTTTTTTTCTAACACGGAGCCCGCACGGGACGGGGGTTTTCGCTGTCGCTGGCGACATTACACATGCAGGCGAGTCCTGCCGGACCCACACGACTTTGATTGCGGAAAGGAAAGCTATGCAGTGGAAACAACTGCCCCTCACACGATTCACAGTTTGCCTTTTGGCCCTTGGAATACTCGTTGTTCTGCCGTCGGGCAATCTGAACGCCGAGAATGCAGGCGGTGATAACTTCGTTTATGTGATGAGTAACAAGACTCCTGAAAACTCGGTAATCCAGTATCGCAGAGCCAGTAACGGGTCGCTCACCTGGCTCAGCGAAGTTGCAACCGGAGGCTCCGGCACCGGCGCGAACGGCGCGGATCCTCTGGGCTCGCAGGACTCCCTGGTTCTGAGCGGCGATGGCCGACTGTTGCTCGCCGCCAATTCCGGCAGCAACGAGATCTCCGTTCTTGGATCGCGAGACGGTAAGCTCATCTGGCTCAGTAAAGCCGTGTCGGGAGGCACCTTTCCGAACAGTATCGCGATGTCTGGCGACCTAGTGTATGTTCTCAATTCGCAAGGCACTCCGAATATCACTGGATTTTGTCTGGATTCGCATGGAACCCTGCACTGGATCGCAACCGTAGATTTGCCGGCAGGAAGCAAGGGCGCAAATGATATTCGCTTTACGCCTGAAGGAACGACGATCCTGGTGACCGCCTCCGGAACCAACCAGGTTCTCTTGTTTGACGTGGGGGACAACGGAGTTGCCGCCAGTCCTGTTCCGCAGGCCTCGGCGGGCGGAAGTCCTTTTGGTATCCGTTTCGGACACGATGGGGTCGTCGTCATTTCTGAGGCTGCGGGATCAGCATCTTCCTATCGACTCGAGGACACGATGCTGAACGTAATCAGCGCCGCAGTGACCAACACGCAGGCTGCTTCCTGCTGGATTTCGGTAACCCGGTCCGCGCGTGAAGCATACATTTCAAATACCGGCAGCGGCACACTTTCCTCGTATGAAATCGGCGCGGGCGGACAATTGACTCTGCAGAAGGCGGTGGCCGCAAACCCAGGCGGCGCACCAATTGACTCCACGCTTTCGCGGGACGGCCGGTACCTTTATGTGGTGGAATCCGCGCAGGGCAAGACACTCATCTTCCGGGTAGCAGGCGGGAGTCTGGTTCCAGCCGGTATGGTTCCGGTTCCTTCGGGGAGTCAGGGAGTCGCCGCGCAGTAAAGTGCTCTTCAGAACAAGAAACCATCCCCGGCGGGGCGAACTCTTCAGTTTGCCCCGCTTGAAGCCATTTCGGTTTTCGTTGCCTACCCATAAGTAGTCGGCGAGAATACGTCCTTGACGGTGTTTCTTTATGACCACTATGATTGCGCTGCCGTGAAGAAAGTGTCCTCGGGAATCCTGCCGATCATTGCAATCAACCGAACTGCGCCGCTGGCGCTTTATCATCAGATTTACGACGCCTACCGCACCGCCATCGTGGACCGGGGTCTGCGACCGGGGCAACGAGTTCCTTCCACACGCCTGCTGGCAGTGGAACTGGGCATCTCGCGCATTCCGATTCTGAACGCCTATGGCCAACTGCTCGCCGAAGGGTACCTGGAAAGCCGCGTAGGCTCGGGCACCGTGGTGTCTCGTGCACTGCCGGACCAGCTCCCCGTGGTGCAAAAGCTCGGCCATGATGCGACAAAGACTCCTCCGGGTTCCAGACCAATCTCGAAACGGGCCCAGCGCCGTGACACCCGAGGGCTGCCGCAGCGAGGCTGGGGAGCGTTCGGCGTTAGCCAGGTAGCGTTCGAGGATTTCCCGTTTCAGGTTTGGAATCGGTTAATCACGCGTCACGCGCGACGCGCATCGGCGAAGTCGTTGGACTACGGTGATCCCATGGGCTCCCCAGATTTGCGGGCGGCGATCGCCATGTATCTGAGGACGGCGCGTGGCGTCCGTTGCGAAGCCGAGCAGGTGATGATCGTGAGCGGATCGCAGCAGGCGCTGGAGATCACGACGCGCGTTCTTCTCGATCCAAAGGACGCTGTATGGATTGAGGAGCCGGGGTACCGCTTCGCCTACCGCGTCTTCTCCTTCCACGGGTGCCATGTAGTTCCTGTCCCTGTGGACGCTGAAGGCCTGGACGTTGCTGCCGGGAAAAAAATGTGCCGGAATGTGCGCGCGGCCATGGTGACGCCGTCCCATCAATATCCGCTCGGGGTCACCATGAGTGCGAGCCGGCGCCTGCAATTGCTGCAGTGGGCGGAGCGCTCGGGTTCGTGGATCATTGAAGACGATTACGACAGCGAGTATCGCTACGAGAGCATGCCGATCGCGTCCCTGCAGGGACTCGACAATGGCGCTCGCGTGATTTACGTGGGCACGTTCAGCAAAGTCCTGTTCCCCTCGTTGCGATTAGGGTACCTGGTCATTCCCTCCGATCTGGTCGAAGCATTCCGATGGGTGCGCACCGCCATGGACATTGGACCGCCGCATTTCTTTCAGGCCGTGCTGGCCGACTTCATTCGCGAAGGCCATTTTTCACGGCACATCCGGAGAATGCGTCTGCTTTATGGCGAACGCCGCAGTGCGCTGATTGAGAGCATTCGGGAAGAATTTGGCAAGGCAGCAGACATCAGCGGAGGACATGCGGGCATGCATCTCGCGGTGACGCTAAAAGGGGTCCGCGATATCGATGTCGCTGCGCGAGCAGCGAAAGATAATCTCTGGCTGCTCCCGCTGTCTGCTTCTTATCTGGGCAAGCCACTGCGGCACGGGTTCATCCTGGGATTCGGCAGCACGCGGACGGAACAAATGCGGCATGCCGTGAGGAAACTGCGAAAACTTACTGGCAGAGGCTGACGCTGACCCTATGTTCACTCAGGAATTACCACCGGCGGGGCTGACATCAGCTGGATGAAGCGCGGGTATCACTTTTCGATAAGCTTAGGGCATGTCAGCGTTTCTGTAGAAAGCAGCGCTCTGTAGAAATAACGTCCCGCCGGGACTTCGAACTGGCCACCGTCATGATTTGACGTTGTTCGCTGGGCCGACTTCGATGAAAGGGGGCCGGCGGGATCTCTCTGCGTTGAGAGCAGTCTGGCGCACAAAGTGGCCGCAATCAATAACCACTTCCCGCTGTTCTAATATGGCCACTTTTGCAAAAGGCGGAATGGAATGTCTGCGGCAATCGGTCTGGTGGAACGACGTGGTGGCGGAGATAACAGCGATCACCGCTCCGGTTCGGTGACTTTCAGGACCTGATCGGCGGCAACGTTCTGCAGAGTCTGAACTCTTCCCGATGGCCAATGAATTTCGACAGAATCGGCACGGGTATCGGGCCCCAGGCCAAAATGTACCGGTCCGTCGCTGGACGAAGCATAGCCGACGCTGGTGGTCATGTGGTTGTACTGAGCGCCAACAGTTTTGCTGACTACCTTAATCCGCGCGCCAATGCCGTCGCGATTGCTCTTGGTGCCCCTCAGAGCGACTTCCAGCCAGTGGCCTGAGTTCGCACTTCGGTTCATCCATATCTCTGCGTCTGCGCCCAATGCGCTCACAACCACGTCGATTCGGCCGTCGCCGTCGAGATCAGCGAAAGCGCAGCCGCGATGACGCTTTTTCGGAGCGGCATTGAACCCAGCTTCCTCCGTCAGGGCTTGCCACTTCCCGCTGGCGCCCGGGTTGCGAAAAACCGTATTCCAGTGATCGACTGGCTGACCAGGCATGTCGTGGGATTCGACGTGCCCGCGGCTGACGAACACATCTTTCCATCCGTCATTGTCGAAGTCGTAGAGCGCCACGCCAAAGCCGGACATAGTGCGGCTGAGGTCACGCATTCCGCTGGGGCTGGTTACCTCTTTGAAGTCGCCCTTCCCGGTGTTCTGAAAAATCGGGAACGTCTGGTTGGGAAGTGCCACAAAAACGATGTCGGGATAGCCGTCGTTGTTGTAGTCGCGGAAATCCAGGCCCATGCCGGAAATGAAGCTGCCGTCTTCAGCCAGTGCGACTCCAGTTTCGAAGGCGACTTCCTCGAACTTTTTGCCGGTATTGTGAAACAGTGAATTGTAAGAGGCGTCATTGGTGACGAAAAGATCCGGGCGGCCGTCGAGATCGTAGTCAGCCATACCCACGCCCATAGCCTTGCCAACGTGGTCGCGAATTCCCCATTCTTTCGAAGCGTCGCGGAATGTTCCATCGCCGTTGTTCAGGAATAACTGGTCGGGCTGGCCCTTGTAGTACCTGGGATGGCAGTAATCGGAAAAGCCTTCGACCTGGCAAAGAGCCTTGTCGGAATACCCCCACTGCATGTAATTCGCAACGAACAGGTCAAGCAGACCATCGTTATTCACATCAACCCAGGCTGCGGTGATTTCCCACCATGCCCCGAACTCGGGATCGGGATGGTTGATAAGAGCGTCGAGCCCTGACTTCACGGTCACATCCGTGAAGGCGCCGTCGCCGTTGTTGTGGTAAAGCGAGCCGTGATGCAGTCCGGCGACGAATAGATCGGGATGGCCGTCGTTGTCGTAATCAGCGACGGCGACACCCATGTCGTATCCGGTGCCGGCCAATCCCGCCGCATCGGTCACGTCGGTGAATGCGCCGTTGCCGTCATTGCGAAACAGGCGATTGCGGTACTTAGGGGAGTCCTTCTTCAGCGTAGCGATATTTCCGCCGTTGACAAAGAAGATGTCAGGGCGCCCGTCTCCGTTGTAATCGAAGACTGCCAGTCCTCCCGTCATCGTTTCTGGGGCGTTGCGCGCCGGCGTCTCGTTATTCTCAACGGCAAATGGGAGGGACCTTAATTCGAAATGAATCGGTGAAGGGTGATCGGCCGCATGGACGGGAGCCACACGGCATATAGCAAGAAGAATTGAGGCAGCAGCCCAAACAGAAATGAATCTGACCATTCGAAGGACAAGGCAAAGGGGTGGCCGAAGCCACCCCTCTGATTCTAGCTGACGAATCGCTCTAGAAGTAATACTTCAGAGCGAAGGTCAGGGTTCGTTGACCAATCTTGTTGGCTGGCTTGCCAGTCGTCAGACCATTCGTATTGGTTGTTGAGAGTTTGGTTGCTTGGTAGGTACAAGTGCCGGTACCGCCGGGGACCGTGGGCGTTAGACCCAGAGTGGTGCACTGGCTATTGGTAGCGCCGGGCGCAGTAATATCGTTGAGCACAAGCGGAGAGGTCTGGGTGAACTGAAGCCGGTTATCGATATTTCCGGCAAGTCCAAACTGGCCCAGAGGATGATTCAGGAAGTTAATAGCAGACAACCTGAACTGTACCTTCTGCCTCTCTGTGATCTGGAAGCTCTTGAAGAGGCCCAAATCGCTGTCAAAGTACGCTGGCGCATGCAGGTACGGCCACACCAGGGTTCCCTGATGGCCTTGTCCCGGCAATGCGAAGCAGTTGGGATTGAAGTACGCCCCCGACGCGTGGTGACGCGGATCGCACGTAACGACCGGTACGATCTGCGTATAGCCACCACCGTTCTGGTCAGTACCAAACCACGTTCCTGAATTGATTTGGCTCGACTTCAGCCCGTTGGGTAAGGTCACGGTGTAGTCCGGAACGTCCGGGGCACCGTTGAGCGGATAGCTCAGTCCGTTCATCGTCGCGTTCAAGTTGCCACCTGTATTCGGCTGAATTGGAGCTCCAGCTGAATATGTTGTGTAGCCGGAGATCTGCCAACCGTTAACCGTGCCTTCCAGGGCCCTGCTGCCATGAACGAACTTCGGTAGATTCCATACGTACGACAGATTCAGAATGTGCGAATGGTCGTATGCCAATGGTCCGTAATTGTTCTTCAGGTTAAATGGATCGACAGCTTTGCCGTTACCGGCTCCGTTGTCGGTCTGCCCGTCGCGAGTTCCAAGAACCTTGCTGAAGGTGTAATTCGTCAGGAAGGTGATGGGTCCAGACTGTTTCTGCCACGACACTTGGAGCGAATCGTAGTTGGCGTAGCCACCATGACCAATGAGGTAAACGTCGGTGTACTGCGTCATAGGACGGTAACCGTTATACCAAGTGCTGTTGCTGTTGGTGTAATTGTAGTTCCCTGCTCGCGTGCCGCCATTGGGACCAGGGGTAGCGCAGTCCACGGCGTTAAAATCGGCCCCCTTGTTACAAGTGAGAGTTCCCGGCGAGAGATAGAGTCCGTTGGCTGCCGGGTCTGGCCCGAAATAGCTGCCTACATTGACTCCGTTCAGGTCGTTAACCTTGTCATTGCCGCCATTCAACAACTGGTTTCTGCTCTTGTTTGCCACGTAGGAAACTTCGAGCACGGAACGCATCGGCAACGCTTGCGACACGGTCACGTTCCAGTCCATAACATAGGGTTGACGGTTGTCGCCCCTTTGCATGGCTTGGATAGTTGTCCCATTCTGATAAACGGCGCTCGGCGGGCTAAAGGACTCTGCTTGTGCGTAGCCGGTATTCGGGGCACCGGTGTAGATAGTCGTGCCAGGTCCGGTGAATGTAAAGATGCCACTTGCTCCGTTAAACGCACCATTCACATCGTTAATGGCGAAGGTGTACCGGAACATGGCGAAGCCAGCACGAAGCACGGTCTTACCGGTTCCGAATACGTCATACGCCATTCCAATGCGTGGCTGGTAGTAGAACAGTGGCGAGATGAACCCGGACTGAGGAATCTTGCTGTTAATCGCGTGCCACAACAGCCCAGTGTTCGGGTTATCAAGAATGTGGGCACTGTTAGGATCGGTTGGATCCGCAAGATGGAACGGAACCGGCGTCGTTGGCGTACCATTGATGTAGCACTCGCCGCACCAAACCTGCGCTCCGTTCGATGGTCCGTACCACTGCCCGACGTGGTCAAGACGCAAGCCGTAATTAAGAGTTAGCTGCCGGTTCGCCTTGTACGAGTCTTGCGCGTAAACAGAGTACTGGTGGTTCTTCACTTCACTCTGCGGTTGTTTGTTGGGCTGCACGTAGTTACCGCTGCCGCCCAGCAACCAATCCGCAACTACGTTGCCGGTGCCATTCGGGCCCCAGCCCATTTGATAGGCGCCGTTATCGCTGTGCTGCTGGTCACCCTGTGATTGAACGTTCCCGTTCGTGTCCCAGTAGCCGCCGACCTTGATGGTGTGTGACCCGAGGACCTTGGTGAAATTGTCGTAGATCGAAGGATCGCTCTTGAGTGCACCAAATGATTTGCCGTGCCCGAAGCCTGCCGTAAACGAAACCGTTGCAAGCTGCGGGAACGCGCCACCCCACGGCGCCAGGAAGTTAGGAATCTGCGATGTGGTCTGACCGAACAGACCCGACACATTGAACCCTAAAGCGGTTCGATCCACTGCTTTCGGATTTCCTAGAGTCGAAGGGTTGATGTATTTAGCATATGTAAAGACGAATTCGTTAGTCGTAGTCGGACTGAATACGTGCGTAAAGTTGCTCATGATCTCCTGCGAAACGGTGTTCGCAACGATCGGAGAAGGATATGGCAAGTTCCACGCTGGTTCCCACCAGATCGAGATCGGATGCTGGTCCGCTTCGATTTGACGAGTGTACGAGCCGCTCAGCTTCGTGTTCTCGTTGATTGCGTAGTCGACTTTTCCAGTCGCTTCCCAGCGGTTCTGAGGTGCCTGGTTAACAAAGGTGTAGTTGTTCCATCCATTGCCCGCGTTCGGGGTAATGTTCGGATCCGGATAGTAATGCTGCTTCAGGTAAGAAGTGCCGTTCACAATACCGACAATATTGGGATCCCACTTGCTCTGCGGCAGCTGGTTGCCACCACCCGGCAAGCCAGGATTGTTGTAGGCATAGAACCACGTGCGATCGAGACACGCAAGCAGAGTGTCGTTGGAAGGGCCTCCGCATCCTGATACGCCTTGCCCCCCTGAAACTCCGTTGATGGTGGTGTTGCTGAAGTCGCCGGCCTTCTGTTCGACAGTTGGCACGTTGTAGTTAACGATGCTGCCGGCAGGATGCTGCCGCATGTACTCGTAACCAGCCCAGAAGAACAGCTTGTTGCGGTCCTTGTTGAAACTGGTAAACGGTAGGCGAATTGGACCGCCCACGTTGCCGCCCATGTAGTAGTAGTTCTCTTCTGGAGCTGCCAATGCCGCAGTCGTTGATCCGTTCGCGATCTGACTATGGGTGTAGGCATCGATCGAGTTCATTGCACTGTTGCGGGCATACAGATAGCCGACACCATGGAAGGCCGAACCGCCGCTCTTGCTGAAGGCCTGGAAGATCACCGGGCCTTTAGCGTACTCAGCGCTGTAAGAAGACATGAGAACTTTAACTTCCGAAACCATGTCCTGGTTGATGTTGGCAATCTGCGTACCGACGTTGCCTGGATCAACAAGGTTGGCGCCGTCGAGCATGAACGCCATCGCGCCGTTGGGCTGCGTTCCGTTGGAAGAGTATGCTCCAACTGGGCCGCTATTTGTGCCGACGACTTTGTCGGTAAAACTATTCCCTTGATTCATGCCGTTGGTTGCGGCCATGCCCGGCATCAACTTCAACAGTTCGCCGGCATCTCGACCAAGAATCGGCACCTCGGTGACCAACGTTGTGTTCAACGTCGTGCTGACTTCCGCGTTGTCAGTCGGAACTGCCAGAGCGCCGGCAGTAATCTCGACCGTCTCACTGGCGGCACCGACCTGCAAGCTTATGTTGGGCAGGTTACGCGCGTCGCCCTGAGCGAATACGATGCCAGCCTGCGACCAAGCTTTAAAGCCAGGCGCGCTGACCGTTACTGAATAGCTGCCAGGTTGAACAGCGGTGATTGAGAAAAAACCGGACCCGTTTGAGACCGTGGTGCGGGTGTCGCCCGAAAGTTCGTTTTTCATCGTAACTTTCGCGTTCGCTACGACGGCTTGGGTCGAATCCATGGTCGTCCCCGATAGTGTCCCAGTCAGCTGCTGACCGAAACTTAGCGAGGCTATCGAGACAAACACGGCCAGACAGGCTACTAGGCCCACCCTGGTCCAGGCCAGAATATTTGACTTCGAAGTCATTGAACTGCCTCCAGTTAAGCTGTGTAACATATGTAAGAGACCGGCCAGACTAACCACGCGATGGATCGGGTTTTAACGGCCCTTCCCCTCGCTACTGCTGTTGCGGAAACTTGTGATGGATAATACAAAAACACTATTCTCCAGCTGGGGAGCACTTTTAACGTGTGTCAGTGAACACTGTCAAGCAAAAAAAACGTTATTGTTGTAAAAGTTGGCCCTCTTTAGGAATTGCGTTGTAAGTTGCTGATTTTGCAGCCAATGTTTCTCCAGAGAAATGCCCGCTAAAGAGATCTAAATCGAACAGGATTGTGATCAGAATCACAAAATAACGACCAGTCGGGTCGGCGCCGGAATCCGTTAGTTTCACTGAAAGTACGAAAAGACGAACACCCGTAGAAACTACGCTTACGACCAGGAGTTCAGTTGGGAACTCTTTACGTGCGGTGGGTATTGAAGGTGGGGTCGCAAGCTCAGTTCTGCCCAGCTTTCGCCTGTGCTTCGTAATGCTGCAGATTGGCTTGCAACGAGGTCACGAGTTCCTCGTTGTGTTGGTGTTGGGCGAGTTCCAGTGCGCGCTGCGCCATGCCGATGGCTTCTGGGTACCGGCCGGTCTCGGAATACATCGCCGCTAACATTTGCAGAACCGCGGGCTGTGGTTCCGCAGAAAGCTTGGTGGCCTGTTCGAATTCAGGAAGGGCATCACCAAATGCGTTTTGTGCGGCGAGAACGCGTCCGAGGTTGTAGTGATAGTCGGTCGATTGCGGCGAAATCGAAACTGCGGTCTGCAGATGTGTGCGAGCTTCGTCCAACATGCCGGCACGAGCGAGCGCGATCCCGAGATCGTTCTGTCCGCTGGCTGAGTCCGGCTTGATCTCGACGCCCTTGCGCAAGTGCGCAAGTCCCTCCTCGAGTTGTCCACTCTTCAGCGCTAATGCGTTTCCGAGATTCACTTGCGCGGAGGCATTGTCAGGATTCAATTCGACGGCCTTCTGAAAAAACGTGAGCGCCTCATCAATCGATCCCTTCTCGGCTAAAGCGCTGCCCAAATTGTTGTGCGCCTGTGAGCTTCCACTATTCTGTTCCACGGATTTGCGAAATTCCTGAACGGCCTCGTCCAGTTTCCCCGTCTCCATGAGTGCGACGCCGAAATTGTTGTGCGCCCGCGCGTCGTCTGGAGCCAGCGCGAGCGCTTTTCTCCACTCAATCACCGCTGCTTCAAATTGCTTCTTTTCGGCGAAATTCAATGCGACGTCGAACTGCTTGTAGAAATCGGTCGCTGGCGTGTCAATGCGTTCCAGTGCGTCCGGCTTGATGTTCACGAACTCGGGAATATTGACCGCGCGATTCGCGGCCGTCGCGTTCTCAATCAGAATTGCCGGGGTGTCGTTTCCATCTTTGTCGATGTGGGTGAGATAAAGCTTCGTGTAATAGTTCGGACTCTTCGACGAAAACGCCAGCCAGCGACCGTTCGGTGAGAACGTGTGCCAGGAGTTCATGATTTTTTGGTTGCAGTTGAGGCGCCGGGCAGCTCCTCCTTCGAAGGGGACGATGTAGAGCTGGCTGTCGGGGCGCATCAGTAATCCGTTCTTGTTTTGCACGAAGACAATCCAGCGCCCGTCCGGCGAAACCTTGGGGAAGTTGTTGCTCATGCCGTTCTCCGAGGCACCGACAACGCGTTCGGCTTTGCCTCCATTACCGTCGTTGAACGGAATGCGGTAGAGATCGTATTGCAGCTGCGTCTCGTTCGGATCGTTCGCGTACTTCGAGGTGGGTTGCCCTGGATAGTATGGATCTTTCGCCTTCGCGCGCGAATAAACAAGGTGCTTTCCATCCGGACTCCAGAACGCGCTGGTTTGCACGTAGTCGGGATCGTCCGCGCCGGGCAGGGGCTGCAGTTTGTGCGCATCGCGGCTGTACCAGGCCAGCACTCCTCGCGTCGGGAAGAAAACCTGACCGAAGCCGAAGAAGCGATAGAAGCCGTTGTAGAGGCGGTCCGCGAGTCGCCTGCCATGTGCTCCGGGCACGTCAATGGACGTTATGACGTACTTGCCGTCCGGAGAAACCTGCGACATAAATCCGAAGCGCTTTTGCGCTTTCTTGTCCGGATCGGAAAAATCGCTCCAGTGAATGATGTACTCGTTGCTGATGGTGCTGACTTTGCGAATGGGAATCAGCCCGTACAGTCCTTTGTCGTTAACTGGGCCGTCCACGTCGATGCCGAGAGTCTTGCCGTCACGCGAAACCGAGTGGCAGTTAGCACATGTGGGGAGACCTTGCATGACAACTCTGCTGTGGGTCGCAGAAACATCCCGCAGCTCCCATTTGATCTTCGGAAGGACCGAGTCGGGTAGCGGCTTGATGACGCCGCGCTCGCTATCTTCGGGCGCGGGCGGAATCAGCGGCACATCGCGAAACATAATCGGTGCACCGACCGGATCAACCGAGGTTTGGATCGTCACCTCTCCTTTGGATAAAGGCTCTTTCGCCCGTGCGCTTTGGAAGCCGCTGATGATCAC
>WNFZ01005297.1_pt1 | contig 11837 bp, 11 predicted proteins | sample 5400081 | NCBI WGS metagenome assembly WNFZ01 (sample SAMN13153365, study PRJNA577476) | soil metagenome | isolation source: 80 cm soil or saprolite under grassland replicate 1 | place: USA:California | collected 2016-06-15
GCATGTCTTGGGACTCCTTGGCGTGCGGGGCCCCTGGGCGAGGGTTGAGGGCCGTTGCCCGGGGGCCGCCTGATGTGCGGCCAAGGAGTCGTGGGGGAGCGCGCGTGTCAGCGCCCGTGTCAACGGGACGCGCTGGGACAGGCTGGGATCGAGCGGGATGGAGCGGCATCGACTACGGGCATCGCTCCTGCTCAGGCGACATGCAGCGGAATGCGGCGGGACCGTCGGGGATGGCCGGACGGCGGCTCATAACCCAGAGGTCGAGGGTTCAAATCCCTCCCCCGCCACTAGTCTCACCAGGGTCTTCGCCCCTCACCTCCTCTCTGGAGTGGGGGGCGTCGCCGTTTTGGCAGCAGAATTGGCAGCATCGCTGCCCGGGACGCCCTTCGGGGAGGCATCCGAGCCCTCCAGGATGAGCCGCGCGACGGTCGCCGCCGCCTGCTCGTCCAGACCCGGAATTACGTGGCTGTAGGTGTCGAGCGTGATCTGCACGTTGGCGTGCCCGAGCCGCTCGCTGACGATCTTCGCGGGGATGCCGGCGGCCAGCGCCGCGGTTGCGTAGCTGTGCCGCACGTCGTGTAACCGGATCACCGGCAGGCCGACCTTCTGCTGGCCGTCCTGCTCCCATACGGCCCGCTTGGCGTGGCGCTGGAACCAGTCGGTGATCAGGTCGGGGTGCAGCGGCCGCCCGTCCGGCCAGGTGAACACTAGGTCGTTGGCGTCGGTGATCTCAGTGACCGCGCGCTCCTCGGCCTGGCGCCGCCGATGATCGCGCAGCGCCTCCAGCGTGACCGGGTCGAGCGCGAGGGAGCGTCGGCCGCTAGCCGTCTTGGTGTCGGACTCGTGGACCTGGTAGTTCACGACGACCCGGGGCAGGCGCGGCGTCAGCCGAGCCCGGGCGAAGTCGATATCACCCCAGCGAAGGCCGGCGAGCTCGGCACGGCGCATCCCGGTCGTGACCACCAGCAGCCACAACGCGTACAGCCGATCGTCGCGCACATGCGCGAGGAAGGCGCGCAGCTGCTCGGGGGTCCACACCTGTTGCTCGGGCGATGCGCCGTGGGGCGGGTCGACGTCATCGGCTCGGTTGTGAGGCACGTAGCCCCAGCGCGTCGCATCCTTCAGTGCCCGGTGGAGCAGCGCGTGGACGTTGCGTACGGTCTTCGGCGCCAGGCCCTTGCCGTCGCGCCGGCCGCCGGCGAGCAGCTCGCTGTAGAACGAAGCGATGCGTGGCGCGGTGAGCCGCTGCAGCTTCAGGGCACCGAGGGCCGGGATGATGTGGACCTCCAGGTTGGTCATGTAGTTCGCTCGGGTCGAGCGGCGCAGCCGTCCCTCGATCGCTGGGAACCACTGCTCGAGCAGGAACGCCTCGACGGTCAGCTTCGACGGCTCGATGAAGGCGCCCTTGTGGAAGCGTGCGAGCTCGGCGCTGAGCGCCTCCTGGGCGGCCTTCCTAGTGGGGAAGCCGTTCTTGCTGTAGAAACGCCGCTTGCCGGTGGCCGGGTCGGTGGCGGAGAAGAACCATCCCCAGCCTTTGCCGTGCCGCCGGGTGCCGCCCCTCATGGCAGCCCCAGCTTCCGCTTGAGGGGCGCCGTGGGCACGAACCAGCGCTCGCCCAGCTTGAACGCCTCGATCTGCCCGGCCTCGATGCGTCGGTAGGCCGCTGAGCGGCTGAGTCGCAGCAATCGAGCCGTCTCCTTCACCGTGATCACGGGTGGCAGGTCCGCGAGGCTCTGTCCCGGCATGCCTCACCTTCTTTGAAGACTTAGTTATACAAGTAGCCGACAAGAATCAGCGGTGTCAAGAGGGTGATCTGGTTGTCAGTGGAGGGGGATGCGGTACGAGAGCACGTAGCGGTCGCCGGCGATGACAAGCCGGCTGGTCACCACCGGCCGGTCGAGTGCATGGATGGTCCGGGTGACCTCGAATACGGGCGTGCCGGGCCGCAGGCCAAGCTCCTGCATCTCGTCCGGCGTTGGCGTGCGGGTCGCGACATCCTCGGTGATCTCGCGAATCTCGACGCCGAGGCTGCGGAGCTGGGCCAGCGTCCCGCCCGTCCACGGCTCATTCTCGGGGTCCTCGACCGGCGTGCCCTTCACCAGGTCGTAGGGGATGTAGGAGTCCGAGAGCTGGGCCGGGCGACCCTCGACGATGAAGCGGAAGCCGCGAGCCAGCACCCGAGCGCCCGCCGGCAGCCCGAGGCGCTCGGCGACCTCAGCTGGTGCCGCGATGGGGGCGTGGCGGCGCACTTCGAGCCGGCCGCCGATCTCCGCGGCGCGGTCCTGCGCCTCCGGCGCTGCGTCTGCGACGCCGTCGATCGAGAGTCGGCGGCGGGCAGGACGCCGCCGGACGAACACGCCCCGGCCCTGGTGGGAGTCGATCAGGCCCTCCGACCGGAGCAAGTTGATCGCCTGCCGGACCGGCCCCCGGGAGCTGCCGTATTGGCGGACGAGTTCGGCCTCGGACGGCAGGGAGCTGCCAGGGCCCAGGTCCCCGCTCAGGATCTGGGTGCGGAGATCGTCGGCGATCCGCTGGTAGACGGCGCGTGGGTCGGCGGGGTCGATCGAGGGCGCCACAGGCATGCTTCCTTGGGTCAGCCGGTCGTGGAGCCTGACTACCTTACCTTTACGAGTCCGCAGCGCGAAGGACGGGCGCTCGTGGGCGGGAAACGCCAGGTAGTCATAGAGAGGGGGAGTCACGGCGCTCTCCAGCTCGTCGAGGACGGGACCTACGGACACCAGGGACACCACCCGCCGCAGCCGCACCCATGGCAGAACCGGCAGAAGCACATCCGGGTGACGGCGCGGCGTAGAGCGTGCCGAACAAGCGCAGTGGGCATGGAAGTCCGCTCCCTTCACGGGCTGACCGGCGTCCGGTCGGTGTGAGATCGTGGTGGATGCGGCCGCAATGCCAGGAAACGCCAAGCCACCCGTCTGCGTCGAGTAGTGGAAAACTCGCGGTTTGCTAATAATCCGCTAGGATTTCGAGGCTGCTTGCAGCGGAAGGAGGTGCCGATGTCCCGGGCGCCCAAGCCCCTCAACCCGTACGCCTCTTGGTCGTCGCTGTTCGGCGCCACGGTGCGCAGGCTCCGCCTGGGGATGCGAGCCGGCCAGCCGCTGACACAGGGCGAGCTCGGTAAGCAGATCGGCTACTCCGACGCTGCCGTCGGCGCGGTCGAGCGCTCCGCGCTGCGCCCTGACGTCGCCTTCATGGAGGGCTGCGAGCGGGTGTTGCCAGCAGACGGAATGCTCCGCGCAATGTTCCCTTTTGTGCTGGCCGAGTGGCAGGTGTGGGAGCGGACGGGGCAGCGCCCCCTGATCGAGCCGCTCCCGCCGGCGGAGGTGCTGGCCGACCCGGTGCACCTGACCGGTCCGCAGGATCTCGTCGTCGTGCAAGAGCCGGACGTGACCGATGTGCTGGAGCTCGCCCGGCAGGCGGAGGCATCCGACCTCGGGGGCGGCACGCTCGAGATGGTCGATCGGGCCGTGGACCGGTTCTGCCGGGAGTACCCGAAAGCGGCGCCGGGCGTGTTGGTCCCGCGCGTGCAGCAGCGGCTGCGCTTCCTCGCCAAGCTCCTTGAGGGCAGGGTAACCCTTACCCAGCACCGGCATCTGCTGGTCGCCAGCGGCTGGCTCGCGACCCTGCTGGCGTGTCTGCAGTTCGACCTTGGCGACCGTGATCGCGCCGAGGCGAGCCAGGCGGCGGCCTACACGTTCGCCCGCCAGGCAGAGCACGGGGAGCTGCTGGCCTGGACGTACGAGCTACTGGCGTGGTGGTCCCTTGTCGACCGTCGCCACGACGACGTGATCGAGTACGCCCGGACGGGGCTGGAGATCGCGCCGAACACCTCGGCCGGCGTGCAGCTCGCGGTGCAGGAGGCCAAGGGTTGGTCGCGGTTGGGCGATGCCGTGCGGGCGGACGAGTCCCTGCGCACGGCGGGTACGGTTCTCTCGCGACTACCGCGGCCCGAGCACCCGGAGCACCATTTCGTGTTCGACGCGAACAAGCTCTCGTTCTACGCGGCGACCTGCTACACCTGGCTCGGCGATCGAGACCACGCCCGCGAGCAGGCCGAGCAGGTCATCCACCAGTGCCTGGAGGTTGCGGGCCAGGTGCGCTGGCCGATCCGGCTCGCGGAGACGCGGGTGGACCTCGGCCTGGTCGCGGCACGTGAAGGCGGGATCGACGAGGCCTGCGAGCTGGGCCGGCTGGCGCTGGCCTCGGAACGAAAGTCCGGCTCCACGCTCGGCCGGGTCGCTGAGCTGGACGCTGTGCTGATGCGTGAGCATCCTGATGTTGGTGAGGTTGTCGATTTGCACGAGCAGTTCGAGGCAGCCCGCCGGCCTGACCTGACCTGAAAGGACAGCGCGATCAGCCGAGCCAGCCTGTCTCGCCTCGGCCTCCTCGCGGTGCTGTGGGGGTCCGGGTTCCTGTTCGTCAAGCTCGCCTTGCGCGGACTCAGCCCTGTCCAGGTCGTCCTCGGCCAGCTCGGGTTCGGCGCGGTCGTGCTGCTGCTGACGTTGGTCGTGCGCCGCCGGCCGCTGCCGTATGCCCCACGGGAATGGGCCTATCTAGCGGGCATGGCGGTGCTGGCGAACATCGCGCCGTACTTGCTGTTCTCGTGGAGCGAGCAGCGAATCAGCTCGGGCCTCGCTGGCGTGCTGAGTGGCACCACGCCTCTTCTCACCCTGCTCCTCGCCCGCGCGCTTGGTGTCGGGCGCCTAACGCTCGCGCGGGTGCTCGGGTTGGTCCTCGGCCTGTGCGGGGTGGTGCTCCTCGCGGCCCCATGGCACGAGGGATCGCGGGCGATCTCGCTTTCGGGGGTCCTCGCAGCGCTGGGCGCGGCCACCTGCTACGCCGGCTCCTATGTGTACGCGCGGCGTCTGCTCACCAACCGGGGCACCGAACCCCTGGTACTGTCCGCGGCGCAGCTAACCGCCGGCGTCCTGCTGCTCGGCGCCGTGACGCCGTGGCTCGGGCACCAACCGATCACGCTCACCGGCACCGTCGCCTTCAGCGTCGTGGCGCTTGGTGTGCTGAGCACCGGCATCGCCTACGTTCTCAACTACCGCTTGATCCAGGACGAGGGACCCACCGCAGCGTCGATGACCAACTACCTCGCGCCCGTCGTCGCCGTCGTGCTGGGAGTTGCGTTTGTCGACGAGCGGCTGAGCTGGAACCTGGTTGTTGGCACGGTACTGGTCCTGCTTGGAGTCTGGATCGCCGAACGCAACCCGGATGAGCGTGGGGCGGCGCTCAGCGGCACATTGGCGTCGTCAGAGGACGGCGAAGCCCAAATACGGGAACCCATCCGGTAGCGAGCGGGAGGCGTACTGGTCTGTCAGCACCGCGGCCCCTCTGACTCCCTCCGTGCGAGTGAGGACCGGCTCACCGCTGTGCAGACCGGCGTTCCCGCAGCTCGATCCGGACCGTGAGGGGCGAAGTTAGGCGTTCTGACGAAGGCCGCGTCAGCGACGGTCCTTGGCCCACCCTATCGCCGTGCATGCTCGACCGCCACGCTCCGTGAGGTGACCTCTTCCGTGTCAGCAAACGGTGGGGAAGCGCTGTGCGGAGTGTCGTTCTCGCAGGTCGCCGACGACCGTAGGTGGCGTAGCTATGCGTTCTCCTGACCCGCCCCAAGCCCAACGAGGATGCCAGCTTCCCAGGCCGGGCAAGTCTCAGCGTGGGGCGTACAGCCAGGGTTGCTTGAGGTCGAAGAACTCGGGCACGCCGATGCTGAGCTGCTGCATCTCGTCCATCTGGGCTTTCAGTTCTGGTGGCGGCTCCTTGCGTTCGCCTTCGCGCGCCGCCGCCTCGGAGGTGAAGTACATCGCCATGGTGTAGGCCCCACCCTCGTGCCCTACTGCCACGCTGCCGATGATGTCGGGGCGGAAGGCGGCCCACGCCGACGAGTCCTGGCCCATGAGCTCCCGCGCGCGGTCAGGGTCGCTGCCGCGGCCCTGCATAACCTGGACAAACCCGGCCTTATCCGGAGCGCCGGTGACGTCGACGGTGACGTCACTGCTGTCCTTGAAGGTGGCCTGTCCGGTGAACAGCTTGGCGGTCTCGGTCCACCACCGGTCCTGTTCGGGGCGGTCGCTGCTACGCCGGGCGGCTTCCTCGGACTCGAAGCGGGCCATTGCGATGAAGCGGCCGTCCTCGGTCACCCCGGCGGTCGAGCCGAGCCAGCCGCTGGCACCGGGTGCCAGCTCTTGGGCCCACCGGTCCAGCGCGGCGTGTATCTTCCCCGCGTCGGTCACCTGTCCCTGAATCACCTGAACAAACACCAGGACCCCCCTTCGACGGATCTACCCGTCCGCTGTGGCCTCTCGATAGCTCTGCAGACTCTACGACCGCCCCATGCCCGGGTCGATACCGCGAACGGCGCAGGTCGGTCCGGTTGCCGGCCGTGGGTCCTGAACCTCCGGGGCATCGAGCCTCATGCAGCTGTTTAGGAGATGACTGCCCATCTTCTGTTCTTACGGTCCAGTAGGGGTCTAGGCAGGTCAAGTTGGGCATGGATTCTGTTCAGCGCGGTCTGGTTCGGTGCAGTAGGGTCTGCTGGAATGACCGCCGGAATGACCACCTGAGCAAGCAACGAGGGTCAGGGGCACGGGGGCGTAGGCAAGCAGGCCTGCTGGTTCGACGGGGTCGGCGGAGAACGCGAAGGAGCCGGCCCGCTGAGCGCGGACCCCACCGACGTGATCGTCATGCTGGTGCGACAACACCACCGCCGGCACCTGGGCCAGGTCCACGCCCAACGCCTCGGCGTTGTCGACCAGGTCCGAGCGGGACCGGCGAAACAGGTTCAGCCCGGCGTCGAACAGCAGCAGCGTACTGCCGGCCCGGACCAGGTAGGAGACGCCGGGCTCGCCCCGCAGCCCGGGCCGCCCTGCACGCCGGTCAACCAGCGGCAACACGCCTAGGGTGTCGACCGTGCCGATGTCGCCAAGCCGTTGGTAGGTGGTGTCGACAAGCCGGCGCCATACCTCCGCGGCCACCCGCGAATGCCGCACCGCCGCCTGGGCGGTCGCCGCTACGCCGGCCGCGACCAGGCCTGCAACGACCGCGCCCGACACGATCCCTACGACCCGGCATCACCCGACGGTAGCGCTGCGATCCGTCCCCGGCCGGGTCGCGCGTTAGAGCACACGCGCTGTGCGTGCGTGGCTACGTGAGCTCGCTGGGGAGCCGCGGTGCGTATCAACGCCGAGGTTAGCGGGCTGCACCGCTTGCTTTTCTTGCGTAGCTGGTAGCGCGGTGACACGGTGCCGTCATCCGCAAGCAACCGCAGCGGAGGACGAGGAGCGCCCGCATAGGGGCGAATCGGGTCCTGGTCAGAACCCTGGGCATGTCACCGCTGCTCGAGCGAGACCACGAACGAGCAGCAGCAGCCGCGACCTGGATGTCTGGGGTGGGACGTTTGGATGCAGGCACGACCGGGAGGGCAGGGACCATGCAACACCACGCTCGACCCGACCGACCGACGCCAGCCGAGTCGTTCCCGACCGACCCCACCGGGCTACCCGAGGCTGGCCGGCCGGCGCTGCTGGAGCTCGCCCACAGCGACACCCTCGACCTGCAGATCGGCCCAGTGGCCAAGCACCTCGGCGACACCACGGTGCGGATGCTGGGCTACAACGGCTCGATCCCCGGCCCGACGCTCAAGGTCCAGCAAGGTTCGGAGATCGTGGTCCACGTCACCAACCACGGTGATCTGGACACCACCGTGCACTGGCACGGGCTGCGCCTGGAGAACCGCTACGACGGCGTCCCCCATGAGACCCAGGCACCCATCCCGGTGGGTGGGGAGTTCACCTACCGGATCCAGTTCCCCGATGCGGGCCTGTACTGGTACCACCCCCACATCCGCGAGGACTACACCCAGGAGCTGGGCCTGTACGGCAACATCCTGGTCGTCCCCACCGACCCTGGGTACTGGCCGACGGTCAACCGCGAGGTCGTCTTGACCCTGGACGACATCCTCATCGAGGACGGCAAGATCGCGCCGTTCAGCCCCAGCGAGACCAGCTACACGGCGATGGGCCGCTTCGGCAACGTCTTCCTGACAAGCGGCGAGCCCGACCTGTGGCTGGCGGCCAAGGCTGGGGAGGTGGTGCGGCTGTGGCTGACCAACACCGCCAACACCCGGGTGTTCAACGTGTGGCTGCCAGGCGCCCGGATGAAGCTGGTGGCGGGCGACAGCGGCCGCTACGAACGCGAGGAGTTCGTCTCCGAGGTGCTGCTGGCCCCCTCGGAGCGGGCCGTGGTCGACGTGCTCGTTGACCAGCCCGGCCAGCTCGAGCTAGAGCATCGCACCCCCGATCGCACCTACCGGCTGGCCACGGTGGCGGTGAGCGAGGACCGCGCCGCGCCGTCGCTGGCGCGCGAGTTCGAGCGCCTGCGGACCGCGCCGGAGCTGGCGGCCGAGCGGCAGCAGTTGGACCGCTGGCTGGCCGCCCCACCCGACAAGACCCTGGCCCTGGTTGCCCAGATGGACGACCCCGCCGGCCCCCAGCAAGGCGCAGGGCCGGTGCTCTACGCCTGCCCCATGCACCCCGAGGTCACCAGCGAGGAGCCCGGCCGCTGCCCCAAGTGCGGGATGAAGCTGCTGGCAACCCAGACGCCCGCCGCCACGACCACCTACGCCTGTCCCATGCACCCGGAAGTCATCAGCGACCAGCCAGGGCGCTGCCCCAAGTGCGGGATGAAGCTGCTCGCGGCCGAGCGCATCCCCCAGCCGGCGGCAGCCCATGATCCCGCCACCATGGACCCTCAGGGTGGGCATGCCGCCGACCACGACCACTCCGACCACCACAGCCAAGACCCCTTCGACATGGACCGTGATGCCGCCCACGGCACCCACGACCACGCTGAGGACCACGGCCACGGCACGACAGACGGGATCGAGTGGGAAGACGACATGGTCGAGGTCAACCGGCAGACCACCACGGCCACCATGCACTGGAAGTTCCTGGACCGGACCACCGGGGCCGACAGCGCCACCATCGACTGGCGCTTCACCGTCGGCGACCGGGTCAAGATCCGACTAGTGAACGAGATGGACTCCGACCATCCCATGCACCACCCCTTCCACCTGCACGGCGCCGGCCGATTCCTGGTCCTGGCCCGCGACGGAACGACCGAGCCCAACCTGGTCTGGAAGGACACCGTGCTGGTCCGCACCGGCCAGACCGTGGACATCTTGTTCGACGTCACCAACCCGGGCCTGTGGATGGCGCATTGCCACATTGCCGAGCACATGCAGAGCGGCATGATGTTCAGCTTCAACGTAGCCCGCGACCAGGGAGCGGCTCGATGACCGCTCAGGGAGAAGGCAACAAGGACAACCCCAACGGCGACCGACCGCTGGACGTTGTCCTCGTCGGCGGCAGCCAGACCGGTCTGGCCATGGCGTGGCACCTGGCCCAGCAGGGCCTGCGGTTTCTGGTACTGGAGGCCGGTCCCGAGCTCGGCCACACCTGGCGCTCCCGGTGGGACTCGCTGAAGCTGTTCACCCCGGCCCAGTACGACGCCCTGCCCGGGATGGCGTTCCCCGCCCCGGCCGACACCTACCCGACCAAGGACCCGGTGGTCGACTACCTCCGGGCCTACGCGGCCGCCTTGGACCTGCCCGTGCGGCTGAACAGTCGGGTGACCGAGCTGCGACGGGTCGGGGACACCTTCCAGGTCCGCACAGCCGACGACGAGGTCTTCCACGCCCGCCGGTGGTGGTGGCCACCGGCCCCTTCCAGATCCCCTTCATCCCGCCACCGGCCAGCAAGCTGGACCCCTCCGTCACCCAGGTCCACAGCGCCGACTACCGCAACCCGCAGGCCCTGCCGGAGGGGCCGGTCCTGGTGGTGGGCGGCGGCAACTCCGGGTTCCAGATCGCCGAGGAGCTGGCCGCCACCCGCACTGTCGACCTGTCGATCGGCGCCAAGGCCCCGATGCTGCCCCAGCGGCTGGCCGGCCGGGACCTGTTCTGGTGGCTCACCCACCTCGGCGTCATGCGGGTGTCGGTCGATTCCCGGCTCGGCCGGCGGGCAAGCCAGCGGGAGTTCATCATCGGCACCAACCGGCGCAAGCTCAAGGGGGCCGGCGTCCGGTTCCGACCCCGGCTGGTCGACGCCGCAGGGCGCACCGTCCGGTTCGCCGACCACAGCACCCTGGAGGACGTTGGGGTGGTGGTCTGGGCGACCGGCTACCGCTCCGACTGCTCCTGGATTCAGATTCCGGGCGTGGTGCGGGAAGGCCACGTCGTCCACCGGCGCGGCGTCAGCGAGGTGCCCGGGCTGTACTTCCTTGGCCTGTCCTGGCAGCACACCCGCGGCTCGGCCCTGCTCGGCTTCGTCAACGACGACGCCACGTACCTGGCCGACCGCATCGCCACCCGCCACCAAGCCGCCATGTCGGCCAACGCAGGCGTCACCCAGCAACCCTCGAGCTAAGCAGGTGACGGAACCGACGATGCCGCGCGCACCCACGCCCAGCCCACTGACGGGGCGGTCGCTCCGCGCACCCATGCTGTGGGGCGTCGTCTTCGGCGCCATCCAGGCCGCGTCACCGCTCGTCTTTTTGTGGCTGGACCCGGCAACCGTCTACGCGCTCTCGCTGACCCTGATCGCGGCGGTCTACATCGGCTTCGCCGTGGCAGACGGACGACCGACCGTCATCGCCGTCGAGGCCGGGATCGCCGCAATCTTTGTGGTGGTTGCCGCGGCGGGCGTCACCGGACCGGCGTGGCTACTGGTGGCCGGCCTCACCGGCCATGGGTTCAAGGACCTTTGGCAGCACCGCCATCAGTATGTTGCTAACACTCGCTGGTGGCCGCCGTTCTGCCTGGTCGTCGACTGGGTCGTCGCTGCGATCCTCGTCGTGCTGATCGCCGCAGGCGTCGACTTCCATCAATAGGCCGATGATGCCTCGGCCGCTGGCCGCAGGACCAGGGACGCGGCTCGCTGCTGCTGGTACAGCAGGTGCAGCCCGAACAGGGCCACGGCGGCGGCGATGCCGACCGCCAGCGCGGCGCCTGTCGCCAGGCTCGCGACCTTGGCGGCCAGCAGTGCCAGGCCGACACCGCCCACCACGCTGTTGATCGCGGCGATCACGCTGGCCCCGGTGAACAGCATCCCCGCTGGCCGGGCCCGCAGCCCCACCGTGGCCATCGCGGCGGAGAACCGCTCATCCTCCGCAGCTTGGCCGAAGAACTGGTCGGCCTCGGGCACCAAGCTGCGGTAGTAGCCGCGGATCCGCTGCATCTGCCGCAACAACACCAGGTTCTCCAGGGTGTTGCGTAACAAGGCAGCGAAGGTGAACTCCCCAAGGACAAACACTGCCGGCAGCACCGCAGCCACGAACGGGTCGAGGCGGGTGACGACCTGGGCCAGGAAACCAAACGCGATCAGCGCGCTGGACACCGCCCCCATGTAGACGGTGCCACGCCCGGTCATCTCACCGACGTTGGCGCTGCGGGCGGCCTGGAGCACGAACTGCTCGGTGGTCAGGGCACTGATGAACGCCTGCTCGCGTGCTTGTTGCTCCATGTTGACGCTCCCGTGGGTTGGAGGGATTCCCTTGGCGGACAGCTCGGCGGCGAGCCAGCATCCCGACTGATGCCTGTCGGACCTGTCCCGGCGCTCCGAGCAACGACCCTGCCTTCAACCTTCGACTCCACGACTGACGATCCAGATCTCCTACACACCGCACCTCTACGCCAGCATTGACGGTTCCTTTGCCTCGCCATAACGGATGAAGCTTCGCCGCTCGCTCTACGCTCGACCCCGTCATTTTTCCCCAGGAGAGCAATGCACCAGGGTGCCGCAATGGCGCCCGCC
>WNFZ01005304.1_pt1 | contig 11825 bp, 13 predicted proteins | sample 5400081 | NCBI WGS metagenome assembly WNFZ01 (sample SAMN13153365, study PRJNA577476) | soil metagenome | isolation source: 80 cm soil or saprolite under grassland replicate 1 | place: USA:California | collected 2016-06-15
CAATGAGTCTTCGATGTCCCCTGCGGGGACGCCCGTGCTGGGCTGAAAATCGGGCTGGCTGCCCGCCGACGTCGCGACACCCTGGCGCTGGCCAAGGCCGTCAATGAGTCTGACGCTGGGAGCCGCCTTGGGGGCCCTGCATTGTCGCCTCGAGCGCGAGAGCCCGGTTCTTGTCTGTCCCCGCTGGCTCCCCGGGCAGCCGTGCCCGTTGCTGCCTGGTAAGGAGGAGAGGGTGGAGCAGACCGAGGAGCCGGTGGAGCTGGTGGAGCGGGTCTGTGCGCTGGACATCGGCAAGGCCAGTGTGACGGCGTGCCTGCGGGTCCCCCACGAGGACCACTCGGGTCGGCGCCGGCAGGAGGTCCGCGAGTACGTGACACGGGTGCCGGCGCTGCTGGAGTTGGCCGACTGGCTGCGCAGCCAGAGCGTTCAGCTGGTGGCGATGGAGGCCACCAGCAGCTACTGGAAGCCGCTGTTTTACCTGCTGGAGGCCGAGGGGTTCACCTGTTGGCTGCTGAACGCCCGCCACGTCAAGAACGTCCCCGGGCGGCCCAAGACCGACCGGCTGGACGCGGTGTGGCTGGCCAAGGTCGTCGAGCGTGGCATGTGCCGGCCGAGCCTGGTGCATCCCAAGCCGATCCGCCACCTGCGTGACCTGTGCCGCTACCGGCGCAGTCTGGTCCGTGAGCGGACCCGCGAGATGCAGCGGGTCGAGCAGCTGCTGGAGGACGCCCAGATCAAGCTGTCCAGCGTGATCAGCGACATCTTCGGGGTCTCAGGACGCCAGATGCTCGCCGCGCTGATCGCTGGCCAGCGCGACCCCAAGGCGCTGGCGCAGCTGGCCCGCGGCAGCATGCGGTCCAAGCTTGCGGTCTTGGAGGAGGCACTGACCGGCCACTTCGACGACCACCACGGCTTCCTGTGCCGGCTGATGCTGGAGCGCGTCGACGCGGTGACCGCCACGATCGACCAGGTCACCGCGCAGATCGACCGGCTGATCGCCCCACACGCCCACCAGGTCGCCCAGCTCGATGCGATCTGTGGGGTCGGGGTGGTCGCCGCCCAGGAGCTGATCGCCGAGGTCGGGGTCGAGATGGGCCGCTTCCCCACCGCCGCGCACCTGGTCTCCTGGGCCAAGTTCGCTCCCATCGACCGACAGTCCGCCACCACCAAGAAACGCGGCAGCACCGGCCGGGGCAATCCCTGGCTGGCCGCCACCCTCGGCGAGATCGTCGCCGCGCTGGCGGGCACCGACACCTTCCTGGGCGAGCGCTATCGGCGCCTGGTCCGACGCCGCGGCAAGCAACGTGCGATCGTCGCGGTGGGTAACTCGGTCCTGACCATCGTCTGGCATCTGCTCGCCGACCCGCAGGCCCACTACCAGGATCTCGGGCCCGACTTCTACTGGTCCAAGGTCAACCAGCGCCGCCGCGAACGCGACCTGGTCCGCCAACTCGAGCACCTCACCGGCAAGAAGGTCGTCCTCCAACCCCCACCCGAGCAACCCGCCGCCTGACCCCCGGCCAACCGCCCCGAGCCTCACCCACATTGGACCCGGCTCCGCTGCGCTGCGCCGGGTGCTGCCGCCTGCCCACTCACCCTGCGATTTTCGAGCCAGAGTGTCCGTGATGCTTCTTCACGTGGGTACCCGGTGCAGCCCACCGGCCAAGGCAGATGAGCGCGCCGGCGGCCCGGAAGACGTCCGATCCGAGGCGCACGCACGCTGTCGCACGCGTTCGACGTGCCCGTGGCGTTTGAGTCCGACCCAAGGCACTCTCTCCCAGGGTGGCCAACCCAAGCGGGTCGCGCCCGCGCTCGCGGAGCTGCTGCTCACGGGCACGACCCGTGGCCATGACCCACACCGTGCTGGGCCATGAGCGCGCCGAAGGGCTTGTGGCGCGGATGCGTCAGGGGCTGCCCATAGGCGGGGCCAGGTGCTCGCGGGCCAGGGCGAGGAAGGCGCGCGCGGCCGGCGGGCTGGTGGCGGGCTGCCACACGAGCAGGATGCGGCGGTCCAGCGTTGGGTGGGTGAGGCGGAGCCGGACCAGCCCGGCGGCACCGTCCAGCCCGGACGCGGGCAGCACCGCCACGCCCAGCTGCTCGGCCGCCAGCTCGACCATCACGCCAAGATCGCTGGTCTCGGCGACGATCCGGGGGCCAAAGCCGGCGGTCTGGCAGGCCGTCTCCAGCGTGCTGCGCAGCTTGCTCGCCCGGGTGAGGGTGACCATCGGCTCCTCCCGCAGCGCGGCCAGCGGGACCGAGCCGCGGCCGGCGAGCGGATGGGATGGGTGGACGGCGACCACCATCGGCTCGCGGGCCACCAGCAGGGCCTCAAGGTCTGGCGGCGGGCGATCGTAGCGGCCCTGGCCGATCAGCGCGGCCTGGAGCTGGCCGGCGGCCAGGGCGGCGAGCAACGCGTCGGTCTGGTCCTCGACCAGGGTCAGCTCGATGCCCGGGTGGGAGTGGTGGAAGGTGCCGAGCAGGCGGGGGAAGCGCCGGTCGGGCAGGGGGTGGACCAGGCCAACGGCCAGGCGGCCGGTGAGCAGGCCGCTGAGCGCCGCCACGGCCTCGCGGCCGCCCGCGGCCGCCTGCAGCATCGTCCGCGCGTGGGGCAGCAGGGCCTCGCCAGCCGGCGTCAGCCTGATCCCGCGCCGGTTGCGGACGAACAGGTGCTCGCCGAGCTCGGCTTCCAGCCGGCGGATCTGCTGGCTGATGGCCGGCTGCGCGATCGGGATCCGCTCGGCCGCGCGGGTGAAGTTGCGCTCCTCGGCGACCGCCATGAAGTAGGCAAGCTGCCGCAGTTCCATAAGCAGAGCCTATCGTAATGAGACGATTCCTGTCTTGGACTTTATCGTTCGGCTGGGCCTACGCTCGAGCTCGTCCGAAGAGAGATCGGAGATCGCGATGGACCTGAACGCGACTACGGCCGCTGAACTGCCCCGTGCGGAACTCGGCGCGCAAGCTCCAGCCGGCGGTTGGGCGATCGCGAAGCCGAACCAGACGACCAGACTCGAGGCGACACCAACGCCGCCCGGTGAGCCCATCCGACAGGCAAGCGGCTCGAGCGGCAGATCGACCAGCGATTCCCAGCAGCGCAGCGGGCGGCCACGCGCGAAGCTCGCGCTGCTCACCTGGGCCGGCGCCTACGCCGTGATCCTGCTGGTGCTCGCCATCGCCGGACCCTCGATGGCCAGCTGGCCGCTGGCGCTGCGCGCGCTGGTCTTGAGCGGGCTGATGGTCGCCGCCATGACCTGGGTCATCGTGCCGGTGATGACGCGGCTGTTCCGAGGCTGGCTCCAGCGCTAGACCCACCCGACCGACCAGTCCCGCGCGCGCTTGCGTGTTCGCTCTGCTCACAAAGAGATGCGAGATGCCACAGCTCGATCCCCAAGCCCGGTCGCTGCTGGAGGCGATGAAGGCCTCCGATCTGTCTCCGGTCTTCACCCTGCCGATCCCGGAGGCCAGGCGAGCCAGGCGACGCCAGCTGGTGGTCGACCCGCCCCGTGCCGAGATCGCCAAGGTCGAGGACGATCTGATCCCCGGGCCGCTGGGCGGCATTCCGTTGCGCTGGTATTGGCCGAGCCCGGACGGCCGGCTGCCGGTGACGCCGTACTTGCACGGCGGTGGCTGGACCATCGACGACCTCGACACCCACGACCATCTCTGCCGCCGCCTGGCCAGTCGATCGCAGGCAGTCGTGGTCTCGGTGGCCTATCGGCGCAGCCCGGAGCACCCTTATCCAGCCGCTGTCGAAGACGCCTATGTCGCCACCCAGTGGGTAGTGGCGGTAGGACGGGAGCGTGGGGTGGATCCGACCCGACTGGCGGTGGCCGGTGACAGTGCGGGCGGCAACCTTGCCACCGTCGTCGCCCTTTTGTGCCGCGACCGCCACGGCCCGGCCGTGCGTTTCCAAGCGCTCGCCTATCCGGTGACCGACCACTGGCAGGCCGGCCGCGCCTCCTATGACCAGTACGCGGAGGGCTACACCCTCAGCCGGGACTTCATGAAGTGGACCTTCGAGCAGTATCTGCCGGCCGGCTTCGATCGCGGGGACCCGTACGTCTTCCCGCTGCGCACCGCCGATCTGCGCGGTCTGCCTGCCTCGCTGATCGTCACGGCGGAGTTGGACCCGCTGCGGGATGAAGGACGAGCCTATGCGGAGCGTCTACGTGCGGCTGGGGTGGCGGTCGAGTACGTCCACCTCGACGACCAGATGCACGGCTTCCTGTTGCAGAAGGCGGCCGTCGACCGCGCTCGCGTAGTGGTCGATCACTTCGCTGACGCGATCCGCCGCGGGCTCGGATGAGGGGGAGCGCTGTGCCAACGCCGCATTTGGCGACCAATGATCGGAGGAGATTCCGGATGGCGCTGCTGCGTCGACTCAAGGGCTATCCTGGCCACCCGTCGCATTCGCCGCTGACCGGCGTCTCGATCGGTGCGTACACGATCGCCGTCGCGCTGCTGGTCCTTGGCGCGCTTGGTCTGGAGGAGCCGGCCATGGCTCACGGAGCGCTGCTGGCGATCTCCGCCGGCTTGTTCCTGGCGCTGCCGACGGTGCTGACCGGCCTGCTCGACTGGCGCGATCTGCCCCCGGGAACGCCCAGGCGAAAGCTGGCGAGCCTGCATCTGGTCACCATGCTGGCAGCGACCGCCCTCTTGGCCCTCAGCTGGTTCCCGGGTCGGGCGGGATATGAGGACGGCCGGGTCCACGCCGCCGCGCTCGTCCTCGCGCTGGTTGGTGAGGCGCTCCTGTTGGCTGGTGGCTACCTGGGCGGCGCGCTGGTCTACGTCCACGGCCATCGCGTGCTCTCCCAGCCTGAGGCGCCGGTTGGCGAGGCGTTGCGGCCGGGGCGTTTCGACCCGCGGCCGCGACCCGTCGACTCGGCTCCGATCGTGTCGCGGCAACCCGCGGCGCCCCGGGAAGACCGTTGAGGAAGCAACGGTCGAAGACAGCATCGGTCGAGGGCTTGCCTGGAGGGCCTCGGCGTATGGCAGCGCCCACGCGTTGGCCAGGTGGGCGATCGCCCGCTCCACCAGCGCACGCAGCCCCGCCCTGCTCACGGTTGTAGGCCCGCTGCCCATCAGTGAGCCGGTCGATGGTGCGGCGGTCGCCGAGCGGCGCGTGCCAGTGCTCACGCGCCTTGGCCAGCCCGAGGAAGCCTCGGTCCAGCAGGCTGACGACTTCGACGTCGTCCAACGCCCCCGCCAGCCCCGACAGCGTCATGAGCTCGTGCTCGTGGCAGCTGCCCGGCCAGCCGCCATCGACCCACAGCAGGTCGCCCCAGATGGTGGACAGCGCCAGGCCTTGGGCGGTGTCGGTGTGCCGCTTGGCGTCGTAGAGCACCTTCTGGTTGGCCCATTCCCTGGGCCGCTGCACCCGGGTCCCCAGGCCGTCCACTAGCACCGCCTCACCGGCGCGGGCCATCTCCCCAAGCCAGCGGCCGAGCTGGTCGAGGGTGGCGGTGAAGCTGCCGTCGGGCTGGCAGAACCCCAACGCTGCCAGGGGGCCGAGCAGCACAGGTCGAGGCTGTCGCCGACCTCGGTCTTGGAGATGCCGACCACCCGGCCGGCGCGGCGGTACGACAGCCCGTCCAGCAGCACCGCCCCGACCGCGTCCAGGCGGACCGCCAGCGGCAGCGGCCGGGTGCCGCCCTGTCCGGGCGGACGGGGCGGGGCCGGGTGCGCCAGGCGAGCGGCCAGCCAGGCCAGCACGTCGGCGGGCAGCGACGAACGTGGGCTGTATGACAATGGGGACCAGACCTCCTGGCAGGCTTGAGAACCTTGCCTATGGTCTGGTCCCCGTCAACGTCAGGACGCACCGAGCATCACGGAGCGTCCCTTACTGGATGGGTCGTGGAGCATCGGGCCCGGCCACGGCGGCTGCGGCAGCCGCAAGGCGCTGAATCGCCTCCAGGTGCGCGGCGCTGAGCGCCGCCACGCGCCGCTCGCCGGCGCGGGTCAGCCGCAGCCGGACGACCCGGCGATCGCCGTCCCCGCGTCGCCGACGGATCAGCCCAAGCAGTTCCACCCTGTCGGCCAGCTGGACGGCGCTGTGATGGCGGATCAGCAGATCCGAGGCGACCTCACCGATGGTCGGGCCGCGTGGATCGGGGCGGCCACGGACCACCAGCAGCAGTTGGTGCTGGGCGGGGGTGAGCCCGGCGGCCGCCGCCTGCTCCTGGCTCCAGCGCAGGAACCCGCGCAGCCTGACCCGGAAGGCGAGCAGCTGCTCGTACTGCTGATCGTTCAAGGCCGCCAACGCCGCCCCCCGACCGAAGTACCTCGTGGAGTGATATTATCGTAACACGATAGACAGTCCGCAAGTCATGGGCCGGAGGCGGGACGCGATGCAACCACCCCGTGGCGAGGCGCTGCCGCCTGGCGCTGACCGTCCTGCCGCGCACCGTGGGAACACGCCAACACGGTGGGAGGCTTGATGGCCGAGACTGAGCGCTACCACCCGATCGGCGACTACGCGTTCATCAGCGACTGCCACTGCGCGGCGCTGATCTCCCGCGAGGGATCGGTCGACTGGTGCTGCATGCCCCGCTTCGACTCGGGCAGCGCCTTCGGGCGACTGCTCGACGCGGACCGGGGCGGGTTCTGCTCGATCGCCTCCAGTGGCGCCGAGACCTCCCGCCGCTACGCGGGCGACGGCCTGGTATTGGAGACGACCTTCAAGGGCCAAAGCGGAGAGGCCCGCCTGATCGACTGCATGACCATGCGGGCGGGCGGCGCACGCGAACCCTACCGGCAGCTGCTGCGGGTGGTGGAAGGCGTCCGCGGCTGGTTGCGGTTCCAGGTACGGATCGCTCCCCGCCTGGACTACGGCGAGGTGGAGCCCTGGCTGCGCCGCCGCGGCGTCGGCGCCTACACAGCCATGGGCGGCAACGACGGCCTGCTGATCTCTGGCGACGTCGACTTCGATCGCGACGGTTCGCACCAGCTGGCCGCATCCTTCGCCGTCCATTCCGGCCAGCGGATCCACCTCTCGATCCAGTACCAGCGCCCGGAGGATCTCGACCGCGCGAGTCTGGTCGTGCCCACCGCTGCCGAGCTGGACCGCCGCCTGGAGGACACCCTGGAGTGGTGGCGGGCCTGGTCGTCCCGGATGGTGTTCGACAGCCCGGACGCGCCCGCCGCCAACCGCTCGGCGATCGTGCTCAAGGGCCTGCAGGACGCGCACACCGGCGCCATCGTCGCCGCCCCCACGACCAGCCTGCCTGAGACGCCCGGCGGGGAGCGCAACTGGGACTACCGCTACAGCTGGGTGCGGGACTCGGCGTTCACCGTCCGCTCGCTCGCGGCGCTCGGCCGCGATGCCGAACCGGACGCGTTCCGCCGCTTCGTCGAGCGCAGCGCCGCCGGCAGCACCGCCAGCCTCCAGATCGTCTACGGGGCCGGCGGCGAGCGCCACCTCACCGAGCGAACGCTCGATGGGCTGGAGGGTTGGCGGGGCGCGCGGCCGGTTCGCGTGGGCAACGCCGCCGCTCGGCAGGTCCAGCTGGACGTGTACGGCGAGTTGCTGGCGCTCGCCTGGCGCTGGCACCGCCGGGGCAGCTCGCCCGACGACGACTACTGGCGCTTTCTGATGGCGCTGGTCGACGCGGCGGCCGAACGGTGGCGGGAGCCGGACCGGGGGATCTGGGAGCTACGCGGCCAGCCGCGCCACTTCGTGCACTCCAATGTGATGTGCTGGGCCGCGCTCGACCGGGGGCTGAAGCTCGCCGACGAGTGCCTCCGCAGGGCGCCCACCCGCCGCTGGGCCAAGGTGCGCGATGAGATCCGGACGGCCGTCGAGCAGGACGGCTACGACAAGGAACGCGGCGTGTTCGTCCAGTCGTTCGGCTCCAAGGAGCTCGACGCGGCGCTGCTGCGCTTGCCGAGCGTGGACTTCGTCGCCTGGGACGACCCCCGGATGGCCCGCACCACCGACGCCATCCGCGAGGAGCTCGGCGACGGCCACGGCCTGATCCTGCGCTACCGGAACGACGACGGCCTCCAGGGTCGGGAGGGCGCCTTCGTGTCCTGCTCGTTCTGGCTCGTCGAGTGCCTCGCCTACCAGGGCCGGCTCCAGGATGCGCGCGAGCTGTTCGACAGGGTCTGCGCCTGCGGCAACGACCTGGGCCTGTTCTCCGAGGAGTACGACAGCTCCACCGGCGAGCTGCTCGGCAACTTCCCGCAGGGCCTCTCGCACCTGTCACACCTCGCAGCGGCCGTCGCGCTCGCGGAGACGTCCAGGTCAGGGTCAGCCGTCGACCGGCACGCCGAGGGGCGTGGCGAGCAGCAGGCTTCGGAGGCGGGACGATGACCAGGACCAACGGGCGGGTGGTCGTCCGGGACGACACCATCCCGCCTCGAAGCAACAGGGGGAAGGAGCCATGACCGGCAGGGAACTGTTGACCAGGCGGTACCGGATGGTGTGTCTACGCTGCGACCACACCTGGCAGGCCACCTATCAGGTGGGGATACGGGTCCCGCAGCCGCCCTCGCCCGACCAGAGCCGGGCGAGGGCGGCGTGGGTGAGTCGGCCGGTCGGTGGGCTCAGGCGCCGGCGAGCCCGATCGGATGGTGGTGGTCGCCGGTCAACCGCTGGACCCGCCGGGCGACGGCGAGATCGCCTGCTGTCAGCGTCCTTGCCGGCCCTGTGGCGCTGCTGGCGAGCGGGAACGCGAACGTGACCGTGTTGGCGTGGATGTCGATGTCGGGCCGGCGGTCCACCGCCGCGGCGACGGTGGCCACGCGCTCGGCCAACAGCACCGCGGAGTGGAAGTCGTCACGGATGAAGGTCTTGGCGAACCGGTCGCCGAGCCGGGTCCAGCCCGGCAGGCCGGCCAGGGCCCGCTCGCTGTTGGTGTCGCCGTCGAGGGTCTGCATGGCTGCCTCCTGACACTCACTGACCGACTACCTCTGGGACCAGTGTTCTAGGTTCACGTGATGTCGGCCGCCCTGTCGGCCTCGGCCGGCTCCCTGGCGACGCGGCCCTCGGGCTCCACGTCGACCGCGGGGGCTTCACGGGCGCGGAGGACCTGGTGGATGAACAGGTCGTAGACGATCGCGCCGACCACGCCGCCGACCAGCGGTCCGATGATTGGCACCCAGACGTAGTTGTGGATGCCGGGCAGGGCGACACGGCCCCAGCCGGCCAGCCAGGTGAAGAACCGCGGCCCGAAGTCACGCGCGGGGTTGATTGCGTAGCCGGCGTTAGCGCCGAACGACATGCCGATCGCGGCGACGGCCAAGCCGATCAGCAGCGGCGCCAGGTTGACGCCCGGTGGCAGGTTCAGCCGGTCGACCAGCGCGAACACGAACATCACCAGGAACGCGGTGCCGACGATCTGGTCGATGAACGGCCCGATCATGCTGGCGTGGAAGTACGGGGCTGGGAAGGTCGCGAAGATGCTGAAGGTCACCGTCGAGTCCCCCGCGCCGCCCAACGCCCCCCTGGTGACGCCCTTGGCCGCCTCGTAGCTGGAGATCGCGTTGTGATAGACCAGGTACACAAGGGCCGCACCGGCGAACGCGCCGACGACCTGGGCGACGACGTAGGGCCCCACCTTGCGCCACGGGAAGCCGCGACGGACCGCGAACGCCAAGGTCACGGCCGGGTTGATGTGGGCGCCGCTGATGCCACCGGCGACGTACACCCCGAACGCCACCGCCATTGCCCATCCCCAGGTGATCAGCAGCCAGTCGCCGCTGGCCACGAAGATGTTGGTTCCGCGGCCGGACTGGTTCAGGGCGGCGACCGCCATCGCGACCACCCCGTCGCCGAAGGCGATCAGCACGAACGTGCCAAGGAATTCGCTGCTCAATTCACCCCAGATCGTGCGACGCCACCCAACGGTCGCCCGGGCTGTGGCCATGAAGCTCACCTCACTTCCGTCGTCCTCCAGGCGGTGAGGCTCAGCGGTCATCGGGTCCGCGAGTCGGCCGCCCGATAGGATAATATCGTAGCACGATGTACCGCCCGCTGGGCAGTCGAATCGGAGAAGCGATCGCTGCTGGGCTTGGCCGGTCTGGCTGCTCGCTTGGCTCAGCGTCGACCGGCGCCGCGGTCAGTTGGAGCCGGTCCGGGCGTCGACGGTGGTGTCCAGACCCTCCCAGAGGGCGTGCAGCTCAGACTCCAGCCGAGCGAGCTCCTTCAGGTGCGCGGTAGCCAGCTTGTCGAGCCGGTTCTTGCCCAACGCGGTCAGACCCAACCGCACGGCACGGGCGTCGGCCGGGTCTGTGCGGCGTTCGACCAGGCCGGCGGCCTGTGCCCGGTCGACCAGCTCCACCGCGCTGTGATGGCGCAGGAACAGGTACCCGGCCACGTCCCGGATGGTCGGGCCCGCCGGCTCGGGATGGCCGCGAACGGCCAGCAGGAGTTGGTGCTGCGCCGGCGCCAGGCCCGCCAGCGCGGCCTGCTCGGCGCTCCAGCGAAGAAACCTGCGCAGCCCCGTCCGGAAACGCAAGAGCCGCTCGTATTGTGCTTGATCCAGCGCGATCACCCCCCAACGGTATCTCGTTCCAAGACGAGAGGGCTGGCCACGGGCGCTTCCGGTCCCAGATGGGCCAGAGCCGGCGCACGAGACAGCGACATCGCCCGTGTCGAGCAGGCGCTCTGACGAAGGGTCCTGCCCAAGCGCGGCCAGCAGATCGGCCACGGCGCGCTCGGCCCTTGACAGGCCGACGCCAGCATCGTGGGCGACGACGTGCAGGTCGGGGCGAACCTCGGCATGCCGCCTCGCGTCCGCAGCGGTCGGGCGATGGTGATGGCCCCTACCAGGCGGCCAGGGCGATCCAGAAGGCGGTGCGCGCAACCGGCTCGAGCGGATGCCAGCCCAGCGTCACGACCAGTTGGTGGTTTGCCACGCTGTACCTCCCCAGGGGGGAACACGGCCGACCACCAGCAGCGTCGGGGGCAGAGGAGGAGCGCAACCTGGTCGCGCGTTGGCTCCAGGCGGTGCCGGACGGACTCAACGGGGCTGTCGACGCCGCCGGGCTCGTGGAGGTGGAGCACCAAGCAAGCCTCTCAAGTCCGCACCGACCATCCACCTCGATCCTGCGCCGCCGGGTCAGATGGGATGGCTGGCCAAATCGAGGCAATGCCGGTCGCGCCTGCCCGAGTGAGGTTACGGCCGCGGGCTGGGGTCCTTGGGCTGGTCGAGCTCGGCGAGCCTGCGCCGGACCTGAGCGGCCAACCGCTGCAGGTGGGGCATGGAGGCCATGCCGACGACCGTCCCGAAGACGAACCAGAAGATGCCTTCCATTTCTTCCCCCACCACCGGGAGGTTACATCGTGGTACGATATACTATTCTAGCATGGTGAAGTTGGCGAGGTAGGCCGCTCGCCTGGGCCCGAGCTGGCTCCTACGGCTTCGATCAGCCAGCGGCAGTCGTGTCGTGGAACGAGCGATCCACCGAGGCTTCGGCGCGAGGGAGGGTGAGCCGTGGACCTTCGCAGGACCATCGGGGCGTGGCCGGTGCTCCGGCAGCTTCGCGGCGCCGACCCGCTCGGGCGGGGCGGCCCGGTCGCCGCGCTCGGTGGGCGGGCGCAGTACACGGAGGAGGCGGACCGGGTGGTCCGCTCGATCTGCCCCTACTGTGCGGTCGCCTGCGGGCAGCCCGTGTTCGTGAAGGACGAGCGGGTCACCGAGATCGAGGCGACCCGGGTCGCCAGCTTGCAGCTCAACCAGGAACGCAGCACTAATCCGAAAATCGACGGTGAGTAGGCAGGCGGCAGCACCCGGCGGAGCGCAGCGCAGCCGGGTCCAGGCAGGTCGATCAGCGCCAGTCAGGCGGCGGGTTGGAGGGTGACGGTGTAGCCCAGTGCCTCCAGTTGG
>WNFZ01006962.1_pt1 | contig 11825 bp, 10 predicted proteins | sample 5400081 | NCBI WGS metagenome assembly WNFZ01 (sample SAMN13153365, study PRJNA577476) | soil metagenome | isolation source: 80 cm soil or saprolite under grassland replicate 1 | place: USA:California | collected 2016-06-15
AGTCTTGCGTCGCTGGCACTGAATGCTTCTCTCCCCTCGGGTTTTCGCGCAGCGGCGGCATCTGACGCGGTGACTGTGAAGCCCGTGACGAATCCAACTCTCAATGATGATGGGTCCGCAAAATGGACAATGCGCGCCGAACGCAAGATCATACAACAAATCGATACCGCGCAAGTTACGCAAATGATTCAGGGATTTGGCGCATGGAATGTCGAGTCGCAGTTGAAGAAAAATCTTCCACTGGCGAGTGCGCCCAAGATTCAGCTTTCTCCCTCCTGGTGGCCATGGATGCCGATTGTTCCGTTTCGCATTTCGGTGGTGACACAGTGAAAAGGTTGTATGAGAATACTAGCAGTTGACCACGGCGAAAAACGAATTGGACTCGCGTTGAGCGACCCGACCGCGACGATTGCGAGTCCATTTAAAGTGATTAAACATGTTTCGCGCTTGATGGATACTGCTCAAGTAGCGAACCTCGCGGAAGAAAACGAAGTTGGCTTGATCGTGATCGGACAATCCTTCGATGAAGAAGGGATGCCGAATTTAGCAGGTCGCCGGGCCGCAAAATTTGCCGAAGCGTTAAAGGAACAAACGCAAATCCCAATCGTTTTATGGGATGAATCGTTTAGCACGCAGGATGCCCGCGCCTCACGAATCGAATTGGGTGTTTCGCGCAAAAAACGCGCTGGACATCACGATTCGCTTGCAGCGGTTGTCATTTTGCAATCGTATTTAGAATCAAAAAAACCTCCGATGGTCGAGTAGTCCCGCATGGTTTTGCGGGACGTATCGAGACCATCAGTTGTAGACAAATATAAAATAACTTGAAAGTGCTGGTTTCGACACTTGCACCTGATGTGATTTTTGAATTCGAATTGCTTGGCAATTCGTAGCAATTCATAGCAAATCATGCAGGTGTACACCCCTCAGAAAGCATTCGGGGCACTCGACCAGCGATATAGCAACTCACCATCAATGAAAAATCGAAAATCAAAAATCTTAATCAGACTCGTTCTTGCTCTCTTCATCCTCCTCACGTTAGCTTGTTTCCTTGTCACGATTCTTTACATTCCTGCTCGCGCCACGTGGGTATACGGCGCACCTGCAAAATCGCTTTCGTTCCCTCAGCGGATCCAATATTCGGCGTTGTTACTCTGGTATGATGGCATGCTTACGAATCCTTTGGATCGAAACGGGGCAGAACAGACATTTACAGTAGAAACGGGCGAATCTGTAAATTCTATTGCGAGTCGTCTTGAGGTTGTCGAGCTGATTCGCAAAGCCGATGCGTTCCGCGCCTACCTCATTTACGCAGGTCTCGACACAACCATTCAGTCAGGCGAATATAAACTGAGCCCGGCGATGTCCATAATTGAGATCGCGCGCAAATTGCAGGATGCGACTCCTGAAGAGGTGACCTTCGTCATTTTGCCCGGCTGGCGGATGGAAGAGATCGCCGCGTCCCTCACGACCTCGGGTCTATCATTTTCGCCCGAAGAATTTCTCACTGCGGCGCGGACTCCTCATCCTGACTACGATTTTCTTTCAGGCGCGAGCACAGCTGAAGGCTTCCTCTTTCCTGACTCGTACATTGTCCCGCGCGGAGTGACCGCAGATAATTTTGTAAACGGATTGCTCCGCAATTTTGCTCTGCATCTCACGCCCGATATCAAGAATGCATTTGCAAAAAAAGGATTAACCGTTTATCAAGCGGTGACTCTCGCATCCCTTGTACAACGGGAAGCCGTGCGCGATGAAGAAAAACCCATGATCGCGTCTGTATATTTGAACCGTTATAAGATCAGCATGAAATTGGATGCGGATCCGACTGTTCAGTATGCGCTGGGATATAGTCTCATTAATCAAAGCTGGTGGACCAGTCCATTAAGCCTGATCGATCTCCGGGTCAATTCGCCGTATAACACCTATATCAACACCGGACTTCCCCCTACGCCGATTGCCAACCCCAGCTTGGACGCGCTGCGAGCGATCGCCTTTCCAGCGGAGACAAACTATCTCTACTTTCGCGCCAAATGTGACGGCTCGGGATATCACGAATTTTCAGAGACGTTTGATGAGCATCTGCAAAATGGATGCCCGTGATTGAATAGAGAATTTGCTTCGTCAGATGCAAGGCAGTCGCTGGGAAGCAAAAAAATAATAGGAAGAAAAAGGTTCTATGCAGAAACCATCTCAGAAATTTGCTTTTCCTTTCCTCCTTTGGCTTTTCTTTCGTATTACAGACAGCATCGTTGCGACTCTATTTTCGAACTTTTCTCCTGTTTTACCCATTGAAAAAGATATCAGTGTTTGGCTACCCTGTGCGAGCTTTAGTCTCTGGTTTTATCGGGTTTTCTTAGCACCCTGGCTACGCTGGGATGCAAAACACTATGTGTTATTGCTCAGACAGGGCTATGTGGTCGGCAATGGAAGTACTTCCTTCCATCCCCTGTATATCATATTGAGCAAACCGCTTTATCTACTTGGGATTGATCCCTTATTCACTTTATTAATCGTCAGTTCGCTGGCTGCCCTTGTATTCTTTTGGATTTTCTTCAAGCTCGCGCGTCTTGACCTAAGTTGGGAAAAAAGTGTTCTTGCCCTGGTTTTGTTTGCAACGTTTCCACTTTCCCTCATTCTCTTTGCTCCCTATACAGAAAGTGTTTTTCTTGTTTTCGCAACCCTAGCTTTATATGGAATGCGCAAGCGGAATTGGCTTCTCACTGCGCTGGCAACATTTCTAGCCGCCTTGGCGCGCCAACAGGGCGTATTCTTAATTTTTCCTATCCTCTGGTATCTTTGGGAAGATTCAGGAAAATCATTCCAGGCATTGCTAAAAAATTGGCAAGGCTGGCTGGCTGCATGTGCTGCACCCTCTGGTTTGCTCATTTGGGCAATTTATCGTATTGGTTATTTACATGAGGGCAACTTGAATTATGGGGATTGGCAAGGATTTATTTACTCGGCATTGCTTTCTCCCTCTGCCAAAGTCATTTATCCGGCGCAATCATTCCTGTGGCCCTGGAATGTCCTTGTGATTTCTACACCGCGATTATTCCATTCTCCTGATATTCAGGATTTAATGACGTATGCAATTGGCATAGGTTTTCTGATTCTTTTTGCTCTTGCCTGGAAATCCATGAATATTGCCGACCGTATCTACTGTGCGGTCATCTTCTTCATTAGTTTTAGTATTTCATCAGGACCTATTCGCATTTATCTGAGCCTGCCGCGGCACCTCCTACTCGCTACCCCGATATTTATTGGATTGGCTGCCGAGCTCAACAAGCGTTGGCAACAGATCGCGTTAATAAGTCTGCAATTTGCGGTGCAAGGATTTATGTTGTTTCTGTATGTTTGTCAATATTGGATTCCCTAATATCATATGTCACAAGATTAGTCACCGGCGAGTCGAACCTGACCCAGATGCCAATGTCCGCGCCCGCTTAATTTTCGCCACCAAAGGATTTCAATAAATGAGCTACCCGATCCTCGAATTTGATCCCACTCCTGAAGCCTTTATCGAACCGTCGAAGATTATCCGCGCGCTCGATCTGCCTGAGCATTGTGTGATTTGTTTCTTCCGGGAATTGATCGATAAGATTGTTGCTGAATATGATGCCAAGATCGTGGTGGAAAATAGATGGGAAGATGGTCCGCATATCATCTATGAGATCTCATATCGAAATCAGCGTCTCGCTTTCTTTCATCCGGGCGTGGGCGCGCCCGTCGCGGCAGGCTTATTGGAAGAATCCATTGTATTTGGTTGCAGGAAATTCATAGCTTGTGGCGGTTGCGGAGTCCTTGCGAAAGATATTGCAGTGGGACACATTATTGTGGTATCGGGGGCAATTCGCGACGAGGGCGTTTCCTACCATTACCTCCCGGCGGATCGCGAAGTGATTGCCAATGCGATGGGAGTCAACGCCCTAGTGAGTACACTCGAAAGTCGAGGGATTCCGCATCAGGTTGGAAAAACATGGACTACGGATGCTCCCTATCGCGAAACCCTGAAAAAGATAGCAAACAGGAGGGCAGAAGGCTGTCTCACGGTAGAAATGGAAAGCGCAGCACTGATGGCTGTGGCACAGTTTCGGAATGTCATTTTTGGACAGGCACTATATGGGGGAGATGATTTGAGCGGCGTCGAATGGGATAATCGCCAATGGCAATCGCGAAGCGAGATCCGCGAGAATCTTTTCTGGTTGTGTGCAGATGCGTGTCTTAGTTTATAAATTTGCATTTAATTCTAAGCAAGATGTTCAATGAGCAATTGCAAAATGGGTGCCCGTGAGAGAGGCTTATAATCTGTAAACAAAACTGATTTCATTATAACTTCGGAAAAATCCATGACCAAACCACTTATTTTCATTAGTTATAGTCACAAAGATGAGGCTGAGAAAGAGCAATTAGTTTCCCATCTCAAAGTATTAGAAAGATCTGGCAATATTGAATTGTGGATCGATGACAAGATTGGGGGAGGTACTGATTGGGAAGCGGAAATAAAACAAAAAATAGCGCAAGCTAACGTAGTTATCTTTCTTATCAGCGCCAATTTTTTGACATCAGATTTTATTTTGAACAGAGAAGTTCCCGATTTTTTGAAGCGCCGCCAGAGTGAGGGATTAACAGTTTTTCCAATAATTGCTAAAAACTGTGCGTGGGATTCATTTGATTGGCTGGCCAAGATGAATGTCAGACCCAAAAATGGTATTCCTATTTGGAGTAGTAATGATAATCATGTTGTTGATACGTATCTAACAACCATTACAAGAGAAATTAGAGAAATTGTTAAAGGAATAGCTGATCCTGATGATCAGAGTACAAATTTACCTAACAAATTATCTTATCCTAAATACACAGCTTTTCAAAAAGACTTGGAGAATTTAATACAATATGCGATGGATGATTTTATAAGTATCAAGGGAACCGCGTCGAATTCGTCAACTGGTGGATATGTTAGCTACGAATCCAAATTTGCATTTGAGTATTCAGTTCACAATACTATATGGCAGAGAGCCGATGGAAATTGGTATTTTACTTGTTCTTTTTGTGAGCGTACAACTCTTCAACAAGCAGAGATGATTTTTATGGAAAGGGTTCAAGAAATTAAATCAATTCTCTCCAATGATTGGAGATTTGAAGAACGAGAAAAGCCAGATAGTCTTAACACAAAGGAATTTGAAGCAACCAAAAAATATCACACTTTGCGAATAAGCGTGAAGGTCGTTGCATTTAATTCGGGAAAGAATAGTCAGGTTGACTTTACAATTGAACAATTACTACAATACTGATTTAGCTCTACAATCAAAATGGACACATCAGTATACGTGTGGAAGGGAAAACTATGAATGAATTTGGTTTCAAAAAGATCATACCTGAAAATTGGCTTCAGCCTGACCCGTTCCTGAGAGCATTTTCCAAATTGACGCCAAACGGGCCTGAGCCAATTACTTCAGATGATCTACTCAATGATATCCTCGATCCTCAACTTAGCGAATCGGTTCCATTAGAAGTAAAAGCATTATTTGAAGTAGCTCGTGGTGCTATGTGTTACGGCTATTTTTTCTACCCGTTATATACTCTAGCTGATGAACAGCTTTATCGAGTAGTTGAGACTGCAGTAAGTCTCAAATGTAAGGCTTTATCTGCCCCAAAACGAGTGAAAACCTTTGCTCAAGGGATTGATTACCTTATTGAGGTTTCTATCATTCCAGAGAGTGAAAAGCTTAGATGGGAAGGTATACGTGGTCTTCGAAATGGAGCATCACATCCAGAAAACCAATCAATAGTGCCTCCTGGTAATGCAATACATTCATTGCACCTGATTGCTAAAATAATAAATTTGCTCTTCAGTAATATTTGATGGCTATTCAAAGTCAAATAATTACTGTTTCCTCATCTCATCCCACACCTTCGGCGCGGGTTTGGGAGAGCCATCGGATTTCCGCAAGCCGATAAATACGCGAGTACGCTTATGCAATTTGATATACTGTCCTTCTTCCCAGAAAAACCCCAACAGCAACCATTATTAAGCCAATTAGTGTCAGAACAAATCCTTGAACAGCGACAGGGATAAGTATTTGATGGGCGACCGCGCTGGCGGTTTCTGCGATGCTCGATGCAAGCAGAGATGGCAGGAAAATAGCGCCTTGCGTTCGTATCAAGAATTGAAGGAACCAGCCCACCAACGGGGAACCGACGAGTCCAATCAACGCACTGATAACGCCTGTGATCAGCAGCGGTCCGCCCCACCAGATCAGAAAATCTCCAAGGTTGCGAATTGCAAATAGCGCGATAGCCAATAGAAGCAATACTACAACGAATGGGGAAAAATGAATTGCGGAACGCAGGATATGTAACTTAAAACGCGGATCGTTTGGAGTTCCACTATCCGTTTCTGCGATGATCGTTACCTGGTCTGGAACTGCGGCGCTGATGGTTTGAAGCTGAGATTGAATCAACGGTTCGATGAATCCTATTGCTTCTGGCGGAGGGTTACAAAGAGCAATATCCCCGCCAAGGAATCCAAGTCCCATCTGTGTGAGTTGCTCCACAGTACAATCGGGCTGAGCCTTTAGAAATTGCTGGATTACATTGACGCCCGACTCTCCAACCAGATGTGATTTTATGGGAAGAAGCGAAATCACAGCGGAGTTGGTCTTGCCATTGATGTAGTCGAAAGTTGAATCCAGCGCGCCATCTGCAAGCGCGCGCATTTCATCTGGGGGCAAAAGCGATGCAATGGTGGATTGCCAATCCTCAACGCTGAGTTCTCTTAAAAAGGGAAAGGAATTTTGGTTCTGCGAAACGGATGCTTGCAAGGCCGATGCCAGCAGCGCGGGCATCCGCTCATATAGTTTTTGATCTTCAAATGCCTGCTTATAGGTTGTCGAAGAGAAAGCCTTTTGTTCAATGTTGAAGAGAAGCAAAACTAAAACACCGGTAATGATAAAGAGGATAGAGCAAATAGCGGCGAGAAGTTTAAAGAGTTCTCGCACGATTCAAGCCTCACTCACAATATCAATATAATCCTCCGTCACCGTTTCACCGCTCGAGGCACTCAGCAGGTTAAGCAGTTCATTCGTTAATTGCGCTTTGTATTCCGCATCCTTGCGGCTCCAAGTGCGACTCTTGACCTCCAGATAATATCCCAATTGTGGTTCCTTCATCTGATCGAGATTCACAAAGAACTCGGTATTCTTGTAATTGATCAACCATCGCAGGCGGTCTTTTTCGATGACGATCTCAGACCACGGTTTAAAGTATTCACGATAAAAGCGTAAGGACTGTGACGCAGGTGCAATATAGCGACTGCGCGAGAGCAACACTTCTTCAAACTTGCCCTCACGCTTAATACCGATCAATGTTAATCTGGCGCGGACGTTGGTCACAATACCTTTTACATCATCGATAAAATCATCTTCACGATAGCGCAAACGTCCCTGCGATGGATCATCGAAGAAGAAGTAGACATCGTGCTCGTGATAATGTCGTTTGCGGACGATTTCGATCTCACGCCGCTTCAACGTCTGGAGGATGGGACTGGGGTCCGCTATCTTGACTTTGCCCTGCACCTCAAACGATTCCTGTTCGAGCGAACCGCCCAGAGCGATCAACTTGGACAGAACGGATTGTTCGCGTTCGATCAGGAATGCGTCGATTTTTTTCGCGATCTCATTTGCCTGCGCGAGTAGTTCGTCTTCTTGCAAGGTCAGCAGTTGACGATCGCGCATCAGCCACTTGCCATTAACCATCACATCAGTCACATCTGTTGATTTGCTGGCATAGACGATCTGAGCGTAGGCGTTGTCCGCGGCGCGCTTGAAAGATGGCGCATTGTGTAGCGGCGAAACGTCGACCAAAATCAAATCGGCGCGTTTGCCGGCTTCAACGGAACCGGTCAAATGTCCGATATGGAGCGCCCGTGCGCCGAGACGAGTTGCCATGAGCAACGCTTGTGAGGCGGGGAGGGATGTCGGATCATTGGTCACTGCTTTGGCGATGAACGCGGCGAGACGCACTTCCTCAAACATATCCAGATCGTTATTCGAAGCGGGACCATCTGTACCGATGCCGACGTTGAGTCCTGCTTCCAGCATTTTCATCACAGGCGCGAATCCCGAGGCAAGCTTGAGGTTCGAGGATGGATTATGTGCAATACCGGCATGTGCATGCATCAATGTGCGGATCTCGCCCGTATCTACATGGACACAATGCGCCGCGATCACTTTTGCTTCCAATACTCCCTGTTTCTTGACGTACGGAATAACAGGGATGCCCTGCTCATTGCGCATATTTTCAACTTCGAACGCGGTTTCGGAAAGATGTGTATGAAGCGGGACATCAAACTCCCTGGCAAGCTCAGCGGTGGCCCGCAAAATTTCTGCGGTACAGGTGTACGGTGCATGGGGAGCGACCGCAGGCACAATCAGTGGGTGATCCTTCCACCGTTCAATAAACTCACGCGCCATTTGTAGTGAATCTTCATACGAAGCCGCATCCGGCGCGGGGAATTTCATCACGGTCTGCCCACAGACGGCACGGACGCCTGCATCTGCCGCGGCTTGGGCGACATGCTCTTCGAAATAGTACATATCATTAAAGGTTGTCACACCGCTTCGGATTTGTTCCGCGCAGGCGAGCAATGTTCCCAAACGGACAAATTCTGGCGAGACAAACTCACGCTCCACGGGCATCATGTAGCCCATCAGCCAGACGTCGAGGCGCAAATCATCGGCAAGACCGCGCAGAAGAGTCATCGGAACGTGGGTGTGGGCGTTGATGAGCCCCGGCATGAGGACTTTGCCGCCGCAATCGATCGTATCATCTGCGATAAATTCTCTTGTAATATCCTCATCCATTCCCACTGCGGCGATGCTATCGCCTTTGACCGCGACCGCGCCCGGCGAAAATTGAGTCATCGTTTCGTCCATGGTGAGTACAAATGCGTTTGTAAAGGTGGTATCGACTTTTTGCATTCGGTCTCCTTTTCGGGAATTATAGCCTTTGTTTTTGAAGCAATGATGAGTCTATTGTTGCCAGGTCAACAGAATTTGCAGAATGTCCAGATTCATATCAAAGTCCGTTTCGATATGATTTGTGAGTTCGATGTCCACCGCGGCAATGCCCTTGGATACAGCGTAATCCGCCAATGTCCCGGAATAGATACAGCCCGTGTCGAGCGGTGGAAAACGATAGGTGCTGACTTGCGCAATGGATTGCGCGAGCCGAGTGGAACTCTCATCCCATGGATCGCCGCCGGGAAAGATTCCCAGTGCGGCGCTGTGATAGCTGATCAACGCTTCGATTTTGTGGCTGCTGACGAAATCTATCAGTGCTTTTGTTTCCGCCTCTGACCCGGGTCCCGCGCCGCCGGAAGAGGGGAGGTAATTCCAGCAGCCAGCGCGCTCCCAGTCTGCCAGCCAGTTGATAGGGAAATTTCGATTCAAGTCCACGCCATTGTGATTGAGACGGCCGTATTTATCATGAGCGCGTGCTTCTCCGTCCGGATTTAGACTCGGGAGAATATAAAGCGTGACATCATCAGGAATCATCTCGGGAGATTGATTCAAATATTGGATCAATTGATTGGCAAGTGTGAGTGTGTTCCATTCATTGCCGCCATGAATATCCCCCACGATCATTCGTTGGTGTTCGCCGCTCCCGAAAGTGTACACATTCAAGGGTCTTCCATCTGTGGAATATCCAATAACTTCGGATTGTTGATCATGCGACAGCGATAGTGGTGTGGATATGGAGCGTACAACGTTTGTACGTGATATCGCAGTTGATTTGAGTGTGGATGTCGGAGGAATAGAAGTATGAGTTGCTTGCGGTGGGACATCTGTTGATTCGAGTGCGATCAAGCGCGGCAAGCTTGGTGAGGTTTCTGTCGAGACTGTAGTGGTGTATGAAATAGAAAAGCCCGGTATGAATTGAAACCCAAGCGTAAACAACATCATTCCCCCGCCAATCGTTAATCCAATCAAGAATAAAACGGTTCGATTATTTTTCAAGGTCTAAAATTCATCAAGACCTGCATGGCTTGGAGATTCTCTTTAAAGTCAGTATGTTTGTGATCCCTCAATTCCATGTCCACAGCCGCGCCGACACCATTTTCCACTGCCCAGTCCGCGAGTGTGCCAGTGTATACGCATCCTGTGTCCATGGGGTGGGTAGGGATAGCCAGTGACTTTTGCTAATGCTCCCGCGAGCCGCCTGGATGGCTCCTCCCACGGAACGCCACCAGGGAAGACACCCAACGCAGCACTGTGATAACTGATCATCGCAGTGATGTGATGGCTTGCGATAAAACTCATGACTGTCCTTGTTTCCGGTTCTGAACCGCCATACGTGCCGCCCGTCGTAGGACGATAGATCCAGCAGCCATCTCGATTCCAATCTGCAGCCCAATTATCGCTGGGAAAGTTGCGATTTAGATCGACACCGTTATTATTGACGCGCCCATCCACATCGTTGGAGCGCGCTTCTGCATCCGGATTCATGTCGCGAATAATATAGATTGTGACATCCTCAGGAATGAAATCTGGGTTGTTGATAATATATTTGATGAGTTCGTTTGCCAGCGCGACGGTATTGCCTTCATAGCCGCCATGAATACCTGCCACAATGAGATATTGTTTTTCGCCTGCACCAAACGTATACGCCTCGATCGGGCGACCTGCAAGCGAAAATCCGATAACAGCAGGGCGCGGTCCGTAAGCGAGAATGAATGGCGTGGACGTTTCGAATACTGGTGGCGTGTAATACGGATTGGGAGTCAGGGTCGGAAGGAAATAGCTCGTCGGTGGGATCTTGCGCGTCTCGCCAGGACGCGGCGTTTTCGTCGCTGCATTTGCTGCCGAAGCATTCAAGCTCGTGCGGTAAAAGATCGAGAAACCAATAATTGAAAATAATGCCAGTCCATTGATTCCCCAAATTAGAACTACCCACACATGTGACTGTTTCCTGCGAGGCGGCATATCAATCGTTCCCTGATTCCATGGCACGGCGCCGTAACCAGTCGAGTGAAAGATTGACCGACCAGCGCGCCAGGCTGCGCGGCGGTCCGCCGTAGGTGATGCGATGAGTCTTTTCTGCACTCGGTGTGATCAATATCATTTCTGCGGCGCGTTCTTCGAGCACCATGGCGACGCCTAACCCTACATCCGCATCGGAGTCGGCGCGGGCGGCGCGCAAGGCTGCTAAAAGGGCACCTGGTGAACGGTCCGAGATGGAAACGGTGTGCGGGATTTTTCGTGCCAGCAATCCATCGAGTCCAGATTCGACTCCGACCAGAGTCCAGCCGCGTTTTGCCACCGTGTTAAGAACGACATCCTCCAACTTATCTTCATCCACTCCGAAGACAACATCCCCAAGCCGCTCGCGAATTTGATTTTCGATCTGCGCGATCATCTCATCTGCTTCTATTTCATTCTTCGCCTTGGCTGCAATACGAATATCCACAACGCCCGTATGCGCGGCGAGCCCGACTGTTGGATTGCTAAGCGTTTCGAGATCGGCGATCTTTTCATCGATCATGCCTTCGCCCAAACCTGCACAATGCAGAACGCGAATCTTGATGATCTGGTCGAGCTTGAAGCGTTTTTGCAAATAGGGAATCATGGATTCATGCAGAATGTGTTCCATCTCGTTCGGAACGCCCGGCAGGGAGATGATTGACCTCACCCCTAACCCCTCGCCTTGCAGGAGAGGGGGACTCTCGACAATAAAACACGGCGCGGTGCCGACAGGATTTGGAATGCCAATCGCGCCCTTGGGAATATATGCCTGTCGCCTTTGATTCTCTGAAGGCTTGCGTC
>WNFZ01007387.1_pt1 | contig 11824 bp, 12 predicted proteins | sample 5400081 | NCBI WGS metagenome assembly WNFZ01 (sample SAMN13153365, study PRJNA577476) | soil metagenome | isolation source: 80 cm soil or saprolite under grassland replicate 1 | place: USA:California | collected 2016-06-15
TCAATCGCCACCTCCCCGCGAACCTGGCTCCGCGCCGTGATCGAGCCTGGGACCGCTGCGTCGCGCGGCACGAGCTTCCTCACGAGGGCATCGCCCTGAAGAGCAGACCCCGGAGTTCCTTCGGGAATGTCGCGCGCGGCGACGAGGACGCCGACGAGCTGCTTGCCGACGTCTGCGCTGCTCTTGGACTTCGACGTGTAGATCAGCATGAAGACGACCGCGAGCACTGCGAGCCCGGAGGCCAATGCGATGTTCCGTTTGCGGTAGCTCATCGAAAACTCCCTACTGGACGAGGTTGACCACGCGGACGCCGAAGTCCGTGGTTCCGGGCGTGCTGTCGACGCCGTGTGCGATGTACTCGACGAAATGGCCGCGAAGCAGCTTGCAGTCGGGCCGGCAGCCGGGGGCATCGTTCTTCCACGAGACGACTCCGCCCGGATCGAGGACGAATGCCGCCCACCCCAGAATGCGGAACGAGAGCGCCGTGCTGTCCGCTTCGTCGAACACCGGGAAGAGCAGCACCGTTTGCGCGACCCCGGCGGCGTCGAGGGCGCTCCTGACCGGGCCGATCTTCTCCCCGCTCACGGCTGCAAACCACTTGTCGATGTCGAGGAAGCCCGGATACCCGCTGCGGATCCAGGTCTCGAGATCGCTTGCGCCTGTACCGCTCGAGCCGCAGGAGGTCGACGTGGTGCCTTCGCAGCTGAGGGAAACGAGGCCGAACTTGCTCGAGCTCAGATTACTTTCGTCGAAATTCAGGGTTGTCGTCACGCCGAAGCAGGCAGGCGCGGCGGTCGTGCAGGCAACGGTGTTCTTGACGGCGACCGGCGCGACATTCTGCATCCGCCCGGGAGCCCCCACCGTGGCTCGAGCGTGCGCATGCACGGTGACGGAGTCGATGTCGAAAAACCTCGAGAAGAATCCGGGCGCGGGTTTCGAAAGCGTTACTTCGATCGTGTTCGTGTTCGGAAACGCGGGCGCCCAGGAATTGAGCCCGGAAACGTTGGCGTTGGCATACGTGGTCGCCGTCGACGAGGCAACGGCGGTGTTGGGCAGATCCTGGACCCCGGCCAGCGTCGCAGCGTCGGCGGCGCTCTGAAGCCGGCGCTGCTCGGTGAACCAGGATCCGAAGTCGATCACGAGCGCCGCTATCCCCAGGAAGACGACCATGAACACGACGATGAACGCGACGGCGGAGCCGCGCTCGTCTCGGACGCGGATCACTCGACTCTCTCCTTCGTCGAGCTGCTCAACGTGCCCGACCTGACGACGATGCCGACGAGATCGACCGAGTACGGATAGGTCGCCGTGACGGTCACCTGCTCGCCGATCGTCCACGGCGGCGGCGGCGTCACGGATACCTGAAGCTGGGCCTGGTCCAGATCCGACGCGGAGTCACGGACAGCCTGCACCGCGGCGGTCACGGGGTCGGCGGAAAGGCGTGAGACCGCGGCCATTCGCGCGCCGGCCCGCGTCGCATCCGTGATCGTGACGTAGTGGTTGAACAGCCCGCCGAACTGAGCGATTGCGAACACGATGAACAGCAATGCGGGAAGCAGCAGCGCGAACTCGACCAGGGCCTGGCCGCTTTCGTTGCGCCCTCGAACTCTTGACTTGCTCATGATTCGTGATCCCTGCTCCCCCTTTCCGCCGAGAAGCAGGCGGGTCGGCGCACTCCGTCAACCCGCCTGCTCTCTCAATCCCATTTCCGCGCGACCTACGGGAAGATCGACCCGATCTCGTTCGTGAGGCCCGTGGTGATGGCCGCGACGATCACTCCAACGACGCCCACGATGCCGACGAGGAGGAACGCGTACTCCGCCATTCCCTGGCCCTCCTCCCGATCCCGAAGGCTCGCGTACGCCTGCAGCAGGCGCGCGTGTGCGAGTGCAAACAAGCTCGTCAATTCGATTCACCTCCCCCAAAGAGAGCGTGGCGTGCTGGGCCCGACGATAGGCGGGTATCGGGCGAGTGCAACCACCCGAAGGGGTAGTCGTGACCCACCCTTCGGCTGGTGTTTGCCGCCGGCCCAGCATCGATATTTGAGGAGTTATGCGGCGTGTTTCCTTTCTACGAACCAAAGGTGGTGCGGTCATGCGGCGTCTTTTCTCGGTACGAACTGAAGGTGGGGCGGTTCTCTGCCGTCGGTGTGTCCTCGCCGATACTCCCTTCTCGCGGCTGCGCGGCTTGATGGGCCGCAAGCAGCTCGGAGCCGACGAGGGGCTGCTGCTCACGCCCGCATCGAGCATCCACACGTCGTTCATGCGGTTTCCGATCGACGTCGTCTTCCTCGACTCCGATCTGACGGTGCTCGGGATGCGGGAGGCCATGAAGCCCTGGCGGATGAAGGCCTGGCGCGGATCCCGCTCCGTCCTCGAGCTTCCCGCGGGAACGTGCGAGCGCCGGAGCCTGCGGCCGGGTGACCGGCTCGGGCTCGCGGATTGCACGGAGGAAAGCGCGAGTGTCCTGCTCGTCCTCCGCCAGGATGGGGATGCGCAGGTCGTCTACGGACGCGGCCCCCTATCCGCCGCCACGCGCACGATCTCCGCGATGAGCGACCTCGACGTCGGGGTGAGCGCGGTCGTTCTCCACGAAGAGAAGCACTCGGCGGCCTGATGGCCCACGTGCTCGTGCTCGCGTTCTTCGCGGCGGTGCTCGTCGCCCTCTCCGTGATCGACGTACGGACTCGCCGGCTGCCGAACCGCATCGTGCTCCCGGCGGCGGCCCTCGTCCTCGCGGCGCAGATCGCGATCGCGCCCGATCGGGCGCTCGAATGGACGCTGGGCGCGCTCGGCGCCTTCGCGTTCCTGCTCGCGGCGGCGCTGTTGAACCCGGCCGGCCTCGGAATGGGAGACGTGAAGCTCGCGCTCCTGCTCGGGGCCGCGCTCGGGTGGGCGGTGGCACCGGCGCTCCTGATCGGTCTCGTGGCCGCGGCGCTCGCCGGTGTGGTGATGGTCGTGCGCAACGGCTGGGCCGCCGGGCGCAAGGCGACCCTGCCGCTGGGCCCGTTCCTGGCCCTCGGCGGCCTCGCCACCCTCTTCTTCTTGAGCTAGCGGGAGGCGGCGGCCGCGGCGGACTTCAGGTCGTCGACCATGTTCGGCACGAGCGAGTGCTGGTAGGCGTAGCGAGCGGCCTCCGTACGGTTCGACACCTGGAGCTTCCGGTAGATGTTGCGGACGTGGAACTTGACCGTCTGGCGGGTGATCCATAGCTCCTTTGCGATCGCGTCGTTCGAGAGACCCCGCGCCAGGGCCTGAAGGATCGAGAGCTCGCGCTCGGTCAGCCCGGCGGAACGCGCGGCCGCGCCGGCGTCGGGCTCGCCGCCGAAGTCGAGCGCCTGGAAGACCGTCCCGTTCATCACCTGCCGGATCACGGCCGCCAGGTCATCCGGGTTGATCGACTTGAGCACGAATGCGGAGGCTCCGCGCCGCAGAGCAGCTTCGATCACCTCCGGCTCCCGAAACGCCGAGATCAGCGCGACCTTTACGTCGGGATGGCGGGCGCGGATCGTGTCCAGGCATGCGAGCCCGTCCACGTGGGGCATCAGGTAGTCGAGCAGGACGAAGTTGGGCCGCGTCTTCGGGATCAGCGACAAGACCTGAGTTCCGGATTCCGCCGTCCCCACGATCTCGATGTCCTCGGCCGAGTCGAGGACCGCGCGGATGCCCTCCAGGAAGAGCGGGTGATCGTCCGCTACGACGAGCCGTATCCGCGTCACCAATCCCCCTCGGCGGACGGAATGCACCAGGCCGCAGAGGGGGAGAGAGCCGCGAGAAATCTCGAGGCGCTACCAGCCGCATAAATTCGCCGCAGAAACGAGTGGGCTGGCATGGAGCGCCTCCCTACGTGATTGTCGTTTTCGGTGTGTCTCGTTCCTGCGGGTGGAGTTCTAGTCGGTCAAAACTAGTTTTGTCAAGGGTTATTTCTAAAAAGCTGCTGCATCATCAGCACTTTTGGGCGGGAGCTCGTCCGTTTCGGTCGAGTCCTGCTCCGGGAAAATGCCCTCGGCTTCCCTCGCCCGCGCCTCTGCGGCCGCCTGCTTCTTCTCGCGCTTTTTCTCGCGCTTTTCCTTGACCGCGCGCTCGCGCGCCATCTTCGCCATCGTCGTCTGTCGTTTCGAACCCATCAGGCCCTCCCTGTCTGTTCGGTCCCTACCGCATTCCGATTTCCTTCGCCAACTGCGAGCTTAATCCCGCCTGCGGCCGCTACCACTTGGAGCGGCGGCCGCGGCGGCTCGTGTACACGAGGCGGGCTCGTGCGGTTTCCATTCCAGCCTCTTCGAACTGCTCTCGGTGTCCGAGCCGGCTGGCGACCCTGCTCGCCTCGGCCTGCTGTTCGGGGAGGACGAACGTGATCGCGATGCCGCTTCGCCCCGCGCGCCCGGTGCGGCCGGTCCGGTGGAGGTATCCCTTGTCCTCCTCGGGAGGATCGAAGTTGATCACATGCTCGATGTCGTCGATGTCGAGGCCCCGGGACGCAACGTCGGTCGCGATGAGAACCGGCACCCTTCCTTTCTCGAAGCCTGCGAGCGCACGCTGACGCGCCCGCTGGGACAGGTCGCCGTGCATGGCCTCGGCCCTGACGCCGTGGCGGGCGAGCTTGTCCGCGAGTCGGTCGGCCCCTCGCTTCGTCCGCACGAAGACGAGCGTCAGGCCCTCGGAGGCGCGGAGGTGGTCTACGAGCGTCTCGACCTTGCTGTGGGGACTGACCGCAACGAAGCGGTGCTCCATCTCGCCGGCCGTCGGATCGTCGGGCAGCTCCCCGTCGAACCGCGACGGGCTCGAGGTGTACTCGCGCGCGAGCTCGCCGACCTCGCCGTCGAGCGTCGCCGAGAAGAACATCGTCTGCCGGTTCCGGGGCACCCGCCGCACGATCCGATCGACCTGCGGCTTGAAGCCCATGTCGAGCATCCGGTCGGCCTCGTCGAGGACGAGGATCTTGATGCCCGAGAGATCGAGCAGCTTCCGCTCCGCGAGGTCCTCGAGCCGGCCCGGCGTCGCGACGAGGACATGCGACTTCCTCGCTTCCGCCGCCTGCTTGCGGAGCGGAAGGCCGCCGTAGACGGCCGTCACCCAAAGCGATTTCGCTCTCGCGAGCGAGCGAAGCTCCTCGGTCACCTGCGCGGCAAGCTCGCGCGTCGGGACGAGCACGAGAGCGCTCGGCCGGGCGTCCTTGATCGTCGTGCGCTCCACGATCGGGATCGCGAAGACGAGCGTCTTCCCCGACCCGGTGGGCGACTTCGCCAGCACGTCGAGGCCGGCGAGTGCATCGGGAAGGGCAAGGGACTGGATCGGGAACGGCTGCTCGATCGAGCGAGCCGCAAGCGCGTCGACGACAGGCGTCGAGACCCCGAGCGCGCGGAAAGACTCCTTGGACATGCGTTCTACTCCTTCTGGTTCGAGACTTGCCTACCCCGAACAGCCCGAAGGAGGAACGAGAAGCTCATCTCACGGCCGGCCCATCGCCAGCCTGTTGGTACCACGGTAGCAGGAGCATCGGCAGGGCCGGGTCGTGCGAAGCTAGGCCTGTGGACGCGAAGACCATTGCTGCGGTTGTAGTTCGAAGCGGAATCCGTTAGAAGTCGCCCAATGACGGCGGCCCTCGCGCGCGTGTGTGCACGCCACCCTTGGCGCACGATCGCGGGCTGGCTGATCGCGGCCGTGGTCGGAATCCTGCTCGCGGGCTCGTTCCTGGGTGGGCGCCTCTCGAGCCAGGGTCAGGTGACCAGCAGACCCGCGTCGATCCGGGCGAACGACCTGCTCGACCAGCGCTTCCCCGCCCAGGCAGCGTCGTTCGAGCTCGTCGTCGTACGCTCGCCGACGGAGACGGTGGACTCGCAGGCGTTCCGGGCCGAGGTGTCCCGCCTCGAGAACGCCGGCCGCGCCAGCAAGGTCGTCTCCGGCGCGAGCGTCTACTACGCGAACCACGATCCCGCGCTCGTCTCGAGCGACCGCCACGCCCTGCTGATCCCGATCACGCTCACGCAGAAGGGCGTGGACGACAACGCGTCCCCCCTCGTCGACGCCGTCAAGCGGTTCGACGGGAAAAACGGCTTCAGCGTCACGATCACCGGCGAGCAGACGACCAACTACGACTTCAACCATCTTTCCCAGCACGACCTCGAGTCGGGCGAGCTCCAGATCGGACTGCCCGCCGCCATCCTCGTCCTCCTCGTCGTGTTCGGAGCGGTCGTCGCCGCGTCCCTGCCCCTGATCCTGGCAATCGTCTCGATCGCCGCCGCGCTCGGCCTGACGACCCTGCTCGCGCTCGAGTTCAACCTGTCGATCTTCCTCGTCAACATGCTGACGGGGATGGGGCTGGCGCTCGGCATCGACTACGCCCTCTTCGTCTCTTCGCGCTTCAGGGAGGAGCGTGCCCACGGGAAAGAGAAGGCCGAGGCGATCGCCTCGGCCGGCGCGACGGCGAGCAAGGCAGTCCTCTTCAGCGGCACCTCGTTCGTGCTCGCGATGCTCGGGCTCCTGATGGTCCAGAGCACGATCATGCGTAGCCTCGCGGTGGGCGCGATCCTGGTCGGCGTCGTCGCCGTGGCGGCCGCGCTGACCCTGCTGCCGGCGATCCTCAGCCTGCTCGGCGACAGGATCAACAGGCTCAGGATCCCGATCGTCGGGAAGAGGGCGGCGGAGGAAGCAGGGCAGGAGAGCCCGTTCTGGGACGCGATCGTGCACCGGGTCATGCGCCGTCCGCTCATCAGCTTCGTCGCCGTCGCGGCGCTGCTGCTCGCGGCGGCCTCGCCGCTCTTCGGCATGAACATCGGCGCCTCCGGGATCAGCACATTCCCGAAGAGCGCGATCTCGAGACAGGGTTTCGCGGCGGTCAGCCGCTACTTCCCGCAGGCGAGCGCCGAGCCCGCCCAGGTCGTGATCGACGGACATCCGTCGTCTCCCCCGGTCAAGGCTGCGATCGGAAAGCTCAAGTCCGAGCTCGCGCAGGACCACGCCTTCGGCAAGGCGCTGCTCGCCGTCAACCCCGCTGGGAACCTCGGCGTGCTGAACGTATCCCTGACGTCCGATCCTCTCGGCGATCTGGCGATCGAGGCCGTCAAGCGCCTGCGGTCGACGTACGTCCCGCAGGCCTTTGCCGGCACCGGGGTCCAGGTGCTCGTCACGGGCAACACGGCCGAGAACATCGACTACTTCGACGTCATGTCCTTCTGGCTGCCGATCGAGCTCGCCGTCGTGCTCGGGCTCAGCTTCCTGCTGCTGACGGTCGCCTTCCGCTCGATCGTGGTTCCGGCCACGGCGATCGTCCTCAACCTGCTGTCCGTGGGAGCCTCCTACGGGCTGCTCGTGCTCGTCTTCCAGCACGGCGTCGGGGCGGGGCTCTTCGGCTTCCACAAGATCGACGTGATCGAGGCGTGGGTACCGCTGTTCCTGTTCGCGGTCCTGTTCGGGCTCTCGATGGACTATCAGGTGTTCCTGCTCAGCCGCATCCGCGAGCGGTTCACCTCCTCGGGAGACACGAGTGACGCGGTCGGGTACGGGATCGGGTCGACGGCGCGCCTGATCACCGGCGCCGCCCTGATCATCGTCACCGTCTTCATCGGCTTCGCCGCAGGCGACCTCGTCATGTTCCAGCAGATGGGCTTCGGCATCGCCGTCGCGCTGCTGATCGACGCCACGCTCGTCCGCTCCGTCCTCCTCCCCGCTGCGATGCAGATGCTCGGGCGGCGGAACTGGTATCTCCCGCGCTGGCTCGGCTGGATTCCGCGTATCTCGGTCGAAGGCGAGGCCGCCGCGCCGGCCCGCCCGGCCGCTCCACAGCCCTAGAGCGGCGCGGGCTCCTGAACCGGATCCAGGGGAAGGAACCGGCCACAGGCCGCAGAAACAATGAGCGATGAACCTCGAGGAGACCATCGCAGTCGCGGTCGGCATCACCGTGGCAATCGCGTTCCTGGCGTTCTACGTGTTCGCCGCGGGCGTGCCGTTCATCAACGGCTAGCCGAAGCCGACCCGTTAAAGACTGCGGCCGGGCAAGCCCGACCGCTGTCTCTCCCCCCTGCGCGGTCGCGAGGGGCGGAAGCTTTGTGACGCCTGCCGGCCCCGGCGAGGGGGCCGGCAGACATCCATCTGTCCCCTTACCGCTGAACCAAAACGTCGTCTACCCACACTCCCTGATAGAGAGGCGAGGAGACGAGGTCGTCGCTCGCGAACCGGAAGCGCACGTACAACGCTCCGGCCGGTGCCTGAAAAGCGGCCGTCTCGTGGGTGAACGCGGGGTAATCCTCGTTCGTCCCGCTGAAGGTCCTCGAGTCGGTCCAGTCCGAGGTCGCCGGATCCTTGAGCCACGGCACCGAGTTCCACACCTGCCCGTCGGACGACCACTCGACGTTGAGGAAGTCGAACCCGGGCTCGCTGTCCTGCTTCCGCCAGAAGTCGAGATAGACCCAGCCGCCAGCGGAGGTGAGCTGCGGCGAGATCAGCGAGGTCGTCGACTGGTCGGTATAGGGCGTGACCTGGAAGTCGGCCGCGGAGTTGTTGGCGCCGGGTGCGCCGCGCTGCCACTGCGTCACGCCGAGACCCTGGCCGTCGGTCGACTGGACGGTCCACCCCTGCGCGTCCGTCTCGAACCCGAACGGCCCCGCAAGCGTCACCCCGGCGGGCGCCGGAGGTTTGGGCAGCGTGCCCCCGCCCGTGTCGGTCGAGCCACCGATCAGCTTCTTGAACTGATACGTCCAGACGCCGCGGCCGTACGTCGCGGCGACGAGCAGGTTCGGATTGTTCGGCTTCAGCGTCAGCATGCTGATCGGCACGATCGGCAGCCCCGTCAGGGGGGCGTACGTCGTCCCGCCCTTGAGGGCATTGGCGTAGACGCCGGTGTCGGTCCCGACGATCACCTGGCCGGCGCCGCGGATCGTCACCCACGTGGCAGGGACGTCCGGCAGGTTTCCGGAGATGTCGGTGAACGACGCACCGGCGTCGTGCGAGACGAACACGTGGCCGACGCCGACGTTGGCGTTCGAGTCCTGCAGCGACCCCGGCGGGACCCAGCGCCGGCTGTAGCCACCGAGCGTGACGTAGACCGTGTTCGGGTCCTTCGGGTCGATCGTCACCGAGGTGATGAACCGGTTCGGGAGCCCGGCGGCCGCGGCGATGTGCCAGCCGTCGGAGCTCATCTGCTTCGGAGGCAGGGCGCCGCCGACGTTGGTCGCGAGCCCGTTCTTGAACTGGGCCGTCTGGTTGAGGATGTCGCAGACGCCGCAGAAGCCGACGTAGACCGCGTTGCCCCGAACGTCGATCGCGGACATCTGGTTGCCCGGATCGGTCGAGCTCGGAGTCGCCGACACGTCACCCGGGTGCTGGGCGGTGCCGAGGTCGTAGACGATGCTCCAGGACTTGTCGGAGCTGGTGCCCGTATCAGGGCCGTACGTTGTTTCTGCGACCTCGTTGCCCGCGGTCACGAGATGGCGAGCGTTGGTCGCATCCATGTCGAACGGATTGACGAAGCGGGTGTTCGTCAGGCCCGGGTCGATACCGCGCCAGGACTGGCCCCCGTCGGTCGTCACCCGCATGTCGTTGTAGACGTACGCCTCGTAGGCGATCTTGCTGTTGGCGGGATCGACCGCGGCGAACGTGCCGTCGCCTCCGAAGGTCTCGTACTGCTTCCCGTTGGGCGCGATCTTCTCGTGGCCGTTGTCCTGCAGGCCGGCCCAGGCGGTGCCGTCGTTCGCCATCGCCACCGAGTACGGCAGCAACGTGTTGAAGCCGGTCTGGTTGCCGTCTCCCCAGCCGCCGTTGTCCAGCTCCGCGCCGGCTGCAACGTGATTGCGGTACGGCCGATCACCTTGAAGGTCGTCGGGCCGTTCAGCGGCACCGGCAGCTCGTTCTGCCAGACCTCCTCGAGCCCGAACGCGAGCCTGGTCGGAATCCCGAGCAGCGTCTGCCGCGTCGGATCCGGCGAGATCCACTCGTTGTACCAGGCCTGGACGCCCGGCTCGTAGCCGACGGCCTGTCCGTAGCCGACGAGCGCCGACCCTGAGGCCGGGTCCTTGGCGATCGCGTCGTCGTCGGCCATCAGCGTCCACGTCTTGCCGAAGTCGGCGGAGACGTAGATGCCGTTCAGCAACGTTCCCGGCCGGACCGCGTTCGTCGGATCCTGCACGGGCGCGTCGAGGAGGTCGAGCTCGCCGTTGAGGGCGGCGGCGTCCTGGACGATCGCGTACAGATAGTCGTGATCCTGCGCCGAACCGGTCGTCGCGCCGAGCTCGACGCGACCCTGGCGGTGCTGGCTCGGCCAGCCGAGCGCGCTCATCTTCGAGAACGTTCCCGGAGCCCCGGTATCCGAGCGATAGAGCCCCTGCCCGAGAGACTGGATCGTGCCGTCCGCGTTCTGGCGGTCGCTCGCGCGCCAGCCGACGACCGCGAGCACGGTCCCCGCGGCCACTTCGGAATTGACGCCGCCGGGCGGCCTGACGACGACGTCGGTGACGACGTTCGCGAGCTGGCACTTCCCGCCGCCGGCGACACCCGTGCAGCTGACGCCCGGGGCCACCTCGCCGGTGGGCAGATTCACGTTCAGGTAGGTCTTCCCCCCGTCGGTCGAGCGGAAGAGCCCGTAGAGCGTGGCCGCATAGACGATGTTCGGATTCGTCGGATCGACGTCGATCGAGAACCCGAGTGCCCCGTCGGGGATCCCGGTCGCCTTCGTCCACGTCGAGCCGAGATTGGTGCTGTAGAAGGCCCCGTAACCGGTGTAGCCACCGCCTCCGAAGGTCGGGTCACCGCTGACCGTGACGACGGTCCCGCCGTTCGCCGCGGTCCAGTCGACCGCGCCGACGACCTGGCTCGGAAGCGAGTCGCCGATCGAGCGCCAGCTCTGCCCCTGGTCGGTCGAAAGCCAGATTCCGCCGGTCCCGAGCGCCGCGAACAGCCGATTGTGCGCCGCGTCGTAGGCGAGGTCGTCGATCCGGCCCATGTTGTCGACGAAGCCGAGGCCGTTCACCGAGGTATAGGCCGGGTCGTCTCGAGCCCCTCCTGGTGCAGGATGCTCTCGAACAGGGGCTCGGGGTGCTTCGCCGCCATGCACATGCCAGCGTCGGCGTCCTGGCCCGACTTCTCTGTTACGTATCCGGCCGGGCAGCCGAGACTCTTGGGGCTGCCTGCTGAGCCGGAGTGGACTGCTGCTCCGATGCCGAGGCTCACAGCCGCGGCGATGAGTGCAAAGCCGTAGAGATACGGCCGCTTCAAGATGCGCATGGTGTGACGTCCCCCTCCTCTTCGACCGCGCAGGAAATTGTGGGCTTGCTTATACCCGACATTTCCTTGCCGCGAAACATGAGAATCAGAGAGAGTTCTTGGCCAAAGCGACTGAAATTGATCGCGATTGAATATTCAGTCAATTGACTGCTCGTTCAACCAACCTGATTGAACAGTCGATCAAGCACTAGACTCGCCCGCGTGGAGGGCGACGATCTCCGCGCGCTGATGCGACGGTTCCCGAGCGGCGTCGCGGTCGTGACCGTCGACACCGATGAGGAGCGGCTCGGCCTGACGGTGGGGACGCTGGTCTCGCTCTCGCTCGAGCCGCCACTCGTCGGGATCTCGATCGCTCGCGAGGCGGCCATGCACGAGCTCCTGCGGCGGGCCGGGGGATTCGCGCTCAGCCTGCTCGCCGCCGGCCAGGAGGCGGTCGCGCAACACTTTGCACGCGGCGTCCCGCCGATCGCGCACTGGCACGGGATCGCCCACCGGGAAGGAGCCTCTGGGGCGCCCTTGCTCGAGGGCGCCCTCGGCTGGCTCGAATGCCGGACGTGGGCCGAGCACGACGCCGGCGACCACACCTTCTTCGTCGGCGAGGTTCTCGGGGC
>WNFZ01011280.1_pt1 | contig 11823 bp, 6 predicted proteins | sample 5400081 | NCBI WGS metagenome assembly WNFZ01 (sample SAMN13153365, study PRJNA577476) | soil metagenome | isolation source: 80 cm soil or saprolite under grassland replicate 1 | place: USA:California | collected 2016-06-15
AAATTGCCCTTTGTTGGTCTTCAGAAAAGCATCCACGCCACAGAATGACTTTGATCCAACCAGTTCAACCAAGAATTCTACATTGGTGTTGAACGCAGCATGAGTGGCGTTGGCTGAGCCGATCCATACATGGGCTTTCCAACCATCATCGGCAACATAGAGTTTAGCGTGCAAACCAGATAGCGTTGTTTCGGAGAACAAGGTTTCAGGAGCTTCAGCATTGGGTTCTTCGGCTTCAGCCATGGGATTAAGGGCGAACAATTTTTTGAACCCAGCCAGGTCTTTGCGATTCAGAGAGGCCAAACTATCCAGCCGCGACATCAAGATATGATTACTGCCTCGTTCTGTGAGTTGTTGCAAACATTCGGGCGTCAGGAACGGTGAAACTACCAATAGGCGATTGATGCGCTCTTCAAATGGCCATTTACGGATATAGCCCTTAATTCCCATCGGCCAAAAGGCGTATTCTTCAAAACCATCTGGCAAAACAAAATCCACACGCCGCAGTTCGTGTTGCGCCAAATCAATGTTCTTAAGAACATACTCTGGCACCGGGGCTTGAGCAAGCTCGGGCAGTGCCTTTATGAAATCGCCAAGCGGGTGGTGCGCGGCATAAGCCTTTTGTCGATTAACTACTTCGCCTTCAAGCGTCAAGAGAGTATCCCACGAATAATCAAAGGTGAGATTGCGACTGAGGCATAGCAGGCGATACAGCACCGGCTTATCTGGCGCAGTAAAACGTAAAACCCACACCTTGGGATGAAAGACCCCACCCAGTGGGGCCTGAACCTGAAACACGGAGTCTTCCAGATAGCCAAATAGCAATTGGGCTTTAGTAGGTACGGCGATGCTGCCTACCTGACAAAAGATGTGTAACCGGTCTGCGTATCGTCGTAATGCCTCCAGCAGGGCCAATGGGTCTGCCGATGGCCGCCCGGCATCGTCTTCCCAATCGAATTGCGCAAAAGCCAGTGGCACGCTTAATAAGGCAAGTAAATCAAGCGAATATGTTGTACCAATGGCAAACGCGAGTTCATAGCCCTCGGGCGGGCATAAGGTTTGCAATAAATGTTGACGCTGAGTCGGTTCGAGCATGATTTTCCTTTAGCGAGCGTGTAGGCCAGTGTGAATATCTTGCAAATGACGTTGCGCGACGCCCCAGCGAAAATCGAGCCGCCCAGTGCCCGCTGCCCCATTCCACAAATCCAGCGCACGACGGTTTTCCAGGCGGGCTTGTCCGCGTTTTAGGAAATGTTCCCGCGCGCGAATCAAGTCGCGAGCAGAGGCGTCATCCGCCAAGCGAGGCAGGCGGGTTGGGTCCAGGGCCAATTCCAGCCATTGCTCCACAAATACACGAGTGAAGCGTGGTACACGCGGATTAGCGTTAAGCACAATATTCCAAAACTGCTCTTTATCCCAGCGGGTAAGTACCGCAAACCGGGAAGTTATCAGTGCGACCCATTCGTCAAGCGCAGTGCGATACGTTTCCACCCAATCTGTGCGAGGGGTTGCTTCAGCGAGAAGCAAGTTGTATAGCAATGCCGCGCCGTGTAAGGATTCAGAGAAATTTTGTGCGTGAGCGAGTTTTTCACGTAAGTGGATAGGATGCTGAGTGTCCACTACATCCCATGGAAAAACTGATTGTGGTGGGGAAGCGCGGTGACTCACCCAAAAAGCCAGGAGGGTATCTGGGGCATGAGTTTGAATTCGTTCGCGCAGATACGCGGCTTCAATACGAGTAAGCGTAAAAGTAACGCCGTTAGGGAAATCTGTGGGAGTGGGCGGCAGGCCTAAATGCCAGTTGGTGTAACCGCGCAGGTCGGTGGGTTCTTCAGCGCGCTGACGGGTAAGTTGTGCAAGGTGCGCGTAATACCTAGTAAGGGAACGGTGATATTGATCTTGGGACCCCGCAAATACACGCAAGCCTAGTGCGCCCAGGCCTTGCCAGTAAATATTGCTGGGTAAGCGTTGCAGTTTGTCTTGAGCTTGTCGGCCAATGACGCCTTCGGTCTCACCTGCAGCGAGCAGGGCACTAATCAGTGCGGTTTCTTGACGACGGGCTCGATCAGCGATTTTGAGAGAGTCGGTCCGGCGGTTTTCCAAGTCCAGATAGATCCACGGGACAAAGAGGAAATAGCGGGCGCGGGTTTGAATTGTGCTGGTGCCAGGGAAGAACAGGTCGGCCAGCGCGTCGCGTACCGAGCCGATACCCAATTCATCGCGGGTATCACTCTCTCTAAAGAGTTTCACTACATCGAGCATTGTGCGACGTTCGCGTTCGGAGTAATCCAGCCAGGTGAGAGTTGAAGACATAGTTGATCTCGCTAATGTAAAAACAATGGGCCATCACATCTGCGATCTAAAACGAGACGTCCGATACTCGCCAAACTGCTTGATTTCCTTCGCCTTCAGCACGCGGAAGGGTTCGCCAGGGAAATCTTCGCCGTGGACTTCTTTCCGGGTCCAAGATGTAGCACAGTTCATCACGTGCGAGACCGTAGAGACGGGCGTAATAGGCATCCAACTCGGCGCGGATTTGGGCGCGGCGGACTTCGTCCCATAGGAAAGACACTTTCATATCTTTAGCAAAAGTAATTTCGGCTTTGATGCATTGATGGAAGAAATATATTGACATTCCTGCATTCCTAAGGATTCTTCTTTGTCTTGATTTTTTTAAATAGGAGCGAAGCCGATCTAACTTTTATTGGTGGGCCAATAAACCCTAACAAAATCTTTACCAACCTCTTCGCCTCTGTTTTTTGTTTTCCTATGATTGGTTTCCATTTTTCATCCCACTGCTGCAGAATTAAGTCGGAAGTCTCTTTCGTGCGCGCAGCCATTCCTGGAAAATTTATTGTTCCATAATTTGGACTCGTTAACCCATTCTTGGCAAGGATGTCGATTCCTTTGAGCACAAAGTAGTAGAAGAATTTTTGCTCGAAATTTGGAGAAAAAACTTGTTTTGTATCTGGTGTACGATCAAACAGTGACCAACTTGACATCGCGTAATGTTCACATTGGTACAGAAAGAGCTCGGTAAATTGCTCCAAACTATCGTTGGATTTCCATATCGGCTCAATAAGCTGAAACCCGCTAGATGGTTGAATTAATCCTTGAAAAACCCCTTCAATAACATATGCAGCAGCTGCAAATCTTATTGATCGGATATATCCGTCTAGTTCATTCGGAAATATGTTGACAGCTTTTCTGATTTCAAGTTCTTCGTTTAGCTCTTCGGTTTCTTTTAAACCTGCATTCTGCGATAGAGGTGTTATTATCCATTCATCTCTTGCCCATCTTGAATTATGGAACATGTTCATTCCTAGTTCACCAAGAGTAAGATTTTGAAGTATTGTTTTAGTGTGCACAAAATCTTGATTATCAATCGCATTTCTGAGAATTATCCCAATAGTTCGAATTGTTTGAAAATAAACTCCTTTTCTCCTTATATACTGACTCAAACTAGGTTGTCCGTGCTTGATTGCCCAAAACTCGTGAGGATCTAGAAAGGTGTCCATCAAGGGTTCGTAGGCAGCGTTAGCAAATAGAGGTCGACTATGTTTGAAACAAAAATGGTAAATCGCTGGATATAAATCAAGAATAGCAGGTATCTCTCCGGTGTGATCTTGTTTGCTGTTGAGTAATGTATTTGTCATAACTTCGGACAGTGACCAAGCCAGCCGTCTTATATATTCCTCTTGAGGATTTTGAGCCGATACCTCGGCAATAGTTCGTAAATCCATAATTGCCAAGAATGTGATATTCCATTTTCCCCAACTCGATAACGGTGTGGCACTATCTGCTATTACTGGTAGTTCAGCAGAATTTCCCAGTATTTCGCAATAACGAGCAAGTGCAGTTCTGTAATCACTCACAATACCTTGTCTGATAGCTTCGAGGGCCCGGTTCTTTAATAAGTCCATTACAGCCGAGATATTTCCTGACGAACGTATTTTGGGAGAGATTTTGAACGGAGCTAATAACGATCTTCTGATTTCTGAGAGATGTTCCTCCTTGCATCTCACATAAAACGCGATCTCGCCTTTGCTTACCTCATCAAAAGCTTTCTTTGTGTACCAACCTCGTGGGAGTTGAGCTACAGTCTGAATTCGCTGATCATTAAGTGCATCCTGTAAGAGGTGAAAATTGATATCGATGATTCTTCCTGATTTTTGCCAATAAATGGCATGATAATCACGTGTGTACCCGACGCCCAGATAATGATGAAAACCTAGTTGAGAATAGAGGGTTTGGCAAAGCGATTTTGCCAGTCGATAATTAATCTCATTTGATAAGTGATGTTGGATTTCTGCCGACAGAGTCGTTGATAATTTCTCATCCATATAAGTGTTTGAAAACAAGTTGTTCATTCCCCAAACGATTCTGATTAACCCCATCAAAACAACCAGCGTTGCAAATGTTAATGTAAAGGCGATTGGGAAGGACAGTTGCGAGTCATAAATTAATGAAAGGCTGAAAATAAATTTTGACCCAATTAAGACTGCAAGTATGACCAAACCCAGTTCTGCTGTTTGAATAATTCCAGATGCTCGCAAGAAGGATGGCAGCAAATAGTTGGCTCTTTTACTGGAAACATTGTCCACGACAAGAATAAGAATTGGGATGCCAATACCCAAAAGAGTCGCCAATGCACCTATCAATACATCCAGAAGGTTGCTGTAATTTAGTTCAGAAAGCTGGAAGAACTCTGCAAATGATGGATATGTTTTGATTAGCAGGAATTGAGATGACAATATTAACGCCCAAGCAACAATCCCCCAAAATACTTTAGCTCTCAATAGCCAGTATAACCCTCCCCGTAATTTTTGTGCAAAAGTAAATCTCAATTGAGGAAACAAGAGATCGCGTTCTTTGCGAACTTTATGGGACAACCAAGGATTTGACCTAAAAAACTTCTTTTGCATTAGTTTTACCAAGGTTTATTGACAAGTTGAGTCTGTAGTATTTTCATAACTGCTTATTTATCTTTGCATTTTATCCCACGTCTCCAGCACGAGACGTCGCGTGCGATACTCGCCATACAGCCTGATTTCCTTCTCCTTCAGCACGCGGAAGATTTAGCCAGAGAAATCTTCGCTGTGAGCTTCCTTCGGATCCAAGATAGAGCGCAGTTGATCGCAGGTGAGATTATAGGCGCTAATATTTTTCAAAGCATCACCACTGCCTTTGATTTAAATATTGCTTCCATGGAAAAACATCTGTATTGTAGTTAAAGCATCTTGGCGTAGACTGATGATTATATGCGAGGCTAAGATTGATCGCGATGTTTTTAATTATTTCAAAGGATTTTGATTCATCTAATTTTTCTACATCAAATTGAAATTCCATCTGAATGTTTGGATCTGAGCATTGGAGGCCAAAAAGATTGCCACTGTCAAAAAAAGCGTCACGTTCAAATGGTGTTCTCCAATGTTGGTTGTTTTCCCCAGGTTCTTTAGCGAAATCCACTAAAATACTATTTCGAGTTCCCACAAGATTAATCCATGCTTTTACGCCAGATCTGTAGCCAGAGCTCAAAAGCACGTGTTTAGCAAAAAATAATGATTGCCAAATAAAACCAATAAGCTGAACATAAAAAAAGCAGCGCACGCCTTCAATTTCTTCAAATGTATATTTCGTATCCGTTAGCTCAATATTTCCTTTTTTATCTATCCTTATATACGAATCCCAGATTTTATTTTCCCTAGTTATCTCATTAAATAAAACTACCGAATCAATTGTCGTCATTATTGAACTAGGGATTTTCAAGTGTTCATAATGATTTTGTCCTTCTATTTTGTAGTTTTTAAATTTCTCAGATAAACTTGAGTTATCAATTTGTTGCTGAAGATTCGTTGTTGGCTCAAAGACTACTGATGTCCAAGAGAATGCCTTAGATAATTCTGATGAAAATTCTTTTCCTCTCCTCGATTCTCCCAGCCTATTTGTCCAGTCATTACGACCAAAATTGGGGTTTGTTGGGTCTCTGTAACCGTTCTTGATTAAGAAGCTAGGCTTTGATGTTGGAATTATCTGATCAGCAATAAATCCTGTCTCTTCTGCCTTTGTTTCTATGAGGTAATCTTTTTCTGTGATTGCACCAAGATGTTCACGTTGAGGAGTCTTAAATACGAAGTCCCCGTCACCTTCAAGATGACCGTAATGGGGCGTTTGTTCTGAGTGACTATCTTGACCCACTTTTTTGTAAACATAAGCCATAATTTCATTTGCCGTCATTACTCCGTTGGAATCTAAAGCTGCACCTTTTAAACCTTCAAGAAGATATCCTGTAAATATTGAATTCTTCCCCTGTGATCCACCACCATCAGCAACTACTTCATCTGCTTTCCCAGCAGTTATGACTTGCCTAGATAGCCTTTGAAGCATATCGCTGAGGAACCGTTGCGTACCAGGGGCAATCGCTCGTTGGAGTGCCAAGCCACTATAGCAGGCATCAATGATAAATAAAATATGTTTTGCTTGAATCAATTCCGCATTACGGGTCAAGTCATCCCAGCGAATCAGAGAATTCTTATTTGCGGGATCTCCATCCACTGGAACCAAATATCCAATAGGACCGCGCAAACCATCAAGGGTCAATCCATGACCAGCAAAGAAGACCAACAAGCGATCATCAGGATTGTTGGCTTTGTCGCTGAACCTAAGAAACCTATCCATAATAGCTTGCTTCGTAGCTTTGTTATCTTTAAGAACAAACACATTTTCTGTGGGAAATTCAAATTCCGAAATAAGCAATTTCGATATCGCATCAGCATCATTGCATGCGTATGACAATGGCGATACGTGTTGGTAGGAATTAATTCCTACTACCAATGCCCAGCTAGATTGATAGAAAGGCTGATAGGTTAATTCCATGTTGAGAAATTCCTCATTGACATTGTTACTTCACCTTCATCCTTGACCTTGTCCGTCCCACGCCTTCAAAACGAGACGTCTCGTGCGATACTCGCCAAATTGCTTGATTTCACTTTGGGCTTGTTCATTTCCGTTTCCAACCAGGTTGTCCGCCCATTGGAGTGGAGATAATAATTACCGAATTCTTCTTGTTTTTCTTTTTCTTCTTTTTCGAAGTTTTTGATTTCTGCCTTATTTCCGCTAATTTGCGTGTCGCTGCCTCAGTTATCTGAGTTTCCGCTATTGTTAGGTCAATTTTTCCTTGGTCGCTTACCTTAGACAAAACCTGTAAGGTAGGCTCTAATCCTGCTTGCCTCAATTTCTTGTCGATTTTAGCTAACTCGTTTGTTATTGCTTCCGCTTTTTGCTGATCCACGAAATCATCAGTTCCTATGAGACGACAAATGTGATCAAACAATCTGTTGACTTCGGCTGGCTGGTTTAGAAAGACGGGAAACATCACCAGTGGATGACCACTCAACTTCGCCTGACGAATTTTTTCGAAAAATGTGGGCACATAGTACGGTTGAACAACTTCGTTAAGTAATAAATGTGCAAAGCGTTTAGAGAATTTTGCCTTTGGATTATTCTCAATTATGACCTTTCGTAAGGGCTTTATATCTTCGAACAGGGATGAAATATCCTCCTCGCTTATAGAACCTGGAAGATTTACCAAAACATACCTTTTATTCGTAGTAGGCATCCAAGTCGGCGCGGAGTTGGGCGCGGCGAACTTCATCCCAGCGGAAGGGTTCGCCGTGGTAGCCCATGTCTTCGGCAAAGGGACGCAGATCGTTGGCGGTGTAGACCAACTCAAGCACGCGCGGGGCGATGAAGTCAATATCGGCGGGGGTGTATGCACTCGGCGGAAGGACGGGGAGTTGCTTGACGATAAAGAAATTTAGAGTGGTGCTCGGTATTTTTTGTCGAGTTACGTAATCAAAAACTAAACTGTTTACGCTTCCCAAAAACGAAGCCGCCAATTGTGCAGTAGTGTCTTCAAACACAATTAACGGGATTTTATTTCCAACAGCAGTTCGTGGAATTACAGTAAAGATTGCAGTTCGTATTTCAGTCGGTCTAGTAATATCCCGAAAACCTATGAGCCAATTATGCTTCCAGTTTGATAATTTGTTTTCTACTTCCGAGCTAGAAACCCAATAGCGCGGAGTAACAATAAAACCAGGGTCCTGCTTTTCGGTCACAGAAGTATCATGAATGGCTTTATCCTCATAAGTTGCCCAACGATGATCATACTGCTGAATCATTTTTGCTTCATACAATCTGAGAAGAGTAGATTTTGGCTCTGTGTGAAACAACCCGCTATCGTTTGACATATGGAACATTGTCATGAAACGAACATTCCAAGGATTGTCTTCTAGACGTTCGTTCTCTAATATGGGAACATCATTATATATTTTGCGAATCAATTCAGCATCAGAGCGTGTTCGAGGCAACGGCAAAGTGTGAGTATTAGGATTAAGCCGAGCAACATCCTCAGGCGAAATATAAAAATACCGATTCCTGTCATTTATATGACCAATTTCAGTGCAGAAGAAAGCCACTTTGCTCTTTTCAACAGATGTCTTGCATAGGGTCATCAAACAAAACTTTACCCCTGCAGACGCCACATCAGAAAACAACCAAGGTCTATTTTCAAAATCATAAAACTCAACCAGCCAGTGATTATCCATAATCTTGCTAAAGAAATTCTTCGTTGTATCATCTGTGGCAATCCCACTTTTAACAATGATGCCTAACCGTCCATCAAGAGACACTAGACCATAGGCGTGTTCACTAAACAACGCGTAAGTGTTCACATCGCCAACTGCCGTAAGGGGAAATCGTCCACTAAAACGTACAAATTTAGCAACCGCATCAGCAGCATGTTTTGCATCTTGGAATGCTTGTGCTAGCATTGGATTTGCATGGATCAATGCATCAATTAACTTTTGCCGGGCAGCTTTTGTTTGAGCAGCAACAATTTCAGGATCACGAACTGCAAAAAATTCTTCTTCTTCCAACTTAATTCGCTCCCACGGTGGATTACCCAACACACAATCGAAACCTAGGGTTTGCCCTGAGAAGACGTTCGGGAAAGCCAGTTCCCAGTGGAAGAAGTTCAGACGTTCTGACAGTTCCTTCACGCGTTCCACCAGACGCGAGTCCAACTCGCCACCGTTGCGCAGTTGGATGAGTTCCTGCTGGGTCGGCGCGAGCATGGTCTCTCCATCAGCCTTGGAGATGTTCCAGAAAAACGCAGCAGTCCACAAGTCAAGTTCGAAGCGGTTCTTCAGATATTCACTCGTGGCGTGGTAGTCGTCGAATGCTTTCGCTTTGGCTTGTACCTGAGTCGAGTCATCCTCTGGCATGGCATCCACCTGCTCGGCTCGTTCTGCCAGCCAGCGCGCAAGGTCATCCATGCTGGTCATGTGCGTCACTTCAAAACGGAATCCCAATTGACCCGCTTTATCGGCATGGCTTCCGCCACGTTCGCGCTTGTTGCGTTTCTTCAGGGCAGAGGCTGTGGCTTTATCGTCGCCAAAGGCGGGGTTGAAGGCTTCGTCGGGGATCTCGGAAATATCCAGGTTCGGCGAAACGCCCACAAGACTGTCGCCGCACTGGATGTGCGCATCCAAAAACGAGAGCGGCTTGCCTGGCTCGAGGGCTTCCATCCACAGGCTCACCTTGCACAGTTCCACCGACATGGGGTTGATATCCACGCCGTAGATACATTGCGAGATGACCTCACGCAGCGCAGCGCGCATCGCCGCGGGGGCAGGCTCGCCTTCGCCTGTGCGAAGTTGCGCCAGACGACGCGCCAGCCTGTGCGCGGCGGCGATCAGAAAATGTCCCGAACCGCAGGCGGGATCGCAGATTTTTAGATTGAGAAGCGCCAGGATTTGTTTTTCAATCGAACTGCCCGCGCGCAGCAGGGCTTGTTCGATGACGGGGTTGAGCGCCGAATCCAGAAGAACCGTGATCAAATCTTCGGGCGTAAAAAAACTGCCTGTGGTCTTGCGTTCACTGCCCACAACAGAAACCAGTTCAAACGTGTCTGCGCTGGCGTTGATCAGCGGGTGCAGTTCCAACAGCGACTCATACACGCTCCCCAACTCGCGCACGCCGAGATTCTTATAATCCACCGCGCGGCGAGCGGAGCGAATGCGCCCACTGCCGTAGGCGTGCGTGAACGCCAGCGAACGGATCGCCTCCAGCAAATGGACGTTCGCGATCTCGCAATCAGCTAATGTGCTCACCGCCCCACGTGAAAACAGGAATCCGCCGAGCGCGGGCAGACCCAACTCGGGCGCGCCGCCATCCCCCAATTTTTCCATCACCAGTTTGAGCGCCACATACAGATCCGCATGACGCCCCCCGCGCACACGCTCCGCCATCCTTCGCAAACGGGCAGTAGAATAATAATCAACATAACGTTTCCATAACGCTGCATCCGCTACGGGGCTTTGCAACAACTGGCGGTCTTCGGCAACGAACAGGAAGATGAGACGATAGACCAGCCGCAACAACTGACGATACAAATCCAGAGTGGATACCGCGCCCGAACTCAAAGTACTTCGCACCTGACTGTTGGCTGGGTGCGCGATAAAGCCTTTTCCCAACGCCTCGATCGCTTTCTGCACCCCAACGCGCAAACCCTCTAGCGCGCGCGTCCCCCGCTCTTGCGCCGCCTTCGACCATTTTTCAAGCCAACAGGATTCCAAAGTCTCCCGACTTTGGGACGTTTCCACTCTCGACTGGTGACACAATAACCACAACACGACGAAGTCTGCATACACCTCGCCGTTCATCATCGCTTCCAAATCGAATTCCAAATACGCCTGACGAGTCAAACTGGCGTTATCGCGCAGCAACCGCAACCGCAACCCATTCGACACAAATCCCCACAACCGTTCAGGGCTGCGGTTGAGCAACTCCTGTATCAAGCTATGCGGGCTTGCCTTCGCCGCCCCTGCTACGCCCGACGTACGGGTATCAAGCCTTGCGCCGCAACCGACCAAATGAATCGGCACCTCATTCCATCCATGCGAAATCGCATACGACTTCCCCTCGATCTCAATCGCCTTCGTCGTCTGCAAGCGTCCATAATCCAACTCGTCGTTTTCCACGATCCGCTGGAGGAGGTCAACGGGAAGGAGCGCGCCCTCGGCGCGGATGGTGAGGAAGGGCGTGCGGTTGGAAGTCATTGTTACCCCACCTTAGGCAAGTAAATATAGACTCCAAGAACATCAGGCGGCAGATTTGGCTCCACATGTGTTTGCACGCCTTTTTGCCTTGAAGCGAGCCTCACGCGTTGGTGAGCAGCCAGTAATTGCTCGCCCATATGTTTTGCAGTTTCATCCAAATACGGGCGTAAACTATCAAAACCATCAATCACCTTTTGCACAAAGTCACGCGCCTGGTCAGGGTTCACATTTTGGTCAGGCGAAGCCTGTAAGAGTTTTTCTGCTTCATCCCTTTGTAGCCAAGCTGCATTTTCTGGCGAGCCAGTAAATGCTAAAACTCCACATTCTTCTGCCAGTAAGGGTTTGTTTTCGTCACCCTTCTTTTCCTTGATGATATGGTAACGGAATCTCATCAATAATACAGTTGTTCGTTTCTCTACTGCCTTCGTACGGATCACACCGCATCGTCGGGCGGGATTCTTTATATCTTTCCCATTTAATGGGTCAAGCGCGCTTTCCAGTACAAACGATGAAAGGCTTTCGATCAATGGATGAGTACGGGTCAGGTAATACTCTCCATCCCTCACGTTCAAATCGAATCGGGCAGAGAATTTTTGCTTGAACCCTATGCCCAGCGACTGATTGAGCAGGTCCTTCAATCCCTGCGGGGCTTCGGTTACATCCACCTGCAGATTGTCTTTTGCCTGAACCGTTGCGCCTA
>WNFZ01005308.1_pt1 | contig 11818 bp, 9 predicted proteins | sample 5400081 | NCBI WGS metagenome assembly WNFZ01 (sample SAMN13153365, study PRJNA577476) | soil metagenome | isolation source: 80 cm soil or saprolite under grassland replicate 1 | place: USA:California | collected 2016-06-15
TGAGGTGCACGACAACGAACTCCCCAGTCGACTGGATCCAGCTTGCCCTCCACGGCAGCCGCTCCCGAGCGGTGTACCACTCGGAGCCGAACACCACCTCCCGCGAGGTCGCGCGTGCCGGGTCGGCCGCGTGGAACGCCGCCAGCGTCGGCCAGACCGTCTGGAGATCGCTCATTCGGCGCGGGCCACCCGGCCGTGCCGGTCGGGCAGCCACAACCGTACCCTGCTGGCGTGGCTGGCGGCGCCCCGGCCGGTGCTGGTCACCTCCGCGAGACGCGCCTGGAGGTGACCGTGTCCGCGGTCTGGTCCTTCCCATCGGCGGGTGGTGAGGCTCAGCTCAAGGTCAACGGGCCCGACCCAGCGATCGCCGACGCCGACAAGCACTGCGCGGCGTTCACGGACGCGGGCTGCCAGGCGGCGCGCCTGGACGGGGTCGAGTGCCGCGGGCGAGGCGGCCAAGATGAGGTCGAGGCTGTCCACGAGCGCCGCGAGCACCTCGGCCCAGCGGGCGGGCGGGATGGCGGGGACGAGCGCGAACCGCTCCAGGCAGATGCCCTGCTCGGCCGCGGCCGCCACGCCCAGCTCGGGGAGGTTCGCCGCGGCCAGCCAGGATCCGGCCGCCGAGGCCTCGGCGACGAGCGCCATCGCCAGCGACATCGACCCGCGCACGACCAGTGTGGTGCCGCGGCGCAGCCCGCCGTCGGGCAGCAGCGGCACAAGCGGCGCCGGCGCGGGCAACCGCTGCTCCGCGGCGAGCACCGTCGGCTGCACCCGCGCGGTCAGGTCGGTCAGCCGCTCCTGCACGTCCCGGGAAGCAGCGGCGCCGACCGCAACGGACCTGATCATCCCTGCAGGGTACGAACAAATGTTCGGCAGATCCAGCGTTGTTCGCGCCGTCCACCCAGCTCACGGCGGCGGTGTGACGACAGGCGATAGCTGTCACCAGGGTGTAGCCGCCACCTTTGTTCTGCCCCTCGGTGCAGGCAGTAGTTGTCACCGCATACAGGTCTACTTGTCACAAGATGTCGGTACGGGCGTAATTGTCAGAACTGAGCAGATCAGCTTTGGTCGAAGTACCCCTCTGCGGCCCGGCGGATCTGTGCCAGGCGCTTCGAGACAGCGCTGTGGTTGGCGTACCCGAGTATGTCCGCGATCTCGGTCTTCCTGGTCACGCCGCTGGTGAGTAGCACGACGATCTGCCGGTTCCGGGCGTCCAGCAGCGCGAGGAAGTCGTTGGTGATCACGTTGCCCAGCACTTCGCTTTCTGGCCCTTGGACCGGGGTGGTGTCGGTCAGTTCGACGAACTTCACTGTGACCTTGCGCCGTTTGCCGTGCAGCTTGCGTTCGAAGTCTTCCCGTGCGTACGACCAGTGGCTGGAGAAGTCGTCCTCGATCCGGTGTGAGCGGACCGCGTCAAGGATGCCGCGTAGGTGGCCAGTCTGGTCTGCGGCCTCCACGGTCTCGACCAGGGCGTCGTGGGCGTCGTCCTCGCCGGACCACACGGGACCACCCATTCGGGGGTTGCCGGCCACGGCCCCGGCGAGCACGCTGTCGTCCACCAGGGTGACTGGTCCGGGAGTCTTGCCTTTGTCGACCTCGGGGAAGTCACGCAGCCGGTCTTGGATCGTGGCGGTGACCGCAGGCACCCAGAAGTCGAGGTTGTGGGCCAGCAGCCGGATCGGGTCGTCGGCCGAGAACGCCTTCATCTTTGACCCCGACATGAGGTGCGGCCACACCGTCGACGCCCACGCGCGGGCAAGCCGGGCATCGAAGTCGGGCGGCATGAAACCGTCGATGCCCGCGTAGTCGGCCAGGAACGGCCACTGGCCGCTACGCAGTGTCGGCAGTCCGAACATGTCCAGGACGCGTTTGGGCAGGAGGTGAAGCAGCGGCGCGTACTCGAAGTACCGTGACCGTGTGCGCGGCACGAACGTGACGTTGACGTCGCCGAGATCCGCGATCTTGGCCATCGGCTCCGGCAGGTCATCCAGGTCGAAGAAGCGGCGCCGGAACTGGGCCGACTCCCACAGCAAGTTCCACTGCCCAACCGCTCCGACTAGCTCCAGGTCCGAGGTGTGGGGCATCGCGAGCGCCACGTACTCCGGCGGAGCCGGTTCCAGTGGGCGGACCACACCGCCGAACAGGAACCCTGCCGACACGTTCTTCAGGCACGGGAACTCCTCCGGAGTCGCCTCGACGTCGGGCAGAAACACGCCGTCGCGGCGCCACGCCAGCAACTCCGCTGCGGTCGGCTCGCGCTCGTCGCTCACGTCGTCCTCCGCCATCGGCCGCTCCGTGCGCTGATCTGTCTGCTCGTTGATCTGAGTCATACCTACATCACGACAGTCGCGGCTGATTTCGTTCCGAGCGCCGCGACAGCACCGACGTCGAGCCTCCGCCGCGACCAACGAGGGCCCCTAGGGACGAGACTGCAGGCGCAAAGCGTGCCGCAGCTCGCCCGGCAAGGTTGCGACGAGTTGGAACCGCCCCCTGGCATCTAGTGACAACGAGCACTGGTATGTGACAACTGTCGCCTGTCGTCACAGGCGGTGTGACGGATCACGTTAGTTGGCGGAGTCGGAGCGCGAAAGTTGGCGGCTGGCCTGTGAATGATCCCGCCGCCGCCGCCGCCGCCGCCTTGACCTTGACCAGCCTGAGGCTGCACAAAGACGCCCGCTATCTCGCTGACGACCGCAGCTGCTCAGAAGCCTGGTTGCTTGCGCTGGCCACGCCTTTGCTATTCGCCTGATGCTCCTCGTGGCGATGGCCGGCAATGCATCTACAAAGGCTGGTCGGACGGGGTACCGACGCTGGTCACCTCGACCACCTTCGGTCTCGGACCGGACCGCCACTCGGTGGCGATCGCTTCCTCCACCGCGGTCACCACACCATGTGTCCACTGGGGGGTTGCGGTCGCGAGCACAATCTGATCAGCACTGAGGAGGTCCGCTGCTTGTACCAGGCGCCGTGCCTCCAGGGTAGCGCCCCTGCCGGCGGTCCTGAGCCGACTGCCGGATTTGGCCTCGCCGATCACAATCTCGCCGTCGAGGATCAGGCACAGGTCCAGCTCCTTAGTCTTGCCATAGCGTGTGATCAGCAACTCCGGCGCCCACAGCACTGAGTGTTTCCCGGTTGCCAGGCGCGCCGCAGCAAGCAACGGGATGTCGCCGTGCTTCTCCAACAAGCCGCGCACGACCTGGTCAAGGGCGTAGTTCCATGTCGGCTCCGGTTCGCTCTCGTTCCAGCGGTCACGTGCCAGCCGGCTTGGATAGCCGCAAAGCAAGCACCCGAAGCCGTCCCCGCCGATTGTTCCGAGCGGATAGAACGCCTGCGACCAGCAACGTTCGCAGTACAGCAGGAAACCACGCCGCAGCACCTTGGCTCTGAGAAGACGATCAAGCACGCTGGACGCTTGGTGCTCATCGACTCCCAAGACCCGTGCGACATGCCGCAGCGTGAGGTGCCCGTCACCGCGGATTTCGTAGCCGTCTCCATAGTCTCCGTGTGCGCGCGGTGGGGGGATGAATGCGTCAAGGAGTCGGCGCACCTCGCCGGCGAGGTCGGCGGCGATGGCGAGCGGCGAACCCCAAAGTTCGATGGCAGTGGCAGCTCGCCGGCCGGCCTCGGAGCGCTGCACTGTCGCGTCGTGCTTGGCGGCGAGGGCAGCGAAGATCTGCTCGGCGGACGGCAGCCGCAGCAGAGGTTGCGCCAGGCGGACCTCAGCCGAGGCACCGCCGGGCACGTAACCAAGGTTCCTTGATGAGAACGACAGGCCGTGCCGGCTTGCTCGCACGACTGTCTCTGGGAACGGCCCGGCCGGGTGTTGGAGAAGCGCGGCGCTGGGTATTGCCGTCCGTGCCGGTAGTTGATGGCCAGGCGCGACGACATTGATCCACCATGTCATGTCCTCGCCGAGGTGCTCGACCGCGGTCGGCGCCGGAAGCAGGGGTATCGGGGTGAGCGGGAGTAGCTCCCCGGCCGCCTGACGAGCCGGGACGGACCTGCGGAGGTCGAATGATCGCTCATCAGCGAGAAAGCAACTGGCAGGCTGTTCAGCCAGTTCATCAAGCGTCGCCGCCCGGAGGTGCTGCTGGCGTACCGGCGTCCCGTTGATCTCGACCTCGCCTCCAAGCGAGTCTTCGATCTCGCTCACCACCCCGGCGACCACATCGCGGGGTTCGCTGACACTGACCACCAAGACGGGGCGACCACTGACCCGGCCACGCCACCAGAGTTGACGAACCGCACGCCTGACCGCCCACCCAACCCGGTTGGCTTCGCGCAGCAACTTCAGGGGTGCCCACGCCCCATGGTCAAAGACGCGGTCGCAGAGTACGGCAAGCGCATGGTCTTCGGCGCTGTCTCCCACCACGCAAACCGTCGGTGCTGGCGGCACCCCAACGGTGACCTTGGCAAGCGACCGGTGCGTGTGCGCGAACGGCGTCCCAGCGAGATATGCGTCGCCGGAGAGCGCGGATGGTGGTTGTGGGGTCGCGGCGATGCCGGTTGCGGTCACGTATCGGTTGTGTAGGTCCCAGGCGCCGTCCACCTCCCCGGTGACCGCGAGCCTTATGAGGGCGGGCAGATCCTCCTCGAGCACCGGCAACTCGATCACGTTGACGCCCCGCTGGGCGCCCGCTGGCAGGGTGCCGACGCGGGACTCGATCATCAATGCGATGAGCGGATCGACACCAGCCAAGTCCAACATATAGACCGGGTCTCCTGGTGTTGCTGGCAGCAGCGACAGGTCGAGGCCCGGCGCGTCGTCGCGATGGAGGCTGCCAACTTCCGCAGGGGCGAAGGCTCTCGCCTCCTGCTGTAACCCTTTGGCTGGGGAACACCAGCCATCGACCTGTGCTGCGAGAGCGTCCCATGGGCCGTCAGGGATGAGTTCCTCGGTGGATATGCGGGCCCACGTTTCCTCACGCGTCTCCCCGGACAGGGCGTACTGGTCCACTAGGCGATCAGCGATACTGGGTTGCTCAACGGCCAAATCGGCCACCGTCAGTGCATGCACAGCGACATGGTCTGGGTCATACGCCCGAAGCATTAGAGAGAGTTCCTCGGCGAGAGCGCCGCTATCGTTAAGCGGCACCACAACGGCACCCACGCCACCCCAGACCCTGTTCAACGAGCTGAGCGCCTGCCGCGCCGAGTAGATCCAGTCCGATCGCCGATGGTAGGCGACCGCGACGCGCGGAGGCCGAAGGCATGCATGAACGGCTCGATACTCGATCGGCTCCAACTGAGGTTGTCCTGAGGTCGTGGCGGAGTTTGAGGCGCGGTCCTCGCCAGCTCGCCAGAGCGTGACGCCAGACGCTCCTGACGATGTAGTCTCAAGAGCCGTGCGTTGCAAGGCTCTCACAACCACGACCGGGAGCACATTTCAGCCTCCGGTGTACCCGGGGCGGCTCAATATACGACCGCCCGGACCCTGCACCTGCTGAGACAAGGGTCGAGCCGTTTGGGTGGCCTCTGCCAACCATCGCGTTCCGTCTCCGCCAACTAACGCGATCAGTCACAGGCGGCGGCGGTGTGACTCCATCGGTAGTTGGCCCTCAGGGTGATAGTCCCCGCTGTCGTGCGGTCAGTCTCCGGAACGCGCGGCGACCGGCGGGACGCGCGAGACGCATCGATGCTGAGCGGTCCTAATCGTTACGAGGCTCGTTGAGGTAAGGAGCGCGCGAGCTGTCCAGTCCGGATGGTCCCTGTCGACCGACCCAATATCCCGCCCACCCCATGTAGGCGGCGAGGATGCCTAGGGTGCCATGAGGCGCAGTCTCGTCGTAGAGGCTCATCACCAGGGCGGTCCAGATCCGTCCATCGCGGAGGCCCTCCTGAGCCCAGCCGCGGCGTCGCTCAACCTCGGCCAGCGCGAACCCAAGATGTGCATACCGGCCAACTACTTGGGCCGTCTGACTCACGACTTCCGGCGGGTCGGTCAGCATGCGCGGTAGGACTTCCCTCAACAGAGCACGGACCGGATCAACGCCCCACTGAACGTTCGCCAACTCGACAGCCTCCAGAAGTGCAGCCTCCATCTCGCCGCGGGTCGCTTGACTACGGAGCACTCGCGGGTCGGGGATTGGAAGCTCGCTGAAGCTGGGAGGTAGCAGCGGCTCTGCGTGTCGTGAGGCCGCTTTGCGAAAGATCATGGGCCACCTCGTACGATCAGCATTGGAATCAGCGCAGAGGACTTGCGAATCGAGCGCTTGGATACACGCGCGTGGGGCAACCTCGCCAAGGCGCCGGTCGGCCGATTCTTACACATCCGGGCGATAGGCGAGGGACAAGGCTGATGGGGGACCTTCTCCGAGGGGAACAAACCGCGCGAGCAGGCCGAGTCGGGAGCCGGCCGACTATCGTCCGGAGGGCCGACTGTGGATCGGAGTCACAGGCGGTTTATGGGGCGGTTTGCAGTGAGCGCACGCCAGCGAGGGGAGGTTCGGTTGATACCGGCACCGCCAGTCCGCCCAACATGGCGTGCTCCGCCCGGGCCGGGTGCGCCCACTCCTCGGCGAGGACGAACTCGCCAGACCGATTTCCATCGTGCTCGTGGACGGAGCGGCGGATGCGTCCTGCCGGTCCATCGTGGAGGCCGCCATGATCAGGTCAGCGATCCGCTCGGCCGGTGCCACCGACCTCACGGCAGGGGAGGGATTCCCGCCTGCCGGCCAGCTGCGGCCAGTAGCGTGGGCAGCGCCTTCGCAGCGCGGTCGCTGTCGCCCAGCGCCGCAGCCACCGCGGCGCCGTCGAGGACGACCCGCAGGGCCAACTCCAGCTTTTGTGGATCGTGCGCGCCGGTCGCCATGGCGAGCCTGTGGAGCGCCTCGTCCTCTTGCCGGCGATGTGCAGTGTCGCTTGCGGCGAACACCCACAGGTCCGGCCACTCTGGCCAGTGATAGCAGTCGGTCAGCCATTTGCACAGCTGCTCGAGCTTCCTCCAGCCGTCTTGAGAACCGGGCTCGGGTTGGGCAATGCCACTCAGCCCGGTGAGGTAGCCGACGCTGAGCGACCGGACGGCGGATCCACGCGCGGCGATGATGCGTGGGGCCGGTAGGCGCGAAGAGCTCACAACCATGCATGCAGTCTCGTCGATGACACGCGGCCGGAGCATACGCCCACGCGACTACTCCGTCAACTGGTGCGGACGATCCAAAGCGCTTGGTGTCCACGTCAGCGTTCACAGCGGGTTGTGAGCGTGCTATGGTCCAGCCAGCACACAGGCCCGCGACGCGGAGGGCACGACGATGGATGCCTCGACCGGCGAGCAGCGTCCGGTCCCAGCCCACCCGGACGCCGCCGTCAGGCTGGAACGCTCCGGCCCAGCTTGGCCGTGCCGGCTTGGCAGGCATGTGGCCCGTCTGCCACGACAGCCGCTCACATCGGCGGGCTGCCGGCACCATCCCACGGCGCCGACCCGACGCCGGAGGATGGGCGGTCGAGGCAGACGAGGGCTGGTACTGACGCTGACTTCCAGAGAGATCCCGCTCCTCGAGTGATCTTTCCAATCCGGCCTCGATGGTAACTTGCAGGCGCGATGAGACAATTGTCAATGCTTGGTCGTCTTCAACTGATGAACTTGGTACGCTTCGGGCTCCACCACCCGAGGAGACCACTCCCGGGCGCTGGCAAGGCTCCATGAGGCAAGGTCACGACGATGGCTGACTCCCACACAGGTCGGACGCTGGCCCAGAAGCTCACCCAGCTGTTCGACAACGTCCACGGGCCACGGGGACCCTACAGCCTCGGGGAGGTCTCCAAGGCGATCGCCGACAGCGGCGGCCCGACGATCTCCAAGAGCCATCTTGCGCAGTTGAAGAACGGAGAGCGCGACAACCCGACGTTGCGAACCCTTCAGGCAATAGCTGACTTCTTTGGGGTTCCCGTCGCCTACTTTTCCGATGACGCCGTGGCCGAGCAGATCGACGCTCAGCTGAAGCTGCTGGCCAGCCTCCGTGACACGGGCGTCCGCCACATCGCCGCGCGCCTGGCCGGACTCTCACCGGGCAGCATTGGCGTCGTCGGCGAGATGGTCGACCGGCTACGCCAGCTTGAGGGACTGCCGGATGCTGCTGAAGAGGCCGCACCCGAGCAGGAATGACCGTGCATGCCCAGTACCGGCCCTGGGAGTTGACGGGATGGCTCGCCGACAGCCTGCAGCCAACGGCCTGAACCTTGGAGCGATGGCGCGAAGACGGATGCGCCGTCGCTGTGAGGCACGCCTGCGCTCCCTCGACCTTGCCGTCCCCTTCGATATTCGCGAGTTCTGCGATGCCCTGGCCCGCCGGCGTGGCCGTCCGATTCGGCTATGCCCGGCCGACACCACGACGGGTCCTTGTGGCCTCTGGATAGCGACGGACCAGGTGGATTACTTCGTCTATGACGAGCGGACCAGTCCGGTGCACCAGGAACACATCATCCTGCACGAGTTCAGCCATGCTGTTTGTGAGCATTCCCCTGAGCAGGTCCTCGACGAGGAGCTTGCGCAGCTGCTGTTCCCCGATCTCAGCCCGGTGCTGGTCAGGCACATCCTTGGCCGGACCTGCTATTCGGAGCCGGAAGAGCGGGAAGCGGAGATGACCGCCTCTCTGATCGCAGCGCGAGTCCATCATTGGGCGCCAGAGGCGACATGGACTGCTGCTCCGGGAGCGGCCGAGGTCGTCGACCGGGTGGGCCACTCGCTTGAGCGCCTGCCGACGGACCATCCATGATCAGCCTCGCCTACAACGTCTTCGCGCCGGTCGGCGCCACGATCATCTGGTCAGCGGTCATCTACAAGGTGCGAGACCTGCGCAAGGATCCCCGTGACCTTGCGTTATGGGCGCTGTGCGCTGCGCTGGCGTTTCCGGCCCTGGCCTACACCCTTGCCACGCCATGGCTCTCCGCGCACCTGGACCATGCTGTCGGCATCCCCAATGTGGCGACACTGCTGATCTATGGAAGTGACGTCGTCCACACCGCGTTCGCGCAGCTCCTGCTGCTTGCTTGGACCCACCCGCGCGAGCAGGTATGGGTGCGGTTTCGCTGGCGGCTCCTGGCCGTCGGGCTGGCGCTGGCGGCTATGGCCTCGCTGTTCCTGATGGCCGAGGTGCCAACAGAACGACCGATCGACTTCGACGCGGCCTACACCACCACGCCGTATGTCACCGAGTTCCTGCTGGTCTTCTACATCACCTTCGGGGTCAGCATGGCAGCGCTCGGCTGGCTGTGCTGGCGCTACGCCGGGATGGTCGGTCGGCTCTGGTTGCGTCGCGGGCTGCGGCTTATAGCAGTCGGCACTGGCTTCGGGCTTGGCTACTGCATCTGCATGCTGATCTACATCGGTGGGCGGCTGGCGGGCGAGGACCCTCACGCCTGGAGGGCAGCGGCACTCGTCATCGCTGGCACCGGCGCGCCCGTCCTGTGCGCTGGGCTGACGCTTCCCGCCTGGGGACCGCAGCTGTCGGCCCTGCACACCCTTAACGAACTGCGCCCCCTCTGGCGTGCTCTGACCCGGGCGACACCCGAGATCGCCCTCGATCCAGTCGCCCTGCCGCTTCGGCTGAAGTTGCGGCTCTACCGCCGGGTCATCGAGATACGCGACGGGTGGCGGGCGTTGCGGCCCTACTTTCGCCCGGAGATCACCGCCACAGCGCGAAGGCGCGCCGAGGCAGCCGGTCTGCGCGGCGACGAACTCGAGGCCACCGTGGAAGCTGCCAGCCTCAAGGCGGCCTTGCGTCTGAAGGTCCGCAGCGCCGCTGTCACGGCCGCCGCCGCGGCGACCGATAACGCAGGCCGAGCGCACAGTCCGGCTCCGACTGGCAGCAGTCTGCCGGACGAGATCGCCTTCCTGGCGCAGGTCGCCCGGGCGTTTCGCAGCTCCCGGGTGGTCACCGCCGTGCTCACCGAAGCCGACACCGCGCTCCACAAATCCACGGGAGAAGACCACGTGAGAGCAGGCAAGGCCCCAAGACGATCAGGCCGACAGACGCTGGTGCGCCGATATGGGAACCTGGACCGGACCCGACGGCTCGATCCCGAGCGGGACTACCACCAGATCTACCGATCCCTTGTCTTGGTGGAGTTCCGGTCCCAGTGGGACGCCCTGATGGGGCTGCAGTTCGCCTTCTACCGAACCTTTGCGGTGCCCGCGATCGCGCAGCTGCTGGACGGGTCTGGAGAGCTCACGCACCGGTACCTCAAGCGCGGGCTCGATACCGCCCTGCTGATGTACGAGATGATTGACCATGGCTTTGACCATCCACGAGGCCGGCAGGCAGTACGGCGCCTTAACCACGTTCACCGGCCACACAGCATCGACAACGCGCAGTACCTGTACGTGCTCGGTGCTGTGCTCTTCGTGCCCCTCCGATGGCTGGAGCGCTACGGCTGGCGGCCGCTGTGCGAACACGAACGCACCGCCGCGTTCGTGTTCTATCGAGAGTTGGGACGCCGGATGGGCATCAAAGGCATCCCGAAATCGTACGGGGAGTTCGAGGAGTTCTACGACGCCTTCGACCGCGAGCACGTGGCATACAGCGAATCGGGCCGGCGGCTCATGCGGGCCAGCCGCGAGGCGTTTACTGGCTACTTTCCCGCCGTGCTTGCGCCGTTCGCTGGCGCCTATATCGACGCCCTGCTTGACGACCGTCTGCGGCGGGCAGTCGGTGTCAGCAGGCCGCCGCTGCTGGTCCGCCTTTCGCTCCATCTCATTCTCACCGCCCGAGCGCTGATCCTCGGGTGGATGCCCCTCCGGCGTCAGGGGGTCGGGGCCGAGGCGGTCAGGCCCGACCAGAAGTACGGCTTCCCGATCGCCGATGTCTACCCGAACGGGTATGAGATCGGGGACCTCGGACCACAACCAGCGCCACGCCGCCTATCTGCCGAGCCCGTCAGCTCTGGTCAGGGCGCGGACGATCGTGAGAGGCGAACGGCGAGCACCAGCGCCGACTAGAGCCGAGGGTGGGGGGTTCGGCGAGCGAGCTTTGGCCCGTTCCCCACCAGGAGGGGAGTGGGGCCGAGAGCCACCAGTGGAATCACGCCGGGATCACCGAGCATCTCGGCCTCCGGCTCGCCGCCGAACCCGCGGACTCGCGCTGACCGTGCATCCATGAACTTGCCCAGCGACGCGGCGGATCGTCCGCCGGATCGGCACGCCGGGACCGCTGCCCACAGGCGCATCCGCCTGGCGGGCCGTGGACCAGATTGCTAGGTGAGAAGGGCGAACACCACCGCGGCGACAACCGCGCCGAGGGCAATGCCCGCTGCAGCCTGGCTCGGGGTGTGCATGCCCAGCGCCACCCGTGCCCACGCCAGAGCGGCGACGAGTGGCCCCATGACGACAAGAGCCAGGGGCCCCACGATCACGCTCAGGATGACGGCGCCGCCAGCAGCAGCCGCTGTGTGATTTGAGATCGCCCACTTGGTGTTGACCAGCAGTGACGCGAGAAGGCCAACCATCATGGTCGCCGTGGCTGCGGTGACCCGCGACGGAGCCCCGAGCAGGGTGAGGAGCATGATGCCCGTCGTGGCGGAGGCCAACGCGACGGCCAGGTAGGCTACCCGACGCCAGCTGGCATGCCCGCCGTCGGGACGGTTGGCGCGCAGGCGATGGGTGATCGCAAAGGGCAGCCCGGCTGCGAAGAACGCCGCGAGCATTCCCCAGCCCACGCCGGCGAGAGGGCGCGTGGCGGAGCGCCACCCGATGAATGCGAGGAGAGCCACGCCGAGGGGGACAGGGGCAAGCACGCTGGCAACCGCCGCCGCAAGGCGGTGCCGCGGGCTGATGTGGTCCGCCTGGTCGACGGTCACCGGTAGGGCTCCGGCTTGGCCATGA
>WNFZ01009599.1_pt1 | contig 11818 bp, 8 predicted proteins | sample 5400081 | NCBI WGS metagenome assembly WNFZ01 (sample SAMN13153365, study PRJNA577476) | soil metagenome | isolation source: 80 cm soil or saprolite under grassland replicate 1 | place: USA:California | collected 2016-06-15
CGTCAATCGACCGCGAAAATCTTGTAGGACAAGCGAAGGAAGGCGACTGAGAGCGCTCCAGGCTTGACCCGGGATTACCGCGCCATGAATGATCTTGATCTTGCCTACGTGAGAAAATGTCCGATTGATACGGCGTTGGATAAAGGGACGTTGACGCTCAATCATCGTACCGATATGGCCATTACGACGAAGTTCGACGGCGATTCTTTGGGCGCGAAGTTCGCTCAGATAGATGCGTGCGACAATTTCGTTCTTTGGAAAGCCGAAATGAAGTCGCAATCGGGAACGATGACGCGTGTGAGCGCGACCTCCCGGCGTTGGAACCATAAGTGGTCGCTTGCCTGGAATCTCCAGATAATAGAAACGCTGGCCCACTTGTGGGGCAGTCGGATCGCCAGTTTCGCCTTCGGCATCCCTGCCCATCTCAGGCTGGTCCAATAACATTGCCGCGGCATCCCGAGTCAGGGGATGCAGGACGGTGTTTCCACTCTCACCTTCCACCTTGTTGATTACCTCCTCCCCACGCGCGATATCGGAAAGCCGTGTGCCGGGGATCGCCTCGTAGAGATGCACCTCTGCCTCCAGTTCCTCACCAGGGGCAATGGCATATTGCTCTTCCAATGCCTCACCCACGGTGCTGCCATCGAAAGTTTCGAGTGACGCAAGTTTGTAAGGAGAAATCCGTGCCATGATTTTTGGACCCAAGCGCTTTTTATACCGGCGGCAGTGACGCCAAAAGCCACGGTGATGGTCCCTCAGCTCAGGGCGTTGGCGGTATGTCTGCTCAGAGAGGATTGGCGGGAGATTTGCGGCAGCAGCTTGCTCGAACGCTTCCAGCACAGCACCTTCAAGAAGTTCTTGATTGTCCAGTACATATTCTGGAAGAGTGGCAATCCTTTGTACGGTCTCCTCGACAGTGGATGCCACCGCCGAAGCTGCCTCACGAGCCTGGCTCTCGGGTGATACTTCGGCCTTGAGGAGGAGACGCAGTCCAATATCGGCAATCGCTGTAGCTAAGGGATCCGCATTTTGTGGACCAACAAATCTCCGAATGAGGCGGGCGATCGCATTAGCCGCGGTTTTCACCACATTTGGGCGGCCAATTATGGGAACCAGTACTTGGGCAGCCGCCTGGAGAGCTGGCAGAAAGTTCTCGACCTGTGGGGTTGGATCTTCACCTTCCTTCAGTTGCAGGAGTCCCTCAATAAAGCGCTCCCTGGCTGCTTCCAGTTCTGCAACGGGATAAGTTTCTGGAGCCGCAAGTTGGTTGATCGAGTTGGCGACCTCCAGCTCTTGTTCGGCCTCTGTTTGAGCAAAGAGGAGGTTGGCAATGTGTTGGTTGAACTCATTTTGAATCTCTCCCACCTCAAACGCATCAGTCATTTTGACTTCCTCATCCTTCTCACCTTCTATTTGGATCCCAAGCTTGCCAGCCAGCAACTTAGCCAGAGGTCTATATTGTTCCGGAACTTTATCGATTGCTTTTGCGATCACTTGCTTTATGATCTGCCAGGCAAATGTTTTGATCTTTTCGAGAAGAGGTTTCAGGCCCCATTTAGCTAACGTGCTTCCGGCCTTCTTCGCCAGGTCAATGCCTTTATTCACTGCTTTTTTAGCGAAATTTACGATACTGCCCCAAAACTCTTCAAAATTTGGCGAAAATCCAGCAGATGGATGGTAGCCGTCAACGATCGCTTCCACCTCTTGCTCGGTTAAGCTATTGGCGTCATGCTTTTCAATTTCGTCTGCAACTTTCTGGAACAACGCCTCGGTCTCGGCAAGGAGGGGAGTGAAGTGTTGGGTGAGCAGCCGTTCCCCTTGATAACTGGCGGTGCGAGGGTCCGGCGTTTCGCTCGTAAAGTTGGTTTGGTATAAGCCCGCTGCTTCGTCCACGAGATTCGACAATACCTCGTTGAAATGATCATCATAGAGTTCGTTGAGAAACTCAAAGTATTCTTCCGTCTGCGGATCCGATCGACCCTCTCCCTCAAGCTCATAAACCGCCAAGAACGGGCTCCTCAACGGAACTGAACTTTCCTGAGAAGCCAGACTTGTCTCCTCGGCAACGAAACTCTTGATATCCAAAAACGGCGACTCGTTATTCATATGTGTAGCTCCTTACAATTTTCGAAATGTTCATCCTCGAGACTTCAATTGAGCGCTAATCAAACTAGTGATTTCATTGATATCTGCAAAGTAATGGCGTTCTCCAGTTGGAACACATGTGACGTGTCCTCGCCAGATGGTTTTGTGTTCCTCTGAAGCTGATTCATCTTTCCACATACGGACGATAAAGGAAACGAACTTCGCTTCAACAGCACTATCTAATGAAACATCTGGTGGACGTTCTGACAAAGCAAGCTCCTTTTTTAGAAGCGTTGAATTAGGTTTATTGTATATACCGTGCGTATCACAAATGTCTAATTAACGTCTTCGTGCTGTCTCCACTTCCTAAAAGGAAACGGACTACGCTTATGGTACAGCCCATCAAAATTGATCGAACGACTCACTAGCTTTAGGTAGATAGCACACTACCGAGCTTGGCAATTTCCTCTTTGATTTGCTGGTCTAACCTACGCAGTGTTTCTGATACTTCCTCCAGGCGATTCAGCACACCGTTCAGTGTTGGTTTCGATGGGCTTGTTGTCTGAGACGGCACAATCTCCTTTACAACGAGTGGAGGCTTGAATGCATCCAGCCGAATCGTTTCATAAAGCTGCTTGGTTTTTTCAGAGGGCTCAATATCCAACCCCCTTTGCAAGGCGATCACACAACGTTCATATTGATGCAAGGCTTCTGTGCGATTTCCGCTCAGATAATACAAACGCATCAATTGCTGGTGCGCCCTCTCATAGGCTGAATCATGGCGCAAGATCTCTATTGCATATGAGAGACCAAGGTCATAGTTTTGATGTAGCTCGCAAAACTGAACAATCTTGTCCAACAGCATCAAATACATGATTTGGAATCGTTCCCGCTCAAAAATGCACCAAGCCGAATACCATCCATCTAGGAGATCGCCTTTATAAATGCCAACAGCATGTTGCATCTTCTTAAGATCAGACAGGCTGAGTTCTTGAATCTTTTTTCCATTGATGGCATTAAATATCTTCTCGAACTCTTTTGTATCGAGACAAAAGTCTGTAGGAAGAACGATCTGGATCCATTCATTGTCTATCAGCAGCTCAGGACCTGCCGAATTCGTCTGTTTTCCCAGTGTGGACTGAAGCCGCCACAATGTTTGCCGTAGCTTTTTTCTTGCCTTTCCAACAGGTTGATCGCCCCATAGGGTTTCCGTGAGCGATTCACGCGGTTGAGGATGGTCCCAGAACAGTAACAAGTAGCCAAAAAGCTCTTGAACCTGGCGGGTGTCAAATCGAGCTCTAATAATTTCATCATGCTCAACATTAAATTTCCCAAAAAGAGTTGCTTTCCAGCTTGACATAGATTTATTCTCCGAAGAGGTCAAAGCTTCAATAGGGCACAGGGGGCAATCTGAACATCAAATCATATCTAACATAGGAAGCTGAAGTTGGCTTGCAGCATGCTATACGAGTAGCATGAACCGCAATCCGAAAACAAGCAATAAATATAGGAAAATGCAATTTCTATATGTCTCTCCTCTTGGTTTGAACTTATAAACGGCAAAACAACGAAATTTCCTGTATGCGATATAATTTATCGAAATTTGGTATTTTACGTAATGCGAAAAGCGATACAAAAACTGATACAAACAAAAAATCATGCAAGAAGTTTCGTTTGGAGAATGGCTTCGTAAACAACGCAGAGCGTTGGACTTAAGCAGGCAAGCATTTGCCGATCAGGTCGGTTGCGCCGAAGTGACTTTGCGCCGCATCGAAGCGGGAACCCTCAAACCATCCAAAGAACTGGTAAGCATCCTTCTGGAGAAGCTTGGCATCCCTAAAACGGAATTGTCGCAATGGACTTCCTTTGCCCGAGGCCTATCGGGCCCACCTCACCAATCAACTCCCTCATTGAGCAAACCAATTACAAATCTCCCTGCCCCATTAACAACATTTATCGGGCGAGCAAAAGAACAGTCGGAAGTCATCAAGCTCATTGCTAAATATCGCCTGATAACACTTACCGGTTCAGGTGGCGTGGGAAAAACTCGTTTCGCTATAAAAGTTGGCGAACAACTGGTAGGAGATTATCCCGATGGCGTCTGGTTATTGGAACTGGCTTCCTTGAATGACCATACGCTTCTTCCGCAAGTGGCTGCTACGCTGTTTGGCTTAAGGATGCAGCCGGGCATCTCTTACACGGATTTGCTCATCAACCATCTGCGGACAAAATCGGCACTACTCATCCTGGATAACTGTGAGCATCTTTTGGATGCATGTGCCCCCTTCGCTGAAACACTCTTGAAGAATTGTGCTGACTTGAAAGTTCTTATTACCAGTCGAGAACCGCTGGAGGTGGCCGGAGAAGCCCTCTACCGTATTCCGTCACTGAGGCTGCCTGACGTGCTTCCCTATCAAATGGATACCTTGACAGACTTTGAAGCGGTCAAGTTGTTCGAAGAGCGCGCCCAACTGATTCAATTTGATTTTTCCCTAACGCCAGAAAACGCTGTCTCGGTTGTTCAAATTTGCCGTCATTTGGATGGCATTCCCCTGGCGATTGAGCTGGCAGCCGCCAAAGTAAGAGTGCTTTCCCCGACCCAAATTGCCAACCAACTTGGAGAGAGCTTGAACGTACTTGCCAGAGGATCCCGAACGGCCCTGCCGCGTCATCAAACACTGCGCGCGACTATTGAATGGAGTTATGGTTTGCTCTCAGAAAAAGAGCGACTTCTATTCAATAGGTTGGCAGTATTTGTGGGCGGCTGGACCCTCGCGGCTGCTGAAGAAGTTTGTAGGGGGAACGGCATTGAAGCGAATAATATCCTTGATTTGCTTTCACAACTAGTCAATAAGTCGCTATTAATAGTTGAAAATAGAGATAGTGTGTTTCGCTATCACGGGCTTGAAACCATCCGCCAGTTTATGTGGGAGAAGCTCATGAACGGCGAGGAGAGAGATATTTTTTTTCAAGCTCATGCGGAGTACTTCCTCAAGTTTGCAGAAGCGGCCGAACCTCAGCTGGTGCGCGCTCAGCAGATACTTTGGATTAACCGCCTAGAGATTGAACACGATAACCTGAGAGCAGCGCTACAGTGGTTTATGAGAACCGAACACGCGGATAGCGCATTACGTCTGACGGGCGCCTTGGGACACTTTTGGCATATTCGTGGTCTCTTTAGCGAGGGGCAAGAGCGGTTGGAAGATGCTCTACAAGTTGGTATCGATTCTGATAAAAAACTACAGGCTAAAGCGTTATGTTGGGTGGGAAGCCTAGCTTACACTCAAGGACACTATGAGGTTGCACAAAGTGCTCTCAATCATAGTCTGGCAATTTCTCTTGGGCTAAGTGATAAACGGGGAATGGCGGATGCCCTTTATTTCATAGGCATTATGAATCGTATTCAAGAAGATTACGCAAAGGCTCAAGATTGCTTTGAAGAAAGTATGGAGCTTTATTACAATCTGAATGACACTCATGGTGTAGCAAACGCTTTGATTAATTTGGGTAGTATATTTCAGTCTCGGGGCGATGACGAAAAGGCGTTGGCACTATTTGAAGAAGGTTTGGGAATCTTTCAGGAATTGGCGTACAAGCGCGGCATAGCTTACGCAACGCTCAACTTAGGCAATATCACTTATACTCGGGAGGATGTTCAGAGAAGTTGGGAGTTTTATAAAGAGAGTTTATTGCTGTCATATGAACTAGGTGATAGATGGAGTGTAGCATACGCGCTCTCAGGACTTGCAAACGTTTTATGTGATGAGGCTAAATACGCGCTATCCGCGCGGATACAGGCAGTGGCAACTTATTTATTAGATGAATTAGCAACAGAATTCGAACCATTCGAGGATGGGGAATATAACAAGACCATTATTGTACTCAATGCAGCCTTAGGTGAGGAAGGTTACCGTCAGTCGTTCGAAGAAGGCAAATATCTTTCCATAGAGCAAACCATTAGATTAATAACCAATAATCATTGAATTTATGATTCTATGTAAAAGTACTAAGAGGTATTTTACCGACCTTGAATCCAAGTATCATTCGTTAACTCATGGAACTTAATAGACTGATAATTCCGCCAGAATACTTATGCTGTAACTGATAGACAGTTTTGTCACGACCGTACTCGATGAGACTTCAGCCCTTACTCTCACTTGACCGGACGCGTCATTAAAATTTGCATCTATTGAAACCAGATTAGCCGACAGTTCTGCTCGAGCATTGTCCTCAATAGAGGTTTTATCATAAGCTTGAATCGTTGACAGTGCGCCGGAAGCAGTCGCTCCCACAAACTGTCGGCGGACAAGTTGAGGGCCTACCAAAAAAGTATAGGTTTCATTGAGCAACGACTCCAAGCATGCGACACCAGTACACAGGATGAGGTGGGTAGCGCCGTCAAATCCACGAACTGCCACCTCCATTTATTGAGTATTTATCAGGTCCCTTCTTTCAAGATGAATTGACCTGATGTTTCTCCATTTGAATTTTCTCCCCCAGGAGCGGATCCACATCTCTAGAATGCCATTAGATGTGCATCCGCTCACCATACATTTACCCCTTAAGCAAAGACACGCTAATTCGTCCTTGCTCTTCTATTTTGCAGCCTAATGTATCGTTCTTGGTAGTGGTCAAGATGAAGTGATATGAAGAATAGTAAGGGCATGATCGCGAAACTGATTGTATACAAATGTCGAAATTGCGGAAGCCAAAACATCGTGAAAAATGGTCATAATGCGAGTGGCAGTCAGCAATACGTGTGCAGAGACTGCGGAAAACGTGGTGTGCTTGAACCGAAACGTGGCTACAGCGAGGCGCAGAAAGAACAAATCTTGCCTGCCTACCAGGAACGCTCCAGTATGCGTGGTGTCCAACGTACTTTTGGTGTGAGTCGCCCGACCCTAGCCTCTTGGCTAAAAAAAAGACCAAAGCAATCCGAAGATTGAAGACACGCTTTTGCCAGCTGAACCCGAAGATGTGTTGGAAGCCGATGAAATGTGGTCATTTGTCCACAAAAGATGGAACAAACGTTGGCTTTGGACGGTGATGTGTCGTCGGACACGCCAAATCGTAGCTTTTGTCATTGGTGATCGCAGTGAGACAACCTGCCGCAAACTCTGGGAGCAAATTCCACAAACCTATCGAGCTGCCAAAGTTACAGCGATTTCTGGGAAGCGTATCCACTCGTCTTTCCAGCAGAGACTCATGCATGCCTGGCCAAAGGCAGTGGGCAGACCAACCACATGGAGCGTTGGTATAACACTTTGAGACAATCGTGTGCGCGCTTCGTTCGGAAAACTTTATCTTTTTCAAAATCAGATGTCATGCACGAAATCATTACAAGGCTTTTTATTATTCGTCACAACTTATCACTTATGACTTAACCACTACCTCGTTCTGCTAATCTGAAGCTTGGGCTTCAGCGGACCTTGTAGGCTGATTAACGAAACCAAGTATGTCCTGATTGGTAAATGCGTCTCGCGTGAGTCCAGGCGGAAGACCAATTGCAGCTAACCGAATCCTGCACCGGATTTCATCCGCATCCACGTCTGGATTTAGACGAGGATCCGAATCCTCGTCCAGCACAGTTCTGGCCACAGAGATAGAGACATTGCGCGAGATCGTTTGTGCACCGGTGTCGTCTTGGCTTATGTCTGTTACTGGTAGAAGTGTAAATGGGAAGTTTTTCAATAGCGTACCTGTTGTGGCTCCCGGAGGATCCACTCCGATTACATCAATGAATTCGAAAAACTTCAATCCAAGTCCAGCCAAGCGGCGTTCGAAGACGGTAAAAATCGCGTCATATGTTACGTTGATCGTGACATTATCACCATCGCGGATCAAAGTCAGTTTACGATTATTGGTCTTTGGCATGATTCATCTCCTTTACTGTTTGATAGTTAATGTATTAAACTTCAAGGTAAATATGATCAGCAGGCACTAGTTTGAAATACATCATAGACTCTCCTTTAGCAATTCAGTAAACATTTGTATAATTTACCGAAATTGAGTGATTGGCGTAATGCGAAAAGTGATACAAAAACTGATACAAACTGAAAGACATGCAAGAAGAACTATCCTTCGGAGCTTGGCTTCATAAACAACGCCGTGCATTAGATCTCAGCAGGAAAGCCTTCGCTGATCAGGTGGGCTGTGCGGAAGTGACCCTGCGCCGGATTGAAACGGATACGCTCAAACCGTCCAAGGAACTGGCGAATGTTCTTCTTGAAAAGCTTGGCATTTCAGAAACTGAACGACCACAATGGATTTCCTTTGCACGAGGCTTATCAGGTTTTCCCACTAAATCAGAACAGGCCGAGGTGACCCAACTGCTTGCTAAACGTCGTCTTATAACTCTCACCGGCTCAGGTGGCGTGGGAAAGACTCGTTTGGCTATCGCAGTCGGCGAGCATGTTCTAGAGAATTATGCGGATGGCGTTTGGCTAGCGGAACTGACTTCTTTAAATGATCCCCTGCTTCTCCCATGGACGGTGGCAACGATTTTGGGTCTTATAACGCAATCAGATTTCTCACCCTTGGATCTGCTCGTCAACTTCCTGCGCGCAAAATCTGCTCTGCTCATTCTTGATAATTGTGAACATCTTTTAGATGCCTGTGCACATTTGGCTGACACATTATTGAAGAATTGCCCCAACTTGAAGATCCTTGCTACCAGTCGTGAACCTGTGCAGATTACGGGAGAAGCTCTCTATCGTGTCCCATCTTTGAGACTGCCCGGTCGTGGATATCAACTTGACACTTTAAGAGATATTGAATCAGTCAGATTGTTCGAAGAGCGCGCTCAACTCGTTCAATTTGATTTTTCGCTGACGCCAGAAAACGCTTCTTCCATTGGCCAAATCTGTCGACACGTAGATGGTATTCCCCTGGCGATTGAATTAGCTGCGGCAAAAGTAGCTACGTTTTCCACTGAGCAAATCGCCAAACAACTTCACGAAAGTTTCAACCTGCTTGCCCAAGGAAGTCGCACTGCCTTGCCGCGTCATCAAACCTTGCGCGCTTCAATTGAGTGGAGCTGGAATTTACTTACAGAGCAGGAGCGAAAGCTCATGCGGCAACTTTCTATATTTGCAGGAGGCTGGACGCTCGAAGCAGCGCAATCTGTTTGTGATGAGGATGCTGTATTTCTGCTTAATATACTAGTGACCAAGTCATTGATTGCGATCCATCAAAGCAGAGAAACGAATACCCGGTACTTTTTTCATGAGACCATCCGCCAATACGCGCGCGAGAAATTGGTAGAAAGTGATGAAAGTGATGTGGTGCGGGGGCGGCATTTGGACTTTTTTCTTTCGGTAGCTCTGAGATTCGAACAGGAGGCACATGGCACTCAGCTATTAAACGAGATAATAAGTGTGAATGCTGAGCATGACAACCTGCTCGAAGCAATGAAGTGGGCAGGAATATCTGGTCGAGCCCAATTTGGTTTACGCTTGGGTTCAGCATTACATTACTACTGGCTATGTCGTGGTTATTGGAATATCGGAAGAGACTCACTAGAGCGCTTATTACACCTTCCTGAAGCAGGGGAGCACACTACTGATCGCGCAGATGCTCTTAACCTGGCAGGGGATTTGGCATTGCAGCAGGGAGATCTTAAGGCAGCTCGGACATTGTTTGAGGAAAGCAAGATAATTGGATTGGAACTGGGTAACGCTGGCAAGTCTTGTCTTGGATGGACGCTCATGCTGCTTGGACAAAGTTGGATGGGTCACGATAACACAATGGCGCGACATGCACTTGACCAGAGTATTGTGCTGTTGCGTGAAGCAGGCGTACCCTGGCGCCTCGCTATTGCTCTTCACGTTCGCGGATGGCTGGCAGCCAGTCAGGGAGACTTAGGACAGGCGCGAGAATTCTACAGCGAAAGCTTGGACATATTGCGGACAGTAGGCGATACATGGACCTCTGCTGACCCAACAGGTGCTTTGGGATGGGTATTCTATTGTCTAGGTGAATACGACACTGCCTCTGCCTATTTGAAGCAAGCACTGACCATTTATCATGCGGCGGAAGATAAATTTGGCACTCCAGGTACCTTTGAAAACTTGGGATGCATTGCATTACTTCAAGGCAATAATCAGCAGGCAGTTGCTTATTTCGAAGAAAGCCTCTCAATTGCTCGTGAGGTAGGGGGTAAGAAGCGTATCGCGAATGTACTTTGCGATTTAGGAATCGCGCTCGGACATTGCGGTGACTATGCTCAAGCTACAGGGTTGCTTAGAGAAGGGCTGCAGTTGAGCCAAGAAATAAGAAACCTCTACCTGATTGCCGCATGCCTTACTGGGTTGGCAGGTATCCAGCGACAACCGTTTCGCGCAGTGCAGGTGTTAGCCGCCGCGCAAGCCATATTTGAAGCAAGCAAGGAGTTCATCGAACCTCTTTACAGTATTGAGCAGAAGCGCGTTGAAAACAAGATTCGTGAGGACTTGAATGCACAAGATTTTGCAAAGTTCTTGGAAGAAGGACATGTTATGACGGTAGAACAGGCAGTTGCATTCGCCGTAGAGCCAACAGGCAAGCGAAATGAGATCAGTCAAGCTACAGGCTACAACGAGCAAACCATATAAAAGCAACCCTGTATCTGCTTTCTGTAGTGAATAGCAGATACGCTAAATGATGTGGTTTCTGAAAGTTCAAAAATATAGAGCAGTTGTCACATCGAATCCAAGACAAAGATGGTATTACTGAATTGCTAATTTACTACTGGTAGAAGGCTCGCCGAGAAATTTGTGCATATACTAGGAGTGGCTGGACGAATAGTATCTAAGATTCGGAACGTGTTCTGCACTCCTTGGGCACAGAACCCGAAAAGTTTATCGAGACCGCTAAAGTCATTTTGGGTGATTCAGCCTATACTGCCGATTATGAAGCAGGACAGCAAATGAATTTTGACGAATCGATTGCATATGCCCTGAAGGAGTTGCAGTAACTTTTAGCTCGCGGCCATATGTTGCACACGCATTGACGGAAGATTGTGGGATTTAGATAATCGGCAATTCTGCCAAAATGTTCACGTTATAAGTGATACTAAGTTTTGTTATCACTTGCGTAGATGAGACCTCAAATATTACTTTCACTTGGCCGAACTCAGCATCATAATTTGCATCGATAGAGACAAGTTTGGCTTCCAGTGCGACTTTACCATGATCGCCGGTTAGATTCTGATCATAAACCTGGATAGCAGCTAGTGCTCCTGAAGCCGTGGCTCCAACAAACTGACGTCGTGAAAGCTGGGGTCCAACGAAAAAAGTATATGTTTCATGGATGCGAGGATCTATGCATGCTATACCGGTACATAGGATAAGATGTGTAGCGCCATCCGGGCCTTTAACTGCTACTTCCATTTGTTGAGTGTTGATCAAATCTCCTGTTTCAAGATGAATTGACATAATCTTCCTCCATTGGAATTATCGCCCCCAGGAGCGGATACACATCTCTGAAATGCTATTCAATATGTATCCGCTTACTGTACCTTGACCCCGCAAACAAAGACCAGCTTACTCGTCCTTGCCCTTCTATTCAAATGTGACTACCGACGAGCGGGCGACAGGTTTCCTGCCCCTCCTGCCCCTAATTGCTCAATGTCAATCCTTATAGGGCGGAGGCGAGACATTTTCGATCTTCCAGACCTCGCCGGCGAGTGTGACGATGTAGGCGGTGTTCTTGATGATCTCGACCGAGGTCGGCTGGTTCAAACCATCTACGATGA
>WNFZ01005315.1_pt1 | contig 11811 bp, 11 predicted proteins | sample 5400081 | NCBI WGS metagenome assembly WNFZ01 (sample SAMN13153365, study PRJNA577476) | soil metagenome | isolation source: 80 cm soil or saprolite under grassland replicate 1 | place: USA:California | collected 2016-06-15
GCCGGCCGTCTTCTTCCGCTTCGCCGGCAGCTTGGCCGGCACCGGCCGCCCGAACCGCAGACCGCCGAACCCGCCAGGGGCCTACCGCCCGCGCCGTCCATGATGCTCGCGAGCGTCTCCAACACGGTTGCCGCGTGCGCGTCAGCGTCCGCGTGCCCACGCGCACCGGCCGGCCTACGTCCCTGCGGCAGGGCAGCCAGCCTGGCGCGCACCAGCAGCGCCAGCACCGGGTACGGCGGACCCTTCCTCCTCGTCGAACATCGCGGAAGCCGCGTCAGCGGGCCCCTCCTCGTCGTGCACGGCCCGCACGTCCAGGGCCTCCTCGACGTACCAGCGCAACTCGGCCGGGTCCAGCACCTGCGTCCTGATGTCCAGGCCGTCAGCGCGACCACCCGCGCGGATGTCGTCCAACGCCCCGGGCAGTTCGCCGGCGCCTACGAAGAGGATGTCCGCGGCGGCGCCGCAGTCCTGCTCGTCCACGACGACCATGAACGCATGCCCGCGGCCGGCCCGCCGGAACGAGCCGACCAGCACCGACATCGTTTCCTGGGTGTCATACAGCCGCATACAGTCACCGACCCGCACCGGCTCGGCCAGCTCACCGGCCCACCGCGGCGTGGGTGCGTGACGATCATGTCCCGGAACGTGCCGGTTGCTTCGAAGAATCCGGCGCGGCCCTCGATGCCGATCGTCTCCGGTACGTCGATCTGCACGTGGCTGACGTGCTCCCGGTTCCAGATTGGCTCGAACAGGCCGTTCGCGAACCGCAGCGCAAGGATGTTGTCGACCGACTCCCTGCCGAGGAAGTGGTCGATGCGGAACACCTGCGACTCGTCGAATGTGGCGTGGATGGTCTCATTGAGCGCACGGGCCGACGCGAGGTCCGTACCGAACGGCTTTTCGATGATGACATTGGCGTTTCGCGCCAGATCCGTACCGCCGAGCATGCCGACCGTCGGCCCGAAGCCAGCCGGCGGTACGGCCAGGTGAAACAGCCGGCGCGGGTGCCCGCCGATCGCCTTCTCGGCCGCCGCCACCGCGTCGAGCAACGGTTGCGGCTGCGTCGGCTCGGCGGCGGCGAAGAACAGCGAGTTCGCGAACGCACGCCACGCCTCGCCGGTCGGCTTCGCCCGCCCGAACTCGGTCACAGCGTCCTTCGCGCGTCGGCGGAACTCGTCGTCGGTCAGCGCGGACCTGGCCGAGCCGATGATCCGGTACCTGGCCGGTAGCAGGCCCGCCCGTGCCAGGTGGAACAGCCCGGGCAGCAGCTTGCGTCTGGCCAGATCCCCGGTCGCGCCGAAGACCACGATCACATGATCATCGGAGGGTGCGATGCTCTCGCGCCGCGCCGTGGCGGATTTCGTGGTATCGGAGCCGGGTGCTCCGTGCCGTACGTGCATGATGTCTCGTCACTCCCGGCAAATCTGGTGTCGCACGACTTCCCGTACCCGGCTCGGCGGGTAATACGCCGCAGGCGCCCCGAACTCAGGCTGCCGCCGGGTCGGCGAATACCAGCGAGTGCCGCGGTCTTGACCAGCCCGCCGGAATCGACCGGTCACCCGCGAGGAGCTTGGCCAGCGGCGCCTTCTTGTCCTCCCCGGTGACCAGCCGTCGCGCATCGACGCGATGGAGTCGGTCAATCATCCCCTTCAGCACCGTCGGGGTCGGCGACCTGGTTGGCGCGGGACGCCCGTCCAATCGCGGCCGCGCCGGTGGTCAGTGCCCGCCGCCAGGTTCCCACGGCGGCCGGCGGGGGCCTCACCGACCGGCTGGGCGTGGCGCATCCGGAGACCACAAGGGTCAGCCCGATGATTCCGAGCCGCAGTGCTGCCCGGTGGTGCGATTGTCGGTGACCTCGCCTGCGACACCGCGGCCCGTCCGCGGTCCTCATGTCGGCGTCGTCGCCACGGCCGCCGTATCCACCGCCCGCAAGGGCCCGACGACTGGTCCGGAACGGCGCGCTGCGGGCCGATTCCTTGCGGGCCGGGCAGGACGAGGCCGGGCCGGCGACCGGCGGGCCGGTTGCGATGTCCACGCAGCACCTCCTCGATCCGGCGGCGGGCCGATCCGGGCCGCCTAGAGCAACCATTGCATATTGCATGTGTCTGCGGTACCGTCGGGTCGCCCATGCCGATCGTGCGTTCAGGAAGTGGAACATGTGTTCAGCCCGGGAGGATCTGACCACCCGCGCGGTGATCCGCGACGAGGCGCTTCGGCTGTTCGCCGAGTACGGGCCGGAGGCGGTGTCGCTGCGGCGGGTCGCGGCGGCGGCCGGGGCGTCGCCGGGTCTGGTGGCGCACCACTTCGGGTCGAAGGCGGGCCTGCGGGAGGCGGTGGAGGCACATGTGGAGCGGGTGTTCGACGCGCTGTTCGCGGCGCTGGACGACACCGACTGGAGCGCGGGGCCGTCGGACGGCTCGCCGGCCGGGTCGTTGGCGGGGTCGTTGGCGGAGGTGTTCGTGTCGGCGCTGCCGCCGGACTCGCCGATCCCGGTGTACCTGCGCAGGCTGCTGCTGTCCGGTGATCCGGCCGGGCAGCGGCTGTTCGGTCGCTGGTACGAGGCGAGCCGGGTGGTGCTGGACCGGTTGGCGGCGGCGGGGCAGGTGCGCCCGGCCGGTGACCCGGCGGTGCGCACCGCGTTCCTGATGGTCAACGACCTGGCCGTGCTGCTGCTCCGCGACCAGATCGCGGCCGTACTCGGTGTGGACCCGCTGGGTCGCGACGGGATGACCCGCTGGGCCGGCGAGGTCCTCGCGGTGTATCAGGGCGGGTTGTTCGTCACGGGGCAGATGGAACAAGGGGAGAGGCGTCGATGAGCCAACAACCAGCACCGGCCGATACCGGGTTCGCCACCGCCGGCGGCACACGACCGGACGAGACCACGCCTGGCGACACGGGTCTGGTGCAGGCGCATGGGGTGGGGAAGGTGTATGGCTCGGGCCCGGCCGCGGTCGCCGCGCTGCAGGACGTGGATCTGCGTATCGACGCCGGGCGGCTGCTGGTGGTGCTCGGCCCGTCGGGGTCGGGTAAGACCACCCTGCTCAATGTGATCGGCGGGATCGAGACACCGACAAGCGGCCGGATCAGCGTCGGCGGCCGGGACCTGGCCGGGCTGGACGCCGAGGCCCTGTCGCGGGTGCGGCGCACCACGGTCGGGTTCGTGTTCCAGTTCTTCAACCTCATCCCCACCCTCACCGCGCAGGAGAACGTCGCTCTGCTCGCCGAACTGACCGGCGACAGCGGCCGCGACCAGGTACACCGGCGGGTGGCCCAGGTGCTCGGTGAGGTGGGGTTGGCTGACCGGGCCGACCACTTCCCGGGGCAGCTGTCCGGCGGCCAGCAGCAGCGGGTGGCCATCGCCCGGGCCCTGGTCAAACAACCCCGGCTGCTGCTGTGCGACGAACCGACCGGGGCCCTTGATCCGCCGACCGGGCGGACCGTGCTCGCCCTGCTGCAACGCCTGGCGCACAGCGGCGGCCGGGCGGTGGTCGTGGTCACCCACAACCAGGCCCTCACCGCGGCCGCGGACCGGGTGGTCCGGATGCGCTCCGGCCGCATCGTCGACGACCAGCCCAACCCGCACCCGGTCGACGCGAGCGAGGTGTCCTGGTGAGCCGCACCCTGCGGACCAAGCTGCGCCGCGACCTGCGCCGCCAGTGGCCACAACTGGCCGCCGTCACCCTGACCATCCTGCTGGGGGTGGCCCTGTTCGGCGCCTCCTACGACGCCTACCGCAACCTGGGCGCCTCCTACGACAAGGTGTTCACCGACCAGGGCTTCGCCGACCTGTGGATCACCGGCGGCAACACCACCAGCCTGGCCGACCAGGCCCGCGCGGTCCCGGGCGTGGCCGCGGTGACCACCCGTACCCAGACCGATTTGCCGCTGCAGGTCGGCGCCGACAAGCTACGCGGCCGGATCGTGAGCATCCCGACCGGTACCCAACCCGCGATCAACGCGCTGACCCTGCTCGCCGGGCACTACCCGACAAGCACCGCCGACGGCGTACTCGTCGAACACCACATGGCCGACCACTTCCGGCTGCACCCCGGCGCCACCGTCTCCATCCACACCCCGGCTGGGTGGCAGGCCGTGCCGGTCGCCGGTGTCGTGTCGGCCGGCGAGTACCTGTGGCCGGCCCGCAGCCGCCAGGAACCGATCACCCTGCCCGACCAGTTCGGCGTGCTCTACGTCCCCGAGCCCCTTGTCGCCCGGGCCGCCGGTGCCGGCCCCAACCAGGCCCTCGTCCGCCTCAGCCGCAATGCCCCGGCGGGCACGCTGGACACGCTGCGCCGGCAGGCCGCCGCGGCCGGCGCCACCGACGTGGTCACCCGCGACCAGCAGCCGTCCAACTCGCTGCTGCACGAGGACATCAACGGCTTCAGCGAACTGTCCTACCTGTTCCCGTTGCTGTTTCTGACCGCGGCCGGGTTGGCCACCTACATCCTGCTCACCCGGCGGGTCCAGGCCGAACAGCCAGTCATCGGCACCATGCTCGCCGCCGGGCTCCCCCGCCGCCAGGTGCTGCGCCACTACCTCGGCTACGGGCTGGTCGCCGGCGCCACCGGCGGCCTGCTCGGCGCCGCCACCGGCGCGCTGGCCGCACGCACCCTGAGCCGGCTGTACCTGCACGCCATCGGCCTGCCCGGCGTCTCGGCCGTCATCCCCGCCCTGCGGCTGGACACCGCCGCCATCGGGGTGGCCTTCGGCATCGCGGCTGGGCTGCTGGCCGCCTATGGCCCGGCGCGGCACGCCTCCCGGATCCCGCCGGCCGAGGCGATGCGCGGCGCGGTCCCGGTGGCCCGCGGCCGGACCAGTCTGCTGGAGCGGTTGGTGCCGCCGCTGCGGCGGCTGCCGGCCCGCTGGCGGTACGTGCTGCGCGGCATCGGCCGCAACCGCCGCCGCACCGCGTTCACCGCGCTCGGTACGGTGCTCGCGCTGCTGCTGATCCTCAGCTCCTGGACGATGATCGACACGATAGACGCGGCCATGCGCACCCAGTTCGACACCGTGCAGAAGCAGGACGCCCAGGTCGACTTCACCGCGCCGGCCACCACCGCCGACCTCGACGCGATCCGGCGGGTGCCGGGCGTGGCCGCGGTGGAACTGATGACCCAGCTGCCGGTCACCCTGTCGGCCGGGGACCGCTCGTACGCCACCGCGCTGATCGCCCTGCCGCAACACACCACCATGCACGGCTTCCGGGTACCCGGCGGTACCCTCACCACCCTACCCGGGCAGGGCATCCTGGTCGGGCAGACCATCCGCGACCAACTCCACACCGGCACCGGGGACACCGTCACCCTGCGCGTCGGCGACGCCCCACCCGTGACGGCGCGCATCGCCGGGCTGCTCGACGAGCCGATGGGTACCTTCGCCTACATCTCCACCGAGCGACTGCACGACCAGGCGCCCGACGCGCCGGTCACCTCGGCCCTGCTCCGCCTGAACCCCGGCGCGGACCGCGACACCGTCCGCCGCACCGTCACCGCCCTGCCGACGGTCGCCGCGTTCCAGGACAGCAAGGCACTGGCCCGCCTGTACCGCAGCTTCACCGGCCTGTTCTACACCTTCATCGCCGCCATGCTCGTCCTCGGCGCGCTGATGGCGTTCGCCATCATCTTCACCACCATGTCGGTCAACATCCTCGAACGCCAACGCGAAATGGCCACCCTACGCATCGGCGGCGTCCCCCAGACCACCGTCGCCCGCATCATCACCGGCGAAAACCTGCTGCTCACCCTGCTCGGCGTCATCCCCGGCCTGATCCTCGGCGTCCTGGCCGGCCGGGCGTTCCTGGCCACCTACGCCAACGACCAGTTCCGCCTCGAACTCGCCGTCCGCCCGCTGACCCTGGCCGTGTCCGCCGCCGCCATCCTGCTCGTCGCCCTCGCGTCCCAACGCCCCGGCCTGCGCGCCATCGCCCGCCTCGACCTCGCCGCCACCGTCCGCGAACGCGCCGGCTGACCCCGACCGCGCGCCCAGGCGACCGCCGTGACGACATCGACGACGATCCCGTGCCCGCGTCCCGACAAGACACAACGACCCACCGGACACCCCGTACCACCAAGCCGGCCGCGCCAGCCAGCACCACGCCCACCGCCAGAAACGGCCACACCTGACCGGACTGACCGTGAGCTAGCGCCGCCACCGCCCCCGTCGCCGCCATCACCACCCCGGCCAGCAGCAACACCACCACACCGACCTTCAACGGTCGGAGGAACACCGGCTCGGGCACGGCCCCGATCCTAGGCCGCTACCTGGGCCGTGGCCGCCGGCCCGAACCGTCGGCCGCCCTGGCCGTCGCAGCGTGAGATGGCCCGGCGTAGCGACCGCGCGGCCCCGAAGGCAGCGGCGGGTTGACGACATTGGGCCCGATCAGGCACCCCGACCGCCAGACCGGGGTGTTCGCCCGTGGCCGGCGGTCGCCCGGCCACGGGAGCCCGGTACGCCGGTGCCCACTTCAGTCACGATGGTGGACGTAGCGTGCGGGCCGGCACCCACGACGAGGTGGTCGGTGGTGCCGGTCGGTTCGGCGCTCGACGTGAGCGTCGCCGCCTCGGGGTCGCCGATGCGCCGCCGCGGCCGGTGCCGTCCCGGCCTGTACAAGGTTGGGCAATGGATCGCGTTGCTGCCACCTCGAACCAACGCGCGCGGCGAATTTGCCGGAGTCCGAAGCCGATCGCCGGGCCCGCTGGTCCATCGTCGTAGCGCGCCCGCCAGGGCGAGACCTGGCCAGCAGCAATAATTGCACCATGCACACACCCACGGTGCCGCCCGCCGCGCCGGCCGGGCATGACGAGCTGGTCGACGCGCTGCTGTCGGCCAGCCGCGCCATGGTGGGCCTGGCCGCCCGCTCGCTGGCCGACCTGGACGCCGAGGTGACCCTGCCGCAGTACCGGGCCCTCGTCGTGTTGGCCTCCCGCGGTCCGCAACGGATGGTCGACATCTCCACCGAGCTGCAGGTCAACCCGTCCACCGGCACCCGCATGTGCGACCGGCTGGTCCGCAAGGGCCTCGCCCGCCGCTACCGCACCGCGGGCGACCGCCGCGCGGTCCGGCTGACCCTCACCCCCGCCGGCCGCCGCCTGGTCGAAGAGGTCACCACCCGCCGCCGTACCGAACTGGCCCGCATCGTCGCCGACATGCCCGACCACCAGCGCGCCCCGGTCATCGCCGCGCTACGCGCCTTCGCCACCGCCGCCGGCGAGGTACCCGAACAGGAGTGGTGGCTCGGCTGGGCCCACAGCGACGACGACACCGATCCGGCATGACACAACCCCGGGGCGACACCACGCAGGATCCGCCCTGATGTCGCCCGTGCCGGGCCATAGACGGCGGCCACACAGCTGGACCGCGCGGCGTGACCGGCTGCGCGAGTACCAGCCGCGCCGTGCCTGCCGACCGGTCACCCGCAGGTACCTCAACCGGTGCGGATCACCACGACCGGGCAGGTGGCGTGCTGGACGCAGTGCTGGCTGACCGAGCCCAGCAGCGCGCCGACGAAACCGCCATGCCCGTGGCTGCCCACCACGAGCAGGTCCGCGTCCTTGGCCCGATCGACCAGCACCGCGGCCGGATGGCCGCGCAGCACCTGCCGCCGCACCGGCACACCGGCAAAGGCGGCGGGCACCTCGTCGACCGCGGCGGCCAAGGACTGCTCCGCCGCGCCGGCCAGGTCTTCACCATCGCGCACCGTCGGGCCCGCCCCGTAGCTGGCCGGGATGTCCCAGGCGATGACCGCCTCCACCACCCCGCCGGTCGCCTTGGCCTGGCCCAACGCCCACCGCAGCGCCCTCAGCGACGCTGGCCAGCACCGTCCCCGCCCCGCACCCCGACCAGAGCCTGGAAGACGCCCTCGCCGAACTGATCCGCCACGCCGCCACCGGCCGGCAGGTCCGCGCCGTGCGCCGCGTGGCCGATATGGGCCTGCCCATGTCGGCCACGCTCGCCACGGTCACCGCCCGCAGCACCAACGTCGGGGACGGCATGCCCCGCCCACCGGCAGGCGAGGAGACGAACCGGTGGGCCAGCGGCCAGTTCCGCCGCAGCCCGCGGCTACCACGCCGCCAATCGGCCCCGCCGGCGACGGCGAGCCGGCCACCCGGCGAACGTCAGCGACCAGATCGGCCAGACCCCCGAACCCGCCACGGCTCCAGAACCGGCAGGACAACGCCGCCTTTCGTGGAGGTAGGCCGGTGGCCCGCGTCGAGGTCTACGGGTCATCAGACTCAACCACGTTGATCTTGCGCTGTGTGCGGTGGTTGTCTGGATCATGTGCTGGTCCGGTGTCTCGCCGGCGCGTTCCACCACAATCACCCGGACGACAGCCGCCACGGACCGGGGCCGCCTCGCGCGGAGAACGGTGCCGGCGCACCGCTTCGCCGCGCCAGCCTGACCGACAGGCGCGTGGCGCGTTACAGGGGTGCCGCACGGGGTATGCCGGGTAACCGAGTTGCCGGGAGTTGAGGGGTCCTGATGACAAAGACGATGGCGATGCTGGACACGGATCCAAGCCAACCACTGTTGGACAAGCAGCTGTTGGCGCGTTGTATCGACACCTGCCTGGAGTGCGGGCAGGCATGCACCGCATGCGCGGACGCGGACCTGGGCGAGCAGATGGTCGCCGACCTGGTCAAGTGCGCGCGGTTGAACCTGGACTGCGCCGACATGTGCCAGACGACGGCCCGGGTGCTGTCCCGGCAGACCGGGTACGACCGGGACCTGACCCGAGCGGTCGTACAGGCGTGCGCGCAAGCGTGCAAGGTATGCGGTGACGAGTGTGAGCGACACGCGCAGATGCATGAGCATTGCCGCGTGTGCGCCGAGGTGTGCCGTCGATGCCAACAGGTCTGCGAGGAGGTGCTGGCAGCGATCGGGTGAAGGACCAATCAGGTGAGGCCGGCTCGCGGCGCCGGTTCCACCTGACCGTGCGTCCACGCTCGCGAGCGGTGGGCCGAGACCGCGGTCGATGTCGACCTCTCTGTGGTCAACCCCGGCGCCTCCCGCATCCGTGTCGACGGCGCCTGAGCTTGCTCTCTAACTCTTGCGGGTGCGGTGGGCTTCGAGAGTGAGTTCGTGTTTCACGGTCGTGCCGCCGCCGTGACGGGGTGCGATCGGGGGAACGCGGGTCATGGCGCGGGAAGGGGAGGTGTGGGTGTCTCGCTTGGCGTCTCCCGCTCGGCGCTGTTCCCGGCATCGGGGATTCCGGCCTGCACCTGCCGGTCGGCGGGAGCGAACGAAGGGATGGTCATGAGGGCGTGCGGGGTGTCCGGGGCGGATGGGGACGTCGTCCTGCTGGAGCTGCCCGATCCACCGTCTCCCGGTCCGGGTCAGATCCTGGTGGCGGTCGAGGCGGCCGGAGTCGGAGCGTGGGATCGGCTGCTCAACGGCGCCGGCTGGGACGTGGGGCTGCGCCCCCCGGCGGCGCTGGGCGTGGAGGGTGCGGGCCGGGTGCTGGCGGTCGGCGCCGGTGTCGATGAGTTCGCCGTCGGCGACCGGGTGCTCGCGCACGAGGCTCCGCTGCCCGGTGCAAGCGGCTTCTGGGCCGAACGTGTCCTGCTCACCGCGGCTCACGCGGCGCCGTGCCCGTCCGGGCTGCAGCCCCTGCAGGCGGCGGCGCTGCCGGTCAACGGCCTCACCGCGTGGCAGGCCCTGGCGATGCTGGCACTCGGTCGAGGGCAGCGGCTGCTGGTCACCAACGGAGCCGGCAACACCGGTTCCCTGGCCATTCAACTCGCCGCGGCCATGGGCGTCGAGGTGACCGCGACCGCATCCGCTGCTGCCACCGACCGCCTGCGCGGCCTCGGAGCAGCGGAGGTCGTCGACTACCACGACCCGAACTGGCCAGATCAGGTCCGCGGACGGTTCGACGCTGCGCTGACCGCCGCCAGCGGCACGGCGGCGGCCGCCCTGCCCCTGGTACGCGACGGCGGACGGCTGTGCTCCCTGACCTCGGACGCGCCCGCACCCCAGCGGGACATCACCAGCACGAACCTGTACGTGCGACCCGATGCCGCACAGCTGGCCCGGCTGGCCGAGCAACTCAGCGAAGGGACGTTGCACCTGACGCCGGAGCCTCTCCCGCTGCGCGAGGGGCCAGCCGCCTTCACCCGCGTGGCCGCCGGACGGACCGGCGGCAGGAAGATCGTGCTCATCCCCCGAGCAGGCTGAGCGCGGCCGGCCAACGGTGCCTGGGTCCACCTGATGGGTCACACATTGGTTTCACCTGGCGGGCAACACCTGTCTCCCTATTCGGCACGATTGAAGTCACGCACCGTGATGGTCTGCTCAACGGCGCCGACGAGTCGTCCGTGCCTGGCCTGATCGTGAAGACGCACTCATCGCGGCTAGAGTCGTGCGCCACGCGGTCAGCGGCTAGATCCGGATGCCGTGGGGGGTCCTGCTCAGGTTGCTGGTCGCCGTGCGAGCCACTCCCGGTAGGTGGTCGTGGCGATGACGGCGCCGTCCTTGGCGATCAGGGCGTCGCGCGGGGCGGCGGCGAACATGCCGGCGTTGGTGTCGGTGATGATGGTGCGATGATCCCGATGGGCGGCGAGAGTGATCTTGCCTAGCTCGTCGAGCGCGAAGACCTCGGGGCCGGCGACGGTGCGGGTGCCCTGCAGCGGGCCGCCCACGGCGACGTCGGCCACGGCCTGGGCGACGTCGGCCGCAGCGATGGGCTGGACGAGCGTGGCGGGCAGTCGGACGGTGTGCTCGTCGGCGGTCGCGGACAGCACCGCGTCGATGAACTCGAAGAACTGCGTGGCGCGCACGATCGAGTACGGCACCGGACCGGCCTTGAGGATGTCCTCCTGCAGCACCTTGGCCCGGTAGTAGACCAGGCCCGGCACCTGGTCGGCGCCCACGATCGAGAGGATGACCGCGTGGCCGACGTGCGCTGCGTCGGCGGCCGTCAGCAGGTGGTCCATAGTGGTCTGGAAGAACGCGGGCGAGGCGTCGTCGAAGGTCGGCGAGTTGGTCAGGTTGACGACCACATCGGCGCCGTCCAGCGCCTCGGCAAGGCCCCGCCCGCTGATCAGGTCCAGACCGGTGGACGGCGCGTGCGGCACCGCCTCGTGCCCGCCCGCGTTGAGGATCTTGACCGCCTGCGACCCGATGCGCCCGGTCCCACCGATGACAGCGATCTTCATGGTCTTCGACCTTCCTGATGTCGGGTACGACGGGGCGGTGCCGCTGAGCTCGCGATCAGTTCGCGCGCGGGGCCCGTCGGTTCTCACGTCGGACGAGCTCGTCCTCGTCCACGAGGGTGAGCATGGGCTTGCCCGGTTCGCACAGCATGGTGACGGTGAAGCGCACCGGGATGTCGTCACGGTTGTTGCCGTCCTGGTAGTGGATGACGTCGCCGCCCGGCTCCCAGAACGCCTCGCCGGCCCGCACGACACGCGCCGGCTCACCCTCAAGCTCGAACACCATCTCGCCGTCCAGCACATAGCCGAAGCACGGTCCGGTGTGCCGATGCGCAGGAGTGCCAGGGTCGCCCGGTGGGAACTCCACGACGATCGTCATCGCGTGCGGACCCGCCGGAATGAAGGGAGGCTGCGCCTCCTGCACCACGGTGACCGCCGACTGCCACGCGTTCGAGCGAGGCTGCTGTCCGGCGCTCGTCGACTCGACGTCCGGCATGGAAGACCTCCCTGGCGATTGGGGTCCGACGGGTCCGCTCGGAGGTCGGCCAGAAGACCGGCCGCCGGGCCCGGGACTGACCGGCGAGGGACTCTGCCGGCGTGGCAGATGCGACGTGGTTGTTCCAGTTCGTGCGGGCTACCCGCCGTTTGGTAAATCACACCT